>Ga0316201_10004173_pt1 | contig 10854 bp, 14 predicted proteins | sample CS6wburrow_MG_FD_204516 | JGI IMG/M metagenome (GOLD analysis project Ga0316201, IMG submission 204516) | Coastal sediment microbial communities from Delaware Bay, Delaware, United States - CS-6 worm burrow | ecosystem: Environmental > Aquatic > Marine > Coastal > Sediment | place: USA... | reverse complement strand
GTTCAGCGACTTGCCCGATTGCCGATGCGGTCAGAAGCGACACGAGGGCGACCGGACCAACCGCAAGGGCGCGGCTGGTGCCGAAGATCGCGTAAAGGACGATCGGGGCAATCGAGGCGTAGATGCATGCCTCGGGGGGCAAGCCCGCCAGAAGCGCATAGGCCAGCGATTGAGGGATAAGCATGATCGTCACGATCACGGCGGCAATGAGATCGTTCGACAGGGCTGAGCGGTCGTAGGTGCGGCCCCAATCGAGGATGGGAAAGTACTGGCGCAGACTGGGCATCGGTGTTTCGCATTCGGAAAATGACGGTCAAAGGCGCAAGGTCTTTGACCGCCGGGTTCGGGCCTGACAGGGAGGCGTCGGCCATTTCAAAGGAGGCGACGACTCCCGCCTCCGATAGGAGCGGCGCAGATTTACTCGACAGCAACCTTGAGCTGCTCGGGCTTGGCCATCCATTCCTTGCCTTTCAGCATGGCCTGCCAATAGATCGGCGGGAGCATCTTTTCCTTCAGGAACCAGGCCGCACGGGTCGGCTTGGTGCCATCGACAAGCCAGGCCGGGAAGGACGGTTTCAACGTCCCACCGTAGCCAAACTCCGCCAACACGATCTTGCCGCGCTCAACCGTCAGCGGGCATGACCCATAGCCGTCATATTGCGCGACGGCGGACCGGCCGCGCATATCAGCCACGATGTTGTCGGCCACGGTCGGCGCCTGTTTCCGCGCAGCTGCGGCTGTCTTGGCGTTTGGGGCGTTCATGACGTCGCCCAGCGACCAGATGTTGTCGAAGGACTTGTGACGCAGGGTGGCCTGATCCACGTCGACCCATCCGGCGGCATCGGCCAGAGGTGAGACACGGATGAAGTCGGGCGCCACCTGCGGCGGGCAGACATGCATCATGTCGAAGTTGACGGTAACCTCGGTTGGGTCGGTGTCGGGCTTCGCCACCTTGAACGTGGCCTTTTTCGCCGGGCCATCGACAGAGACGAGGTTGTGGAAGAAGTTCAGCGTGGCGTCATATTTCTCGACGTATTTCATCAGCGCCGGTACGTAATCCTTCACGCCGAACAGCACGCCACCGGCATTCATGAACTGGATGTCGATGTTTTTCAGCACTCCGCGCCGGAACCACGCGTCCCCCGACAGATACATCGCCTTTTGCGGAGCGCCCGCGCATTTGATCGGCATGGGCGGCTGCGTGAAGAGCGCGCGTCCAGACTTCATCTCCTGCACAAGCTGCCAGGTATAGGGCGCGAGGTCGTAACGGTAGTTCGAGGTTACGCCGTTGCGACCAAGTGTCTCTTCGAGACCTTCCACCTTGCCCCAGTCCAGCTTGAGCCCGGGGCAGACGACAAGGCGGTCGTATTTCACGACCCGACATCCATCGAGAATGACAGCATTGTTCTGGGACTCGAAAGCGGCGACAGCGGCTTTGATCCATTTCACGCCGCTGGGGATCAGGCTGCCCATCGTCTTGGCGGTCTGTTGCGCCTCGAAAATGCCGCCACCGACCATGGTCCAGCCGGGCTGGTAGTAATGGATATCCGCCGGGTCGATGACCGCGATGCTGAGACCGGATTTCCGCGACTTCAGGCTCGCAGCGACAGAAATGCCACCCGCACCCGCGCCGACGATGACCACGTCGAACTTCGCGTCTCCGGTATCGGTCGGGGTCTTCCCACCGTTAGCGATGCGGCGCGCCACGCCGTTCATGTCGTAACCCGCTGCCTTGGTCGCGGTCAGGATTTCCGGCATCGAGCGCTTCTTGGCCTCATGGAAGGACCAAAGCGTTGCCGAACGTGTGCCGGTCCGACAATACGCAATAACCGGTCTTTGCACCTCTTGCAGCGCGGCTCCAAAGGCCGCAACATCCTCGTCCGTGACCATCCCGGATTTGACCGGCACGTAGCGTGCTTCGATCCCGGCGGCCGTGGCAGCCGCTTCGATCTCTTCGAAGCTCGGTTGGTCGGCTCCTTCGCCGTCCGGACGGTTGCAGATGATTGCGCGGAACCCCGCAGCCTTAATCGCCGCAAGATCGTCGGTTGTGATCTGTGGTGAGACCGAGACTTTCTCGGTGATTTTTCTGATTTCCATGTCATGCGCCTTTTCGCGTTTCAGAGCGTCGGCGCAAAGGCGCCGTCAGTATTATTGATGATGCCGTCAAGCGACGGGAGTCTCGCCTCCTGTCAACGACACGAGCTTCGCACTGTACGCCTGCTCTCCGATCCGCTTGATAAGGTCGATTTGCAGCTCCAGCCAAGCCTTGTGGCCTTCCTCGTCGAGAGCAATTCTCTCAAAAAGCGTGCGCGATCCGATGTCATCTGCCTCAAAGGCTTCTCGCGCAGCACGCGTGTAGAAGGTGATTGCGTCTTCTTCATCGGCCAGGTCGGCTTTGAACATTCCCGTCAGCGTCTCGGCGCGTTCCGGAACCTTCGCAAATGCGATTTCGGGCGTGCCCTTTAGGAACAAGATGCGCTCGATAAAGAGATCGGAGTGCCCGATTTCCTCCGCCTGCTCTTCACGCATCTTCGCTGCAAGAAGGTCGAGACCCCAGTCGTCAAGCACATGCGCGTGCAATTGGTACTGGTGTGCGGCGCTCATTTCCATCTGAAGCGCGCGGTTCAGGTTTTCAACTGTCTTGTTGTTGGACACAGAGAGTCTCCTTTCTGAGGGATATGTAGTGCCGTTCTCTTCTCAGAGACCATTCACGGGCACCTTGAGCATCGGGTTGCCGTCCTTGTCCTTAGGCACCTCACCCGCGCGCATGTTCACCTGCAGGGACGGGATGATCAGCTTGGGCATGGCGAGGGTTGCGTCGCGCTCGGTGCGGAACCTGACGAAATCTTCTTTCGTCTTGCCGCCGCCAACGTGGATGTTGTGCGCCTTCTCGTCGCCGACCGTGGTTTCCCACTGGATGTCGCGTCCATTCGGGCCGTAGTCGTGACACATGAAAAGGCGCATCTCGTCCGGCAGAGCCAACACTTTCTGGATGCTGTCGTAAAGCTCGCCCGCATCGCCGCCGGGGAAGTCCGCGCGCGCTGACCCGCCATCTGGCATGAACAACGTGTCACCTACGAACGCGGCATCGCCCATCACATGCACCATGCAAGCTGGCGTGTGGCCAGGTGTATACATGGCAAAGGCCTGCATGTCGCCGATCATGTAGGTGTCGCCGTCCTCGAACAGCGCGTCGAATTGCGAGCCGTCGCGCTGGAACTCGGTGCCTTCGTTGAACACCTTCCCGAAGGTCTCTTGCACCACCATGATCTTGGAGCCGATCCCGATCTTGCCGCCCAGCTTCTCTTGGATGTACGGGGCGGCGGACAGGTGGTCGGCGTGCACGTGGGTTTCGATGATCCACTCAAGCTTCAGCCCCTGCTCTTGCACCTGTCGGATAAGCTCATCGGCGTGGTCATAGGTGATACGGCCGGCGGCGTAGTCGATGTCCATCACGCTATCGACGATTGCGCAGGCATTCGAGGTCGGATCCTTCACGATGTAGCTGATCGTGTTCGTCGCGCCGTCAAAGAAGGCTTGGACTTCGGGTTTTATGTCCATGTTCACGGGATAATTGGTCATTCTCTCTACTCCGTATCTCGTCGGGACGGGCTTTAGTGACCCCGTCCCTGTTGCATCATCATGTCGTGGACGGCGGCCATGCCGCGGTCAGCCATGTCGGTGACCTCGGCGGCGTGGACCTGCAGCGCCTCCACGAGCTCGGGGTTGTCCGAGGTCTGGACGACGACCAGTCCGTCGTCAGTGACCTCGACCTCCGATCGGATCTCGTCACCGTGTAGGAAGAAGACGTCCAGTGTAGGGCTCTGGATGAAGATCTTGGGGTCATCCTTCTGCCCCACTCGGTCGATCATGCCCGCAGCATGGCTGATGAGCACATCCATCACCTCGGGATCCGAGGACCGCGTGACCGTGCGGATGCCGTTCGGCAGGTTCTCAACTTCGCGCGTGATGTTGCCGAAGTTGCGAAACATCACCGCCAGTTCGGCGCTTTCCTCGGGAGTTGCGTTCTCGCCACGCAATCCCGGCATGTTCACTTCATCGTGCTGCCCCATGCCCATGCCATGGCCGTGCTGACCCATGCCATTTCCATGCATGCCTTGCGCGACGACCACGCCACCGAGGGCAATGGCACCAGCGGCTGCAACAGTGGCCAGAGTGAAAATAGTCGTTTTGCTCATGATGCTATCCTCGGAAGTTTGGCGACGGGCAGGATGCGACGCAGCAAGAATCCTCCGATCACGGCGCCGAGAAAAAGCGCGACTTCCCAACGGCCTGTCCCCAGGGCGGGGATGGCGGCACCGGGGCAGAAACCCGCAATGCCCCACCCAATGCCAAAAAGCGCGGAGCCGCCGATCAGTTTGCCGTCGAGCACGGTTGACGTCGGCACCTGGAAGCGGACGCCGAATAGCGGAGCTTCGCGGCGCCATACCAGCCGGTAGCCAAGGAAGGTGACGACCAGTGCCCCGCCCATCACGAAGGCGAGGCTGGGATCCCAGGTACCCGCGAGGTCGAAGAAGTTCAGGACCTTGGCCGGGTCCATCATACCGGAGACGGCGATGCCCGTGCCGAAAACGAGACCGGTTAGAAGCGCATAGACATGTTTCATTGGCTCACCCTCCGAACACGTGGCGAATGAAGAAGACGGTGATCGCGCCTGTCGCCATGAAGGTCGGCACCGCGACAAGCGAGCGGATGGAAAGCCTCGATAGACCGCAGACGCCGTGACCCGAGGTGCAACCCGATCCCAGACTTGCGCCAAGCCCAACGACGACACCGCCCACGACGATCATTGCAGGGTTGACCGGCACGTTCAGCGTCGGCATCGACCCGGTCACGGCAAAGATCAGCCCAGGGGCCAGGATCATTCCGGCGATCAGGGCGAGGCGCCAGGTCATCTCCTCGCGATTCTCGACGAACACGGTTCCTGACAGAACGCCAGTCGCGCCGAAGATGCGGCCGAGGCCAAGCATCAAGAGAACGGCCCCCAATCCGATCAACAGGCCGCCGCCAAATGAGGCGAAGGGAGTGAACACGGTTTCCATGTCAGCAGTCCTTGCAGGTCTTGATGCCGAATATCGAGTAGAGCGGGCAAAGCTTCAGAGTTGACGTCGCCAACAACACGACACCCACGATGGCCACTCCGTATTTGAACACCGGCTCGGCGAAGAGGGAGAGCCCGCTCAAGAAGGCAAGATACAGCAGCACGATGCCAAGGGCAGCGCGCAGTACACGGTCAATGGTTCCAACATTCGTCAACATGATCTTCTCCAGAATCAAAAGTTGACCAAGAAATATAAGTTCAGATCGTTCTGTTCAGTGATAATGTCACCCAATGACGAAAAATGCGGATCCGCCCCCCATCCCAACGCGCCGAAGCTATCGGAGATTTCTTTGGGCACTTCTTGTTCTTTCGATGCTCGCGACCGGCTTCTTCAGCGTCCGCGGGGTGGTTCAGTTCATCTATTGGTCCGACCCGGCGCATCGCGATCAGTCTCTGGAGCCGTGGATGCCGCTAGGCTTTGTGGCGCGGTCCTACGATGTTGAACGGGACGCGCTGGCCGCAGCGCTCGAATTATCGCCCGGCGCGAATAAAGGAGTGCCGCTGGAAGACCTTGCCGAAACACGTGGCCAAGAGTTCGAGGCTTTTGCACGCGAGGTCGAGGCCGTTATCCAGGATCTTCGGTCGAGATGACGGAGTGGCTCCTCGCCGCCCTGCCGACCTATGGATTGCCGGCGCTCTCGGCCTCCATCTTTCTGGCGTGTCTCGGCGTTCCGCTGCCCGCGTCAATGATGCTGCTTCTGTCAGGCGCCTTCGTGGCGTCTGGTGACCTTCCTGTCGTGCTGACCGTGCTGACCGCGTTCGGTTCGGCGGTGATCGGCGACAATACCGGCTTTCTTCTCGGGCGATACGCGTCTGGTTTCCTTGCCAGACATACCGAGGCGATTCAAAAGGTCGGCGCCTACCTGCAGGAGCGCGGCGCATGGGCCATATTCCTGAGCCGCTGGCTGGTTGCGCCTCTTGGTCCGGCCATCAATCTCGCCGCTGGCGCCAGTGCGGTGTCATGGCGGCGTTTTCTCGCGCCTGAACTCGCTGGAGAGGTTGTCTGGGTCGGACTCTATGTCTCGCTTGGCGCGGCTTTCGGCCACGCGCTTACAATGCTCTCGGACGCACTCTCAACCTTCATCGGATTGGCAACGTCGCTGACGCTTATGGCGATAGCAATTAGGTTGCTGCGACAGCACCGAGTGCGGCAGCGCAAATCAGTCGCTTTCGGCCAGGGCTCTTAATGCCGGTTTGTCCAAGACCGCTATCCGCCCACGTGACTGCGCAATCAGTCCCCGCTTCTGAAAATCGTTCAGCACGCGAGAGATCACTTCCCGGGCCGTCCCGAGTTCGCTCGCGATCTGCTGATGGGTCGCGGCAATTTCCTTGTCGCCGCCGACAAGAGCAAGAAGCCGTTCCGCAAGGCGCACGTCGATCCGTCCGAACGCGACATCATCGACGACGCGCAACAGGTCGATGAGGCGCCGCGAATAGGCCGCGAAGACGAATTCGCGGAAGGCCGGCTCGTCCGCCACCAGGCTGTCGAAGGCCGGTTTCGGAAGCGTGACCACGGTGATGTCGGTCTCGGCGATCCCCTCCGCATTGTAGGCTTCTTCGGCAAGCATGCAGGCCGTCGTCAGAACGCAGCTTTCACCGGCATCGACACGATAGAGCACGATGTCCCGCCCGTTGTCCGATGATTGCGAGACCCTGATCGTGCCGTCGAACAGAAGCAGCAGGCTGTCGGGCACGTTGTTTGGGCCAAAGACCGAGCGACCCTTTTGATAGCTCCGAACATGCGCGACCTTCAACAAGCGATCGCGCACCACGCGCGGCAAAGCCTTCGTGCCCTGAAAGCGCTCTGTCCAATCGTTAGCGATCATTGAGCCCGCCGCATCGGTGCGACGATGCCTTCTTCGATCGGCGCGATCCGCGCCAGTAGCTCACTCTTGTTGGAGGCGATGTCCTGAAGCGTCAGGTCGTCAAGCACGGCCATGAAGGCCTTCGTTGCGGTTTGGAGTGCCCGCGAGAGCTTGCAGATGCCGATCAGCGGACAGGTGTTCCGCTCTGGATTGAAACACTCGACAAGATCAAGCGGCCCTTCGGTCAAGCGTACAACTTCACCGATTACGATGTCCTCGGCTGGCTTGGCCAACCGAAAGCCACCGCCGCGGCCACGCACCGTCTCGAGATATCCGGCACGTCCGAGTTCATGGACAATCTTGACGATGTGCGGTCGTGCCAGCCCATGGACACGGACCACATCGTCAACGCGGATCAATTCCGGCGCCTTAAGCGCCGCCAGCTGCAGCGACCGCAGCGCGAAATTCGAATAGGACGTCAGCTTCATCCAGCACCTCCACGTTATCTTATAATCAGAATATATCTTTTTCAAAAGATGGGTGACATTGTCACTGAAGCCGACACGGGGGCGGCATACATCGGCGTCAGAAAGACAACAATGGAGACCGATATGACCCTTCTTCTTGGCGACACAGTTCCCGATTTCACCGCTGACACGACGACCGGACCGATCTCTTTCCACGACTGGATCGGCGACGAATGGGCCTTTTTCTTCAGCCACCCCGCTGATTTCACGCCGGTTTGCACGACCGAGATGGGCCGGACTGCGCAACTCGCCGAGCAATTCGCCCGCCGCAGCGTGAAGCCCATTGGACTCAGCACCGATCACGTCGACGAACACCTCAAATGGATCGAGGATGTGAACGACACGCAGAACACGACGCTGCGCTTCCCGATCGTCGCCGATCCGGACTTCGAGATTTCGAAGCTCTACGAGATGATTCATCCGGGTGAGTCCGAGACCGCCGCCGTGCGCTCGGTGTTCATCATCGACCCCGACAAGAAGCTGCGCCTCTCGATGACCTATCCGATGAGCGTCGGTCGTAACTTTGATGAGATCCTCAGGGTCATCGACGCGCTGCAAACCGCTGACGCGAAGGGCGTCGCACTGCCTGCCGACTGGCGGCCCGGTGATCGTGCGATCATTCCGCCCTCTGTGTCGAATGCCGAAGCAAAGGCGAAGTTTCCGCAAGGCTTTGAAGAAATTCGCCCTTACCTGCGCACCGTCGATATCGACGCCGCCTAAAACCAAGGATTACACCAATGAAACTGACAGTACTCGCCATTGCGGCATTCATGCCAATTGCCGCTGCAGCACAGGGCGCACCCGGCGCACATTTCCTTGAGAACTGGGATCTGGACGCTGATGGAACGATCACGCTCGCCGAACTGACGGAACGGCGTGGCGAGGTGTTCTACATGTTCGATTCTGATGAAAACGGCGTCCTTGATGAGGCGGAATACGCGATGTTCGATGAAACACGTGCCGCCGATATGGCAAATCAGGGTGGCCATGCAGACGGCAGGATGGGCCGCGTGCAAGAAGGACTGGCGCTGCCGTTCAATGACACGGATGCCGACGGACAAGTCAGCGAAGCTGAATTTATGGCCAAATCCGCCGATTGGCTAACGATCATCGATCGGGATGGTAGTGGTGATGTTACCGCCGCTGACTTTGGACCGCGTGACTAACTGATCTCATCGGGGCGTTATACGCGCCCCGATGTTCCTTCCAAGCCCAAGAGGCCCATCATGCTAGACGGATTTTCCGCCGAGACGCTGGCGCGTGTCCAATTCGCCTTCACCGTTTCGTTTCACATCATTTTTCCGGCCTTTTCCATCGGTCTCGCCAGCTATCTGGCGGTGCTGAACGGTTTGTGGATGCGGACACGGGATGACACCTACCTGACGCTCTTCAACTACTGGAAAAAGATCTTTGCCGTCGCCTTTGGCATGGGCGTCGTGTCAGGCATCGTGATGTCGTATCAGTTCGGAACGAACTGGTCGGTCTTTTCCGACAAGGCGGGGCCGGTGGTCGGCCCATTGATGGCCTATGAGGTGCTGTCGGCCTTCTTCCTCGAAGCCGGGTTCCTGGGCATCATGCTTTTTGGTCGCGGACGCGTCGGCGAAAAGCTCCACATGTTCGCCACTGCTATGGTCGCCTTCGGCACGCTCATGTCGGCCACTTGGATTCTGTCTGTGAACAGCTGGATGCAGACGCCCGCGGGCTTTTCCATTGCGGAAAATGGCCAGTTCGTGCCCGAAAACTGGTGGGCAATCATCTTCAACCCGTCCTTCCCGTATCGCCTCTTCCACATGGTGCTGGCCGCCTACTTGACGACAGCGCTCGTCGTTGGGGCCGTCGGCGCATGGCACCTGCTGCGCGACAAGACAGACAAGGAAGCCCGCCGGATGTTCTCGATGGCGATGTGGATGGCCGTGATCGTGACGCCGATCCAGATCTTCGCAGGGCACGAGCACGGCCTGAACACGCTGGAGCATCAGCCGGTCAAGATCATGGCCATGGAGGGTCATTACGAAAGCCACCCCGAGGGATGGACGCCGCTCTATCTTTTCGGAATCCCCAATGATGAAGAGCAGCGGCTCGACTATGCCGTGGGTATTCCGGGCCTCGGAAATCTGATCTTTGAGCATCCGCTCGACTATCCGACGGAGGGGCTCGATACGATCCCGGATGAGGATCAGCCGCCCGTGTTCATCGTCTTCTGGTCCTTCCGCGTCATGGTAGGCCTCGGCTTCCTGATGCTCGGGCTTGGTGCGTGGTCTGCCTGGGCGCGTTGGCGCGGTTCGCTCTACGAGGCCAAGTGGCTTCATCGGGCCAGCATTGCCATGGGACCGTCTGGCTTCGTCGCTGTACTCGCAGGCTGGATCACGACCGAGGTCGGCCGGCAGCCCTACACCGTCTACGGCCTTCTGCGCACCAGTGACAGCCTGGCGCCGATCGATGCACCTGCCGTGGCCACCTCGCTCGTCGCATTCATTATCGTCTACTTCGCCGTCTTCGGTGCAGGCACCTTCTACCTGCTGCGGATGATGAACAAAAGGCCCGCGACGCCCAAGCTAGGCCTTCGCGACGGACCGATCCGCACCGCAGGTATCACCCCAGCCCCGCAGATCGATCCCGATTTCATCCCCGGCGAATAAGGAACAAAAGATATGGAATTCGACCTCGCTTTTGTCTGGGCCGGCCTGATCGCATTCGCGGTCCTGGTCTATGTCGTTCTTGACGGCTTCGATCTTGGCATCGGCATCCTGTTTCCGTTCGGCAAATCCGAGCACGATCGGGACATGATGATGAACTCGGTCGCACCCGTCTGGGACGGCAACGAAACCTGGCTGGTGCTGGGCGGTGGCGGTCTCTTCGCTGTTTTCCCGCTGGCCTATGCCATCGTTATGCCGGCTCTTTACATTCCCATTACGCTGATGCTGCTGGCCCTCGTCTTCCGTGGCGTGTCTTTTGAGTACCGCTGGCGCACCGTGAGGGGGAAAGGAATCTGGGACGCTGCATTCTTTGGTGGCTCGTTCGTTGCCGCGCTCTGTCAGGGCATCGCGCTTGGCGCACTCGTGCAGGGGATCGAAGTCGATGGCCGCGCCTATGCTGGTGGCTGGTTTGACTGGCTGACACCATTCTCAATTCTGACCGGTTTCGCAGTTGTCGTCGGCTACGCGCTCCTTGGCGCCACATGGCTTGTGCTGAAAACTGAAAATGCGCTTCAGATTCAGATGCAACGCTATGCATGGTGGCTTGGCGCGGCAACCCTCGGCCTGATCGGCCTCGTGAGCATCCTGACGCCGTTCCAAGAGCCGGAGTACTTCCAGCGCTGGTTCAACCTGCCGGGCAGTCTGTTTTCAATGATCGTCCCGATCTTGATGTTGGGTCTGGCATGGAGCTTCTTTACCGGCCT
>Ga0316201_10004172_pt1 | contig 10854 bp, 6 predicted proteins | sample CS6wburrow_MG_FD_204516 | JGI IMG/M metagenome (GOLD analysis project Ga0316201, IMG submission 204516) | Coastal sediment microbial communities from Delaware Bay, Delaware, United States - CS-6 worm burrow | ecosystem: Environmental > Aquatic > Marine > Coastal > Sediment | place: USA: Delaware... | reverse complement strand
CTGGAATTTCAACTTCATAAAAAGAAAAGAAGAATTGTTGATCGTCTACTATAAAGGGAACATCATCATATACATTCTCATTTTTCAGTTTAAACTTTGTATCCACATAATTGTAGAAATGGTTGGCGTCCTTTGGGTCTTCAAATACAAACATTTCGCGTTTGGGCAAATCCTTTTTAAAAGACGTTCCTTTGGTAATTCTATAATCAGGGATATTCGGAGCTATTCGTAAAGGAATGCAAGAAGAAAGAAAGAAAAACGAAATAGTAATAAATAAAAAGGCCCTCATTTTTCGGTCAGTTTAGATACGGTTGTAAGCATCAAAAACTAAGCCAGTTTATTTGTTTATCCAACAATAGTACAATACAATAAACTACTTCATTATTCCCGGATTACAAATTTGAAGTTTAATACAGCGAATTGTTCCACGTGGAACAATAGCCTATTTAACGTCCCATAAAAACCAGAAGGACACTAATATCAGATGGCGAAACACCACTGATACGAGAAGCCTGGGAGATGGTAACCGGACGAATTGCTTCGAGTTTTTCACGGGCTTCATAAGACAATGATTTTAATTTAGAATAATCAAAATTGTCTGGTATTTTAACATTCTCAAGTCGGTGTAATTTGTCCGCATTGTTCTTCTCCTTTTGGATGTATCCAGAATATTTCACTTGTATCTCTGCTTGTTCCATAACCTCTCTGTCCAACTCATTATCCACAACAAAATTGGAAACTGACTGTAATTGCATCATATGATCCATAGTTACCTTGGGTCTGGAAAAAGCCTTAAACATTTTATCTGATTGTTTTACCGTTGCAGATTCCACACTTTCCAAAATCGGATTAATATCTTCAGGACTTACGCTCGTGTTTCTAAAAAACTGTATGAAAGCATTAGACTTTCTTTCCTTTTCCTTCATACGTTTTAATCGCTCATCTGATGCTAACCCAATCGAATGACTCTTTGGCGTAAGTCTTAAGTCGGCATTGTCTTGTCGTAAAAGCGTACGATATTCAGCTCGAGAAGTGAACATGCGATATGGTTCTTCCGTTCCTTTTGTTATAAGGTCATCAATTAAAACACCAATATAAGCTTCATCACGCTTTAGAATAAAGGGTTCCCTTTCGTTCTTTTTTAAATGTGCATTTATGCCTGCCATCATTCCTTGGGAAGCGGCTTCTTCGTAACCCGTTGTGCCATTAATCTGTCCAGCAAAATAAAGGTTATTAATTAACTTGGTCTCTAAGGTATGTTTTAGTTGAGTCGGAGGAAAATAATCATACTCAATAGCATATCCCGGTCTAAAGAATTTGACATTCTCAAAACCAACTACTGAATTTAAGGCCTTGAACTGCACTTCTTCTGGCAAGGAAGTAGAAAAGCCATTTACATAAACCTCAACTGTATTCCATCCTTCTGGTTCCACAAACAATTGATGGCTGTCTTTGTCTGCAAATCGATTGATCTTATCTTCTATTGATGGACAATATCTTGGTCCAATACTTTTGATCTTCCCATTGAACATAGGAGAACGTTCAAAACCTTCACGCAACAAATCATGAACAATTTTACTTGTATGACTCATATGGCAATCACGCTGTTCGGTTAAAACAGGTGTATCCAAATAGGAGAACTTTTCAGGTACTGTATCGCCAGGTTGTACAATCATTTTAGAGTAATCCAAAGAACGACCGTCCACACGAGGTGGCGTACCCGTTTTCATTCTACCGCTATCAAATCCCAAATCTGTCAACTGTTCCGTAATTCCTGTCGCAGCACTTTCTCCTGCTCGACCGCCCCCAAATTGCTTTTCCCCTATATGAATTAAACCATTTAAGAATGTACCATTTGTCAAAACGACTGCCTTTCCTTTTATATCAATGCCAAGGGAGGTTCTTACGCCTATAACTTTATCCCCTTCTAAAAGAAGACCACTCACCATTTCCTGATAAAAATCTACATTAGGTGTATTTTCTAAAGCCATTCTCCACTCCTCAGCGAAACGCATTCTATCGCTCTGTGCACGTGGACTCCACATTGCAGGTCCCTTTGATTTATTCAACATCTTAAATTGAATAGCAGACTTATCAGTTACAATTCCGCTATAACCACCTAAAGCATCGATCTCGCGCACGATTTGTCCTTTAGCAATTCCACCCATAGCAGGATTGCAAGACATTTGCCCTATAGTCTGCAGATTCATTGTAACCAACAAAGTTTTAGAACCCATATTAGCAGCAGCAGCGGCAGCTTCGGCTCCTGCATGTCCACCACCAACAACTATTACATCATATTCCTCTCCAAACATAATCCCTAATTTTGTTCCACGTGGAACAATTTAATTTTTTCTTCTTCCTTGTTCCGCATCACTATTACCTCGTCCTTTGTTTTATCATTGTAGCCTAGTAAATGAAGAACTCCATGTGCCATTACACGCAATAACTCCTCTTGAAAAGTTTTGTTGAAAATACCAGCATTGTCAGCCACCCTTTCTGTTGAAATAAAAATATCCCCGCTAATCAGCTGTCCGTCTGAATAATCAAAAGTGATAATATCAGTAAAGGTGTTATGATTTAAGTGCTTTTCATTCATCTTTAGTAAGTACTCGTCCTCACAGAAGATATAGTTGATATTGCCCAGATAAGTCCCTTCAGATTCAATCACCCTATTAATCCAATGGGAATAATCATCTAAAGAACTTAACTTAAAATCTCCTTCATAAAAGAATTCAATCATTACTTTTGAAATATTCCTTAACCTTATTTTGAAAATTTTGGCGCAAAGGTAGTGCTTGTCTATTTAATATTTCAATTTCATTTCGATAATTATCTAGTGCTGAGGGTTTAGTAAGTATCGGGTTTTGAAAAGAGTTTTTGTTTGTATTACTTTCCCGTTCCGGTTTTTTACCTTTTTTCAATGTAGCATTTTCAAGCTTCAACAACTCGTATTCAATGTTATTTATCCTGTTTTTTGTTCTTTGGGTAACACCATTTTCCAATAAATCATTTTCAAAATCCTCCATTTGTCTAACTAGCTTTTCGCCAAGCTTTCTATCCCCTTCATTAATCATATCAAGCAATTGCTGTTCCAATTGTTGGCGTAACATTTGTTGCTCCTTATAAATTTCGTAAATTTCTTTTAACTCTTCCTCACTAGGTTGGCCTTGGCCCGTATCGTTACCTTGCCCATCACCATTTTCACCTTCTTTTCCATTCTTTCCTTCTTTTCCATCTTTTCCTTTACCCGGTTTAGAGCCCTCTTCCCCATCGCCTTCTAAGCCCTGTTCCCCTTTTTGGCCCTTACCTTCTCCTTCCTTTGGCTTACCTCCTTCGGATTGGCCCATCCCGTCCATCTTTTCCTTCAATTCTCCTTGCCCCTTTATAATATCAGGTAACTGAAAACCCTCTTGACTACTTCCTGAACCTGATCCCGATTGCATACTCTGCTGCATATTATCCAATATATCCGCTAAAAAGTCTGCCAAATTATTACTTGCGTTCAATACATACTTTTGATAAGATACCCCTTGGTACATTTGATTTTCTGCAATACTTTCCAAAGACTTATCGATATTATAGTATACGTCTGTTATCTGCTCATTTACAAATTCCGAAAGTTCAGCTCGCCTTAAAGACAAGGCAAATAAGCTGTCATCCACATGTTCAAAAAGACTACGTAAAGCATTTTGTTTTCTTACTGTCGTTGAAAAATTTGATACGTCCAAATTCGACGCTTCAATGGCCTCAAACAAGTTTTCCTGCTTAAAGGAAAAGGTTATTAGATTATCCAATATCTGACGTAGCATCTCCGCGTCCTCTGTAATGGTTTCACTCCCGGAGGATCCTGCTGAAGATGCATCCAGCTCTTCAGCCATTTCCTTTATCTTTTGAGCAGCTGATTTTTGTTTTTGCTTGGCCTTATCAGCATTTTGTTCTTTGAACTCCGATTCAGAAGACTCTTCCTTGCCTTGGTGTTTATTTATTTCTTCCAAAGCATCTTTTTGGTCTTGTTTTATTGACTCTTCTTTGCCTTTATCTATTTGAAGATCCAATGGCTTTTTCAAATCCTCATTATCCTTTTTTAGTTCATCCAATTCTTCTGACAATTTCTCAAAATCCTTATTTAATTTTTCCTGTTCCTCATTTGAAAAATCCTCGCCAAGTTTTAATTCTGATAAAATATCTTGTCGCTCACCTAGTTTATTCAAATCACTGGCCAATTGTGAAGCCTTCTCCGTTACGTAGTATCTTTTAGTAAGTTCAAGTAGCTGTTCCAGATTACGCTTGCTATTTTGTTGCTTTTTGCTTAGTTCTTCCAATCGTTTAGTCAGTTCTTCCTTATCAATTTTATCGGCAATTTTGTTTAGCTCTTCCAACAACTGTTCATTCTTCTTGGCCTCCAATTCCTGACGTTCAAGACGTTCTTGCAATAACTTATTCAAATTATCGTCTTCATTGGTCTTGTCCAGGTTTTCTTTTAATTGTTTGCTGAACTTTTGCATGAGATTCTCCTGTTCCTGTTGCTTTTTAAGAAAGTCCCTTATTTGATTCTGGTCATTGTAGTTTAATTGTTCTTTCTCTTTTTGTTCTTTATTTATTTCATCAAGTGTCCTTTGTTGTTCTTTGAATTTTTCCAAAGATTTGTCCATATTGCCAATTATGGCCTGTTGTGTTTTAAGATCTTTGTTCAGTAAATCATCCCCATCCAGTAACTTGCTGCTAAACACTTGGCTTTTGACGGATTTACCTCCATGTATCGCATCATTGTCCTTTGAGATAAAATAATAATAATACGTTGTACCATCGTCCAGCTTTAAACCCGATGGAAAAGTGTAATAAAACTGACTGAAATTGGAATTAGGTTTACTTATCCCCACAACCTGTTTTTCGTCCTGATTTGATTCTGGATAACAAACCAACCTAATACTGGTTAATTTATAATCATCTGAAGACTCTCCCACAAAGTAGGATGTATTAGGATTTAAAGTATCCAAAATCTGTTCAACCTTTATTGTAGGGTAAGCATCTTTTATTACCGTAAATCTATAATCCAATGTTTCATAATTCTTTACATTAGCATTGGATGTCGAAATTTGATAATCAAAGTTGTTATAAATTCTCTTTGAAAGTGAGAACTCTTTATTTGATTTTTTAAAATTCCATACGGTATCTTTTTCGATCAAATGCACCCGTTCTGTATTCTCACCAACAACTTTCCAGGAAACTTTGGTTCCTTCCGGCAAAATTGCATTGCCAGTACTCTTTAAAGACTCCGATGTTTTATTTAGATAATCTGGGTAATCGAGTTTTACTTCAAAATTTTGGATAACGGGAGTTTTCAATACATTCAAATGGTAGATTTTTGATTGCACTTTTCCCGAAAAGAATTGAAATTCGGATTCTTCCAATGGAGGTGTGAAAGTATATTTATAATTCCCGTTTTCTTGTTGTAACATTAATTCTCTATCGTTAATCTTAATGTTTACAGCGTCTGGTCGTACCTCGCCACTCGTGGTAACATAAATCGTATACGATTTATCTTCTAAGACATCAAGCATCTTGGTTAGCAATTCAAACTTAAAAGGAGCTGGTGGCTCATAAGCCAAATCATAATTGACCACTCTATCATAAGAACTGAAGAAGGGTCCCAAATTTCCTGTTAATCCAACCAATCCAATAAGTACAAAAGGTATTATCAAATACTTAACATACTTGAGATTTTCTTTATAATCAACGGCTTTGGTAAACGGTACAGGACTAAGAGTCTTTGAACGCTGTTCAATACTGGCCAATAATAATTCCGATTGGTTTTTATCATCTGCGAGGTCCAACAAATTGAACAATTTATCCTCTACTTCAGGAAAGTGCTTCCCGATTAACCATGAGGCATCTCTATTGCTTATTCCCTTTTTTACTTTGAACAAATAAAGTAGGGGTGTAAAGATAAATCTGTATAACAAGAACAGTCCCGACACAATGAAACAGAAAAAAAGTATCATCCTACCGTTGGAATTTAACCATAGAAAATATTCAACACCCAAAATCACTAGTAAAAACAAAAGACCTAAGGCCAAGAATAACAAAGCGCCCTTTATCAGCATTTTGGTATAATACTTCTTTGTAAAGTGGTTTAATTTATCAAGTATGTTGTGATACGTTTGCAATTTGGGCTATATTTAATACCAAGATAATTGATATATCAAACTTAGTTGGCAAAATATTGTTAAAAGGTAAAAGATGAAAGATTTAAAGTATCTCGCCGCATATACTTTGCCCGTATCTGCGATTATTAGCCTCTATTATCAAGGATACTGGAGTTATTTCACCCCCTTTTACGCTTTTGTAATCATTCCTGTTTTGGAATTGCTATTACCCCTGGATAGTTCGAACATCAACGAAGATGAACTTGAGACTAAAAAGAACAAAGTGCTTTTTGACTGGCTACTCTACCTAAATGTGCCTATAGTTTACGGTCTGTTAATATACGCTCTTTGGCTTGTCTCATCACAAAGCATATCCACTTTCGAAATCATAGGATTAACCTTTTCAATAGGCATTGTTTTAGGTACAAACGGAATTAACGTCGCACATGAATTGGGCCATAGGCTAAAGACAAAGGAACGCCATTTGGGAAAATTGCTGCTACTGCCTTCACTATACATGCACTTTTTTATTGAGCACAATTTTGGTCACCACTTACATGCCGCCACACATGAAGATCCAGCGACAGCAAAATACAACCAAACAGTATATTCCTTTTGGATTACCTCTGTGATACGACAATACATAAGCGCGTGGAAGTTGCAAAATAAACTCCTAAACCAGCAAAGAACAAGTGTGTTTTCACCAAAAAATGATATGTTATGGTATCTGATAATTCAAACATTATACCTGGTGTTGGTCTTGTTTGTATTTGGCCTAACCGGATTGCTTTTCGCTTTAAGCGCCGCAATAGTAGGTTTTTTAATGCTTGAAACGGTCAATTATATAGAACATTATGGCCTATTACGAAAGAAATTGCCGTCTGGGAGGTATGAACGGGTAAAAGAAATACATTCTTGGAACAGCAATCATGTTGTTGGTCGTATCGTTTTATATGAATTGACCAGACATAGTGATCATCATTATAAATCATCCAAGAAATATCAGCTTTTGGACTATCATGATATTTCACCTCAAATGCCATACGGCTATCCTACATCAATGGTTATGTCATTTCTGCCCCCCCTTTGGTTTAAAGTAATGAACCCAAGAATTCCTGCAGAAATGAAAACTTCATTGAACACATGAATATTAACTAAAGCTCTTTTTTGAACCCATTGCTTAGTTACGCTACAAGAATTCAATCTTTAAGGTAGCGCAGACTGCCTTTTTTATACCTTTGCATTTCAATTTTTTAATTATGCCCAAAAAAGTAAGAGTCAGATTTGCCCCCAGTCCAACTGGGCCTTTACATATTGGTGGCGTGCGTACTGCCCTGTTCAACTATTTATTTGCCAAAAAATACAACGGCGATGTAATATTACGAATTGAGGATACGGATCAAAACCGCTATGTTGAGGGAGCTGAACAATATATAATCAATGCTTTGGACTGGTGTAAAATACCCTATGATGAAGGGCCTGGCAAAGACGGCGGCTTTGGACCGTATCGCCAAAGTGAGCGCAAACACCTCTATAAACAATATGCAATCGAATTAATAAGTAGGGGTAAGGCATATTACGCTTTTGATACTCCTGAGAAGTTAGACTTTCACCGAAAAGACCATGAAGCCAACGGAAAGACCTTTATCTATAATTGGCATAACCGTTTGAAACTAATTAATTCTTTATCGTTATCAACTGAAGAAACCCAGGCCAAGCTCAATGCCGAAGAAGATTACGTGATACGCTTTTTAACTCCACAAGATCAAAAATTACAACTTAAGGATATTATTAGAGGTGATATTGAGATAGATACCAATATCCTTGATGATAAGGTGCTTTTTAAGAGCGACGGTATGCCTACCTATCATTTGGCCAATATTGTAGATGATCATTTAATGCAGATAAGCCATGTTATTCGTGGGGAAGAATGGCTGCCCTCTTTGGCACTGCACCAATTACTTTACGATGCTTTTGAATGGGATGCACCAGAATTTGCGCACCTTCCACTGATTATGAAGCCCGTTGGAAAGGGTAAATTAAGCAAACGTGATGGAGAAAAGATGGGGTTCCCAGTATTTCCATTATCATGGAACGATTCACAAGGTTATCGTGAAGCGGGCTACTTTCCGGAAGCAGTTATCAACTTTTTGGCAATGTTAGGATGGAATCCTGGTACAGAACAGGAGGTTTTTGATTTGGAAGAACTAGTGCAGGCATTTACGCTGGAACGCGTACATAAAGGGGGTGCCCGCTTTGATCCTGAAAAGACCAAATGGTACAATCATCAGTATTTGCAAAAGAAGACCGATAAAGAATTGGCAGATTTGTTTAGAATTGATCTGGCCAACAAGGCTATTCCAGGTTACGCACAGAATGACAATTATGTTGAAAAGGTAGTTTCACTAATAAAGGAACGGGCAAGTTTTGTATCAGACTTTTGGGAATTAAGTGATTACTTCTTTGAATCTCCCACCAATTTTGAAGAAAAAGCAGTGCGTAAACAATGGAAGGAGGATACACCTCAAATAATGAGTTCCCTTATCGAAGTCTTGCAGGACATTGAAGATTTCTCTTCTGTAAATGTGGAAACATTGGTAAAGGAATGGATCAATGAAAAAGAACTTTCTTTTGGTAAAGTTATGCCTCCATTGCGATTAGTAGTTGTAGGAGCTATGAAAGGGCCGCATTTGTTTGATATTTTGGGAATGATCGGAAAAGCTGAAAGTATCTCAAGAATCCAAAAGGCAGTTACTGTAATTTAAGTTCAAGAATTGTAACAAATAGCCCACTTTTCCTACAGATATTATAAAGCGATTTTGTAAATTCATACACTAACTAAATCTTATATACTATGGGTAATTTTTTTCTTATACCGATTATTTTTTTAGGACTAATCATTCTATTTTCATCTTTCTTCATCGTAAAACAACAAACAGCGGTCATTATTGAGCGTTTTGGTCGATATCATAGCATACGGCAATCTGGCTTACAAATGAAAATCCCACTTGTTGATCGTATTTCTGCCAGGCTAGGTTTGAAAATACAACAATTGGATGTTATCATTGAAACAAAAACATTGGACGATGTATTTGTTAAACTAAAGGTGTCCGTACAATATGTAGTTATAAGGGAAAAAGTATATGAGGCCTTTTATAAGTTGGAATATCCTCACGATCAAATAACGTCTTACGTTTTTGATGTGGTACGTGCTGAAGTCCCTAAAATGAAACTGGATGATGTTTTCGTTAAGAAAGACGACATTGCCATAGCTGTAAAGTCTGAATTGCAGGATGCCATGTTGGATTATGGGTATGACATCATAAAAACCCTTGTTACCGATATTGATCCGGATGCACAGGTAAAAGAAGCCATGAACCGAATCAACGCTTCAGAGCGTGAAAAGATAGCTGCCCAGTTTGAAGGTGACGCTGCGCGTATCCTCATTGTGGAAAAAGCCAAAGCTGAAGCTGAGAGCAAAAGATTGCAAGGACAGGGTATTGCAGATCAGCGTCGTGAAATTGCAAGGGGTCTTGAAGAATCCGTAGAAGTTTTGAACAAAGTGGGAATAAATTCACAGGAAGCTTCTGCTTTGATTGTTGTGACCCAGCATTATGATACTTTACAATCCATCGGAGAGGAAACCAATACTAATTTGATTTTGTTACCGAACTCTCCACAAGCTGGTAGTGATATGCTCAACAATATGGTTGCATCGTTTACTGCAAGTAATATGATCGGGGAAGAAATGAAAAAAAATAATCCAAAAAAGTAATTGGATCTTTAATTATTAAATCAAAAATCTCTCTAAGTAAAAATTTAGAGAGATTTTTTTATGACATATCAGTAATAAATCGATTCAATGCGGTATTCCATTATTTTCAGGACATTTCTTGATTTAAAGAACCTTTACGAAGCTTTGTCTACAGTTATCTAAGTAGTGCATTACTCACCAAAGAAAGCCTCTTAAAGCTTTCTAGAATCAACTGTTTCTTATAGATAATACCGATTGATATATTTTTTACCATAAGAAATATCAATCTTAATTATTATGTTGGATTTTGGCCCAAGTATCCCTTAAAGTAACCGTTCTATTGAAAACCAATTTCTCGGAAGTTGAATCAGGGTCCACACAAAAATAGCCCAATCGCTGAAACTGAACACGATCTTCAACTTTTGCATTTTTTAAACTGGGTTCTAAAAATCCTTTGATTACTTTCAAAGAATCCGGATTCACAAATTCCATGAAATCCTTATCCTTGTGTGTATCCGGGCTTTCGTCCAAGAACAAACGATCGTAAATTCGAATTTCGGCCTCCAAAGCATGTTTTACAGAAACCCAATGTAGGGTTCCCTTAACTTTACGCAAGCTTTCCTCTGAGCCGCTTCCACTTTTGCTCTTTGCATCATAAGTACACTGAATTTCAGTAATGTTACCTTCAGCATCTTTGGTACAACTTTCAGCTTTAATGATGTACGCATTCTTCAATCGCACTTCACCGCCAAGTTTTAATCTAAAGAATTTACGATTGGCCTCTTCCCTAAAGTCATTCTTTTCAATATAAATTTCTTTGGAAAAAGGAACTTGTCTCGTGCCAGCAGATTCATCTTCAGGATTATTCTCAGCCTCTAACCATTCTTCTTTCCCTTCCGGATAATTGGTAATTACCACCTTAATTGGGTCCAAAACCCCCATTACCCTTGG
>Ga0316201_10004171_pt1 | contig 10855 bp, 9 predicted proteins | sample CS6wburrow_MG_FD_204516 | JGI IMG/M metagenome (GOLD analysis project Ga0316201, IMG submission 204516) | Coastal sediment microbial communities from Delaware Bay, Delaware, United States - CS-6 worm burrow | ecosystem: Environmental > Aquatic > Marine > Coastal > Sediment | place: USA: Delaware... | reverse complement strand
CCTGGGATTCGCCTGCAAAAGCGTCTTTCAGGCTTTGTTCAGTTTTGCTGCCTTTAAGGCTCATGGTGTCTCTCCTGATTGTTATAAGAATCTAATTTGGTGGACGCAGAGTCTACACCATCTCGACTTGGACATAGTCTATTATGGCGGTTTTCTGACTGTCAACAATGGATTGATTTTATAAAACTCAGCGCGCTTTTGCGACCAGTCGAAACCCCAGAACCGAGTACGCCACGCCTGGCAAATCAGCCGCACGGTAAGCAGAACGGACCAGGTGTGGCGAGCAATGGTACGAACCGCCGCGGCGGACTTTTTTGGTGCCCGTTACCGGGCCCTGTGGATTGAGTTGTTCACTGGATGCATAACTTTGCGGATGATACCAGTCAGCCACCCACTCCCAGGCATTGCCAAACATGTCGTAGAGACCAAATGCATTGGCATCGAGTTGCGCTACGGCTTGTACTTCGTCATTTGAATTGTGCAGATACCACGCGTGTTCGTCCATTTCGAGCAGGCTGAACGGCCGCAGATCGTTATTGCCGGCGCGCGCGGCATATTCCCATTCGGCTTCGGTCGGCAGTCGATAATAATACTGGCTGGATATAGAATTGAGTTTATCAATGAATTGCTGCACATCCTCCCAGCTGACTGACACTACCGGCAGTTGTTGCCAGTGTTTATGTTGCCAGTGGCTGTCGGGCCCGGGGCGGGTTTTCATCAGCTGGTACCAGGCCTGCTGCGTGACCTCGGTAGTCGAAAGCATAAAATCATGATCAAACACTATAGTATGTGCAGGCGTTTCATCGGCGACCAGCTTTGCATCAGGTTTCGGCATTTCAGCAATTGCACGTTTTAGTGCTGGCTCTGGTGTGCCCATAACGAAGCTGCCCGCGGGAATACTGACATAATCCAGTCCGCTGGTGTCATCGTGAAATGCGCCCGACCCCGCTGCTGACAGGGTAGCTGGTAACGGGCTGATAACAGCCAGCAGTATCAAGCTGATCAAACTTACTCGTAATGTGTTTATGGTTTTCATGCAGCTCATGACTTTGTGTGACAGGCGCAATATGCAGGGGTTCTATGATGCAGGGTTTTCCTTGTGTCACAAAGCAGTTAATCTGCTGATTCGTAAAACTGGAGAAATGAATGTCTCGTGAAGTGGATGTAGCCATTATCGGCGCCGGCAGTGCAGGCCTGTTTGCGCTTTCGCAGGTGCGCAGAAAAACCAGCAATTTTGTACTGATTGACGGAGGCGAACTCGGCACGACCTGCGCGCGCGTGGGCTGCATGCCATCAAAAGTCATGATCCAGGTGGCAGAAGATTTTCACCGCCGAAAAATATTTGATCGCGAAGGTATTGAAGGTGCTGACGAATTAACCCTGGATGCAGAAGCCGCGCTCGAACATGTGCAGGATTTGCGCGATATGTTTGTCGACAGAACCCTGCAGGTGACAGATGGGCTGGAAGAGAACCAGTTTATCGAGGGCTATGCAAAATTCATTAATGCCACCACGTTAGAAGTCAACGGCGAACAAGTACATGCCGGACGTATTGTAATCGCTAGCGGGACAACACCAATCGTGCCGCAGGCGTGGCAGGATTTTGCTGACGATGTTTTAACCACCGATACAATTTTTGAACTCGAAAGTCTGCCGGCGTCGGTCGCGGTCATCGGGCTGGGTGCCATCGGGCTCGAACTCGGCCAGGCATTGCATCACATGGGTGTGGCGGTGACTGCGATAGACCAGTTAAACAGCATTGCCCATCTGCAGGATGCGGCGGTGAATCAGCAGGCCATCGATATTATCGGTAAGGGCATGCCGTTATGGCTGGGTACACCTGCCAGTGCGCGCAAAGTTGACGGCGGCATAGAAGTCAGCTGCGGTGACAAAACAGTCGTGGTCGAAAAAATTCTGGCCAGTCTCGGGCGCAGGCCAAACCTGGATACTATCGGGCTGGAAAATCTCGATGTGGCGTTAAACGACGCGGGAGTACCGCAGTACAATCCGTTGACCATGCAGCTGGGTGATCTGCCGGTATTTATTGCGGGCGATGTCAACCTGGATCGGGCGGTGTTGCACGAAGCCGGGCACGAAGGCCGGGTTGCGGGGTATAACGCGGTGCATCAACCGGTGGTGGCGTTTAAACGCAAAACACCGCTGGCGATTACTTTTTGTGATCCGAATATCGCTACCGTCGGGCAGCAGCTCGACCAGCTCGATGCAGACAAAATTGCGATTGGTGAAATCCAGTTCGGCCCGGTCGGGCGCGCGTTGATTCTTGCCAGGAACCGCGGCGTACTAAGAATATATGCGAATAAAACTGACGGCCTGTTGCTCGGCGCTGCCATGGTATGTGTCAAGGGTGAAAACCTGGCCCACCTGATCGCGTGGTCGATACAGCAGGGGCTGACAGTTTTTGATTTGCTCAGAATGCCGTTCTATCACCCGGTGATAGAAGAAGCCTTGCAGGCGGCCTTATACGATGTATTGGCGCAGCTCGATACCAAACACGAAGTGGTCGAGCTGGAAGAAGTTTAACCCTGTTTGCGTTTACGGCCGATTGCGCCGAGCAGGCCGAGGCCGGATACAAACAGCAGTGCAGGCAGAGGCAGCGGTACTGCGCTCATCGCCTGGGTGTGATAACCACCAACCAGCGAGAGTGCCGGGCGTGATGGATCACCAAAGAAAACTCTGAATTCTTCAAGCGCAGCCTGGCTGTTCACCAGGCCAAAGTCATCAAGTTCGATCAACGCAACGGTCAGATTTCGAGTTGCAAAAGGATCAGTTACTGTCCAGGGTATGGGCGTAGTCTGTGGACTATAACTATTGGTAATGCCGTTAATCTGGATGCTAAAGGTATCATTGTCGCCAAAGAAAAACAGCGCAAGATCATCACCCAGGCCATTGTATACCGCATTGGTACCGGTAAAGCCCATATCCAGATAAGCAGCAGGATCAATACTGAGCACGTAAGTTGCCGGGTCGGAATCGGTAAGATCGGATCTGATCTGGGTCAGATCGATAATGTCGGTAGCAACGACGGAATTATAATTCAGGAAGTCGCCATTGGCCGCTGAAACATTATCGAGCAAAGCTGCCAGCTCCACGCCGCCCACAGAAATTGCCTGCGCAGTCGATGACAGCATGGCGACTAGAATTCCAGAAATAATGTTCAGCTTTTTCATACGCTTTACGCTCTGTTAAAAACGGTCGCCTGGGCCACCTGGTGGTGCTGTGCCCGGGCCGTTTGTTAAGGGAACCACCGGTGGTGCGGGTGTTGGTCCCATGGTGCTCTCTGCCAGCGTTCTTGTGCTGGCTGAATATACGCGGTTGTCACTGGGTCTGAAGCGCACACTGGCAGGGCGATTACTCAGTGCCCGGTTGGGCAGTGCAATCGGTCCGCCTGCGGCAGGTTCCAGTCCGAGTTCCCACGAGCCCCAGTTGTAAACTGAATCAGCTTTACCAGCCAGGGCCTGCTCATTATCACTTGCTGCAGAAACGCCGGCCGAAGCGGCGAACATAACTGTTAGTGCAAGCACGTAAGCACTGCGAATTGTTTTGTGTAACAGTTTTGAGTTGTTAGTACAGTTCATATTCGTTTTTGGTGCATTTAGGTTTACTGAATTTATATACATTTTTTGTGCCAACCCCGTTCTTGTTGTTGTAATTCAAGAAGTTAGCTAGAGCCAGTTGTCTGATTATACAATATCAGCTGCGAGCTGACAGATTATTGGCCATAACTGTAAGATTTTTCACTCTCTAATATTATTAAATGCTAAACATCAGCAGATCTTTTAGCGTATCCAGCAGCTTGAATACTAACGAATGCTCGCCAGGCGAATTGTGACTGAGTTCATAAATAATTAAATATCAGTAAGTTGTGGCTATTAAGGCAATGCGATCAGGCGACAGGCGGGTGCCCTGTGACAACTGCCAGGCGTTAAGCGAGGGTTGTATGACGATTTGTAATGATTACCGACATATGTCGGATAATTATACATATGGAGTCTAGAATGGCTAATTTTTGTACAATATTCTAAAATTGGTCATATTTTAAACAATATTGGCGTCGAAAATATTTCCACAATTATTGAAAGTAGCGCGACAGGCTGGTGCTGAACAAATTTCTGTCGTACTCGTATTCAGCCGCATTTGAATTGTTGCTGGTGGCCGAAAATTCTAAATTGAACGTCCAGTTTTTAAGCACACCTTGCTGAAAATCGCGGTTATAGCCGAGTGCGTAGAGGATTTCGATTTCGTCCCGTTGAATACTGACGATCGGGTCGAGCCCCTCATAGTCATATGCATGCCGGTTAACACGCAGATAAATCACTGCCTGCTCAGACAGTGCGGTAAAGCCGCTGAAATAAAGCTCGGTATCATCATAGGCATAGCCTGTGTCCTGAGCGTCGTTCTGCCTGAGCCTGAAGCCTGCTTCCAGTCCGGTGTTATTGGCATTGACCAGGGTGTTATATCCGGCGCCGATCATGGTTTCGTTGCCATCGCGACCCAGGTCAGCGAGCTTGTCATAACTATGGTGGGTGTAGGCGCTTTCGATAGTCAGGTTACGGTAATGCCCGAAATCAAATGTAATCGCCGGGTTGATCGAGCTGAAAAGTGCCAGCGTGCTGCCACCCAGCAAAATCTGGTCAGCCCTGAGGCTCACACTGGCGCGCCACCTGCCGGGAGCGATGAACGCCGGGCCGGTGCTCAGGCTGAGCACAGTGTAATCATAGTCACTGGTTTTGGAATACAGGTTGCTCGCCAGGCCGAGCTGGCTTTGCCATTCGAAATAGGTGGCGGCGCCCTGGACATTCAGCGGGGATTTAAGATTGTAGCGGTGTGAGACGCTGAGATTGATGTCGGCGCCAGTAGACGAAATTTTATCAGCCGTACTTATTCCAGCGATGGTTGATAGTCCGGCACCCGGTGTGGCGTTGATATTGGAATTGTGTAGCAGTCCGGCCTTGGTGTAGTACGAGAAGCTGTGTCTTGCTGCGGGCTCGAGTTCGTCACTGGTCAACTGGCCAAGGTAGGCAAGAATCGAAAGTTTGACATTTTCCGGGGTCGACGGATCATCGAGCACCAGTTTGAATTCATGCAGGGCGTCTTCGTAACGGGTTGCCTGGTGATAGGCCACGGCAAGTTCCAGACGAACACGATTGAGTGTTGGCTGGTTGCTTAGAATGGTTTCAAACAGTTCGATGGCTTCGAAAGTTTTACCGGATTCGCGGGTGAGAATCGCGCGATCGAACATCGACTGTAAGTCTTCAGCACTCAATTCGGCATGAAGCTGGCCGGAGAATAAAATCCCGCCAAGGCCAATTGTGCAGATAATGGCATTTATATTCACAATATTTTACTAGCTGCATCCAGTAATCAAGTTGCGTATTATACCTGCCAATGCGAAAAAATATGCAGCTATTCATGGGCCTGGTGCTAATCCTGATGATATCGGCAATGACAACGGCCAATGCCGCCGGTCATCTGTTCGGTTACCAGGAAATAAACAAGAATGATCTTGGGCTGTTTCCCCAGTGGTTATCTGTGCTGGAACGCCATATCCTGGAAACCACGCCGCAGGGCGGCTGTGACTCATCACAATTCAATCAATGCCATTTGCAACAATGGCGGGCATTTCTTGCCGAGATAGCCTCATTGCCGTCTGCAGAAAAAATAAGGCGCGTGAATATATATGCCAACGAGAAAACCTACGTGCTCGATATAGAAAATTATGGCATGGTGGATTACTGGGCAACACCGATGGAATTTCTGCAGCACAACGGTGATTGTGAAGATTATGCCATTATAAAAATGCTATCACTCAAGCAGCTGGGGTATGCAGTGGATGATATGCGTGTTGTGGTGGTTCAGGATACAAACCTGAGAATTCCACATGCGGTCATGGCGCTTAACCAGAATGATGATATTTTGATACTTGATAACCAGATTAAACAGGTGATCTCACACAAAAATATTTTTCATTATGTGCCGGTGTATTCTGTTAATGAAAAAAACTGGTGGATGCATCTGCCCAACTAAATGCCAAAAGGTAAAGCTGTGAAAGAAAATCGCCCGGTCATTATTGCATTTATTTTATTGCTGGCATTTATGGCGCTGGGGATGTGGCTGGGCAACGAATACGTTGCACGCGAGCGCCAGCGTGATATGCAGAACTGGGAAGGCAGGCTTGCAGTGATTGCAGAGTCGCAAAAGCGCGCGGTTGAATCCTGGTTGAAGTCACAAACATCAAACCTGCAGGAGCTGGCCGACAACCCGTTGCTGCAAATACTGTTAAGTATGCGACAGGGCGCAGCAGATGAATCGAATGAAGTGCAGCGCGGCCAGTTAAGCCATCTGAAAAACCTGATTGTCGCCACTGCCAACCGCGCCGGTGTTTTTTCCAGTGCACAGGCAATCAATGCCAATCAACAAACACAGTTGAATGAAGGTGTCGGCGTGACTGACGGCGATGGCAAACTGCTGCTTTCAACACAACAATTTCCAGCCACTGATGAAAACATTCGCAAAGCCGTGCAGCTGGCTAAAAGCAAACAGCGTGCCGTGGTCTACGGGATTTACCGCAATCAAAGCCAGCAGGCGCGTTTGTTGCTTGCCGTGCCGGTAAGCGCGGTACAGGCAGGACCGGGTGCCACTGAGTATCCGGGCGCAGTTGTCGCGGTAATCAACCTGAAAAATAATTTATATGAAATTCTTAGCCAGCACTGGTTGACGACTGAATCAGATGAGTCGTTGCTGGTAACGGGTGATGAATTCAGTACCTGGTATCTCAGCCCGCTGGCTGGAAAGTTCGAAATATTTCACACCGTGGCGAGATCAAACCTGGCACAGGCAGTTAATTTTGCACGTGATCGCACGGGTGATTTTGCACTGAAAACAGATTATCGCGGCAAACAGGTGCTGGTGACCGCGCGAACCATTCCGGGTACTGACTGGGTGCTGATGCAAAAAATTGATGCCAGCGAAGCCTTGCGTGAATCTCATGCTCACCAGGAATTTATTCTCACCGTCTTTATGCTGGCAGTGTTTATTCTCGCGGTTTCCTTTGTTGCAATATGGCGACATGCAACCAGCGTCAGGCTGCAGAAAACAACCGACAGGCTGACGGCGAGAACCGCGCTATTGAATTCGGTCGGCAATAATATCAGTGACCATATCTTCCTGCTGGATAAACAGGACAATATAATTTTTGCAAATGCCACCCTGTCGCATGCCGTCGGCACGACGGTGGAAGATATCCGTGGCCGCTCCCTGTATCACCTGTTCAGTGCTGACACCAGTCGTCGCTTACTCGAGGTGCGTGAATCGGCACATGAAGGCGTAGAAAACAATCGTGTCATGGAAATTGATATAGCCGGCGTTATTTACTTTTATCACGTGTCGGTTGCATCGATGCAGGAAGGCGATTATCGCGGTTCGGTGCTGTACGTTCTGCATGACATTACTGCACTCAAGCAAACACAGGAAAGGCACAATCGATTACTCGAAGGCATTATTGCAACCCTGGTGCACGCCGTCGATTTGCATGATCCCTACTGTGCCAATCATTCGGAACGTACGCGCGAAGTTGCAGTTGCTATAGCCGAAGCGATTGGCCTGGAGCCGGAAAGCACAGAAACGCTGGCGATGGCCGCGCTGCTGGCAAACCTGGGCAAGCTCAATTTACCACGTGAGTTGCTGACAAAAATGCAACCCCTGACCAGTGAAGAACAACTGCGCATGCACGGCAGTGTGCAGGACACAATTGATATTCTCAAAGATCTTGAATTCGATGGCCCGGTAATCGACATTATCAGCCAGAAAAATGAATTTCTCGATGGCAGTGGTTATCCTGCAGGCTTGAAAGGCGATGCAATCCTGACAGAGTCAAGAATACTGTCAGTAGCCAATGCATTCGTAGCAATGTCGAGTGCGCGTGCTTATCGGCAGGGTAAGCCCGTCAGAGACGTGCTGGACATGTTGCTTGCACAGGCTGATCAACGTTACGACAGGCAGGTGATTGCGGCACTGTTTCATGTTGCGGAAAATCGCGCTGACTGGAGCCGCTGGCAGCTTGCCACCCAGGATTAAAACACGTGACAATTGAGTACACTGTTGCAGCATTCGTAATTTTACTAGTGTTGGCAACAGTGTCATGGCCACTCTCACGCGCCACGCGTATGCCGTATGCCAGCATGCTGGTGATGGTTGGATTTATAGCTTCGGAACTGGTGGTATTCGCTGGTTATGACACCGGGATTCGCGCAGACAATTATCAATCCCTGGTCTTTAATGTGTTCATACCCGTGCTGGTATTTGGCGCGGCTTTTAATATCGAAAAATCAGCCTTACGCGAAAATCTACCGTCGATAATATTCCTTGCTGTTGCAGGAATGCTGTTGACCTGTTTTCTAACCGCGGTAGTTCTGTATTACGGTATCGCGCACGATAGCGGCTTCCCCTGGATAGCTGCGTTATTGACCGGTGCAATCCTGGCGGCAACTGAACCATCTGCAGTGTTTACCAGTTTTAAAAAATTACAGGCAGGTGCGCGGCTGAAATTGCTGCTGGAAGGTGAAAGCCTGTTCAATGATGCTACCGTGATTGTTTTGTTCGGCCTGTTCATGGCAATCGCGCTTGCGGAAAATGAATCACGTAGTACTGCTTCGTTGTTATATGAGTTCAGTAAAGTTTTTTGCGGCGGGATAGTGCTTGGTGGATGCCTGGGCTATGTGGCTGCAAAAATGAATGCCTGGCTCAAGACCGAAGGTGTGGCCGGCATGTTGAGCGTATTACTGGCATATGGCGCTTACCAGCTTGCAGAAATGCTCCAGGTATCCGGGGTCATGGCGACATTGCTCGCAGGGCTGATTTTTTCCGCGATGTCGCAACGCACGACAGAGCACAAAGCCAGTCAGCATTTCTGGAATACACTGGTGCAAATATGCAGCGCGATTGTATTTATCATTGTAGGCGCAGTGATTACGCTCGAAATGTTTGAGCAGCGCTGGCTGGCAATGTTGATTGCGATTCTGGCTGTGCTGCTGGCACGGGCTGTTGCGATCTACGGTGGTCTGGGTCTGCTTTCATTGTTTTTGAAAGCACCCATAGGGTTTGAACACCAGACCCTGATGGTGTGGGCCGGCCTGCGTGGCGCAGTGACACTGGCGCTGGCCTTATCACTGCCGACGACACTGGACTACTGGTGGACAATACAGTCGATTGCATTTGGCGTGGTGGTGTTTACCCTGTTCATACAGGCGCCGGCGATCAGGTGGTTGCTGTGCTGGCGCAGGTTTGAAAGGCTCGAAAAATAAAGGCCCGCGAATTGCGGGCCTTTTACTGATGTACTCAACTATATGTTTACAACGGAGCTGCCTGTTAGTAGTCGCTCCTGCGAGGCGAGCTATAACCGCCGCCGGCCATCGAGAACGGTGGTGTGCGACCCACCAGTTCTTCAATCACCTGCAACTCAAGGTCGGTGTGGTTGATGAACGGTGCATCGCGTATGTTACGGCCAGGTTGTTCACTGGACAGAATATAGCGCGGTGCATCGTGATGCTGCGAAGTAATGGTCTCGCGGCTCTGCTGGTCATTGTTAGCAATCAGGTCGACCACGCCGTAACAGGTGCAGATGTATGATTGCTCTGGGTCGGCTTCAACATAAATGCCGGTACCGCGAATACCAATTGTCGCATTCGGGGTGTGCATTTTGTGTGTCGACTTGCCAAAAACGGACAGTAGCTTGCCGGTGACAAGACGCAATGTGTTGATCACCAGTCCACCGCCAGACAATTCGAGGCGGCTGTTGCTCCTGAGCACGAAAGCATCTTTGCCGACGGCAAAGATGACGTGACTGCGCCGACCAGTGGTGATGATGTCACTGGCTTCGATATTTGTATCGAGACTGGCCTGGCCACCATTCACCGACACCTGGCCACTCATGTCGTAAATAGACTTGCCGGGGATCAGTACCTTGGGAACCTTGCCCATGGCCCAGACCGGCTGAATAATTCCGGCGGTGCCGGTGACAGCGAACAGACCTGCAGTCAGCGCACGAACAAGTATTTCGCGGCGGGGGTCATCAATTTCTTCTTTCGGTTTCCGTTTCATCATCTATTCTCGTGGCAAGTCAGGCTCTATTAAACGGGGCGCGACTCTAACTGTCAATGTTATAAGTATTTAAGCAGGTTTCGGGCAAATTACTGTGAACTGTCCTGCAAAACATTGTTTTTCAAAAAAGGGCTTGATTATCAAGGTATTTCAGGTGCACACTAGGTGCGTCGTTTCAGTAACATAACCCAAAAATACAAGAAGAAATATGAAAAATCTGAAACGTATTCATTACATAGCTGCTGTTTTCTTCTGCTGTCAGTCATTCACGGTGTTTGCCGGTGATGACACCTTTGTCGAAATTGATGCATCCCTCGGGCTGGATGACAATGTCACCCGCGCTGATGTTGATGCTGATATCGAGTACGACACGTTTGTATCGGTGGCGGCGAACTTCGGGCACGAAGCATGGCGTGGTGAAGGCGGGCAGCTGGTACTGAATGCATCAATTGAAACCGAGCAGTTTTTCGACTTTAGTGGGCTCACTAATTACTCGGCATCGGCTGCCGCCACGTATACCTTCGGATTTTCTTCAAGCTTCGGCGCGCCCTGGTTTGCACTGAATGCAAAATACCGTGTGACCGAGTTTGATTCCGAATTGCGCGACAGTGATTTTGCTTTCCTCAATGCCACCATGGGCAAGCGTATTGATGATCGCACAGATATGCGAATCGGTATCGGGGCCCAGAGCCGTGATTCCGATGGCCGCGCGTTCGATAATGACAATACCTTTGGCTTT
>Ga0316201_10004170_pt1 | contig 10856 bp, 10 predicted proteins | sample CS6wburrow_MG_FD_204516 | JGI IMG/M metagenome (GOLD analysis project Ga0316201, IMG submission 204516) | Coastal sediment microbial communities from Delaware Bay, Delaware, United States - CS-6 worm burrow | ecosystem: Environmental > Aquatic > Marine > Coastal > Sediment | place: USA... | reverse complement strand
CTTCGACGAGGCTGATCTGCTCTTCATCAGCAAACACCTTCAGATCTCCCGCATAGGTGAAATCCACCTGGGTTGTGAAGAAGGTTGCAGACTTGATGCGGTCATCGTTGCGGGCCGCCATGTAACCGAGCGTCGAGGCAAGCAGCGTGCCGCCAATACAGTAACCGATGGCATTGACCCGCTGTTTTTCGCCGGTCTGCTCCTGGATCTTGTTGATGGCTTCGAGAATACCGCCATGCATGTAATCGGCAAAACCTTTTTCAGCGAGCTTTGCATCCGGATTGACCCACGAGATGACAAATACCGTCAGGCCCTGTTCCACGCACCAGCGGATGAAGGATTTTTTCGGATTGAGATCGAGAATGTAAAACTTGTTGATCCAGGGCGGCACGATGAGCAGTGGGGTCTTGTACACCTTCTCCGTGGCAGGCGCATATTGAATGAGCTGCATCAGTTCATTCTGAAAAACCACCTGGCCGGGTGACAGCGCCATGTTTTCACCCAGCGCAAAAGCGCTCATGTCGGTCTGCTTGATGCGCAGGGATCCGTGGCCTGCTTCCAGGTCGCGGGCAAGGTTGTTCATGCCGTCCAGCAGGTTCTGACCGTTTGAGGCGAGGGTCTGTTTCAGCACCTCGGGGTTGGTGACGGCAAAATTCGATGGCGACATGGCATTGGCAATCTGGTCGAAATAGAAGTTAGCCTTGTGCCGGGTCGCCTCGTCGGTGTCTGCAGAGTTGGCGATGGTTTCATGCGCCCACTTGGCGGTCAGCAGATATGCCTGTTTGAAAAAATCAAACACCTGGTTGCGCGACCAGTCGGGATCCTTGAACCGCTTGTCGCCACGTTCTGGTGTCGCAACCGGGTCGGGTTGCTCTCCCATCATCCGCGCTAATGAATTTTGCCAAAGCTGAGAATACCCTTGCCAGAGCTGGAAACTGGCTTCGGCCCAGCGCTCGGGGTGTTGCGCATAGGATTGGGCGATTTCCGTGAACGTCTTCAAAACCGGTTCAATGGGCTTGAATGCCTCCCCGTCCACAGCGCCGGCATCTTGCTGCTTTTGTTCGGCCATGCTCTGGGCGATTGCAGCACCGATCTGCAGTGCCTTGGACAGATTATCCATCAACTGGATCGGGTCAGGCAGGTGAAAGCCGGCAGGGTCTTGAGGAGCTGGGCTTTTTGACATGCGGTGACTGTCCAATCGGAAATGAGCGCGAACAAACGTGGTTTATGACAGTAAAGCAAGTCTGCTGCATGACAAGAGCGGGTTTATTGTGTCGTTAAAATTCGCCAACTGGTTGTCAATACACCGCAATCATCGTGTCTGCCCTCCAGCCAGTCAGCCAAGGCTCGGGCACCTTCCATGATCAAACTGTTTTTGAGCAAGTGCCTGACGTCAGACCTTTGCTCTTTGCACCATGCCGAACAGGTCGCGTGGATCATCGGGATCGGCGATCATGTCAAGCTCGTCAAAATGCCCCGTAGCCTCGAGTTGGTCATACACATAGCGCAGGGCGGAAAAATCCTCCGTGGCGAAACCGACGCTGTCAAACAGGGTGATCTGGTCGCCGGATGTACGCCCCTTGGCCTTGCCGGTGATGACCTGCCACAACTCGGTCACAGGATGGTCTGCGTCCAGTTGCTGAATTTCACCTTCAATGCGGGTTTGCGGCGGGTACTCCACGAAAATGCTGGAGCGCAGCAGGATATCCCTGTGCAGTTCCGTCTTGCCGGGGCAGTCACCGCCAATGGCATTGATGTGAACACCCGATCCGACCATGTTGTCGGTCAGGATGGTGGCACACTGTTTGTCCGCGGTGCAGGTGGTGATGATTTCAGCACCGGTCATGGCGTCTTCGGCAGAAGTGCACGCGACCACTTTCAGGCCGGTATCGGCCAGGTTGCGAACCGCCTTTTCCGTGGCGGTTGCATCAATGTCAAAAAGCCTGACGGTTTCAATGCCGACAATTTCGCGCATCGCCAGCGCCTGAAACTCGCATTGCGCGCCATTGCCGATCATCGCCATGGTCTTCGCGTTTTTCGGGGCCAGGTGTTTTGCCGCCACCGCTGACGTTGCCGCAGTGCGCAGCGCGGTCAAAACCGTCATTTCCGACAACAGGATGGGGTAGCCATTGTCCACTCGTGCCAGCACGCCGAATGCAGTCACGGTCTGGAAACCGCGCGCCATGTTGGCCGGGTGGCCGTTGACGTATTTGAAGCCATAGGTTTCACCGTCGCTGGTCGGCATCAGTTCGATCACCCCTTCGTGCGAATGGGCCGCGACACGCGGCGTCTTGTCGAACTTGTCCCAGCGCACAAAGTCCGCCTCGATATACTCGGCCATCTCGGCCATCATCTTCGCAGCACCGATGGTGTTGACGATGCGCATCATGTTTTCAACGCTGACAAACGGCACAAAGGCGAGCTTGGAAGGGGCGGGTGGGAGTTTGGTCATGGTTGGTGTCTTTCTATCGCTTGGAAAGGTGAATGCCGGCCTGAACGCCCGCCGTCAGTAACTCCTGGTCGGACGATCAAGCACCTTGCGGCCCAGCAGGCTGGCGCACAGGTCAACCATCAGCTTGGCCGTGCGGCCGCGATCATCTAGGAACGGATTGAGTTCAACCAGGTCGAGCGAGGTGACAATGCCACTGTCGCACAGCATTTCCATTATCAGATGAGCCTCGCGGAACGTTGCACCGCCAGGCACGGTGGTGCCGACCGCCGGTGCGATGTTGGGATCCAGAAAATCCACGTCGAGGCTGACATGCAGCGCGCCGTCAGCAGCTTTGACTTTCTCCAGAAACGCCCGCAATGGCCCGGCCACGCCGTGCTCGTCAAATGCGCGCATGTCGTAGACCTGGATGTCGCTTTCAGCCAGCAGTGCTTTCTCGGCCTGGTCAACGGAACGAAGCCCCATCATGCAGACGTTTGCTGGCTTCACCTTAGCCGTCAGTTCCGGATAGCTGCCCTCAAATCCGCTGTGGCCGGTCAGATACGCCATCGGCGTACCGTGCAGGTTGCCGCTTTCGGTTGTCTCAAGTGAGTGAAAGTCAGGATGGGCGTCAAGCCACAGCACGAATTGCTCGCGGCCGTTTTGTTCAGCGGCTTTGGTGACACCGGATACCGAGCCGATTGACAAGGAGTGATCACCGCCCAGGAATATCGGAAAGTCAGAACGCTCAATGGCAGCGTTGGCGACCTCGTTCAGGGCGAGTGCCCAGCCGACGGTTTCATTGAGATGATGAACGGCCCTGTTGCCGGAGTTCGGCCGCTCGACTTCGCGTGGCGAGATATTGCCGTGATCGGCGACATGGTGACCCAGCGCCTCCAGTGTGGTTGCAATACCAGCGGTCCGAAACGCGTCCGGTCCCATCAGACAGCCTTGTTGACTTGTGCCTGTTTGAACCGGCGCACCGACAAGATAACAATTGAGCGACATTGAATTTCATTCCTGTTGTGACTGGAGTGCAGTTTCTGATATTGCTATCTGATCAGATAGTTGAAAAATAGAGCATTTTATGCATAAGTTTTAGCATATTGATAAATCCATAATGCAAAGTGCTAAATCTTATGCCTGATATCTCTGTTACGGACAGACGCCTGATTTACGCCCTCAAACAGGATGGGCGCGCCTCGGTCACTACGTTGGCTGCCATGTTGCAGGTCTCGCGCGCCACCGTGCAAGCCCGTATGGAACGCCTGATTGCCACCGGCATCATCCAGCGATTTACGATTGAAGTGGATGCATCGGCGGAGGTGGAGGTCATTCGCGCCGTGATGATGATTGAACTGGAAGGTACACTGGCCAGATCAGTAACCCGTGCGCTGAAACGTCTGGCGGAAATTGTCTCGCTGCACTCCACCAACGGTACCTGGGACCTGGTTGCGCATATTGAAACGTCGAGCTTGCCGGAGTTTGACCGTGTCTTGCGCGAAGTGCGCGAAATCAACGGAGTGCTGAACAGTGAAACCAGCATCCTGCTGAACAAGGCCAGCGCCTGAGGTCGGGTCACGTCACTTCAACAGCAGACCACCATCCACCACAAGGTCGATACCGGTAATATAGGATGCGCCGTCCGACAGCAGAAAAACCGCCGCTGTCGCCAGTTCGGCGGGTGTTGCAATGCGGCCGAGCGGCACGAAACTGCCGGCCTCGGCAATTTTTTCAGGCGTGTCCCAACGGGCTTGCAAGGGTGTCTGCGTCAACCCGGGGTAGATTGCGTTGGAGCGGATATTGTCGCCTGCAAGCTGCATGGCAAGCGAGCGTGACAGGGCGCCGACGCCGGCCTTCGCGGTCGAATATGCATCTTGTGGCAGCGGATCACCGCGCAGGCACTGGGTGGAGGAGAAATGCACCATTGCGCCAGACTTTTTCTCGCGCATGTGCGGGACGACGGCCCGGGCCATATGGACCATCGATTTGAGATTGATGTCGAACACCTGGTCCCACACCGCCATGCCCATGTCGAGAAGTGAGGCGTCGCGCTCGAACCACAAGACACCTGCGACATTGGCAAGATAGTCAACATGCCCAAACCGCTCCACACCTGCAGCAATGGTGGCGTTGACGAACCCTGGCTCAGTCAGGTCGCCCTGCGCGTATAGGCGCTGATCAGGTGTTCCGCCTAGGTCGCCCGGCTCAGGTTTCACATCGATCATGATCACTGAACCGCCTGCGCCTAAGATCATGTTGGCGATCTCTCGGCCCATGCCGCCGCCGGCGCCTGTAACGACTGCTACGCGGTTGGAAAAATCAAATGTAATCATGTGCTCACTGTTTCCGCATGTTGTGGTTTGCAGCAATTATCGTAGTTTTCCCGTTTACCATCAATGCCGCTTGCCGCAACTGTTGACCCACACGTCTGCATCGCTTGAAAACCATCTCCAAACAGCGCATAGAAGGCGCAAAACCACATGACTTTCTTCAATTGACGCGAGCTTGAACACCCGATGAGTGACCCTTTGCGAATTGGTATTGCCGGACTGGGCACCGTCGGAACCGGCGTTCTCGATGCGATTGCCAGGCATGGCGAATTGCTGGCAGCGCGCTGCGGACGGTCTTTGGAGGTCACGGCTGTCAGCGCGCGGACAAGATCAAAGACGCGTGGGGTCCATGATGTCTCGCGCTTCACCTGGTATGATGATGCCGCGGATATGGCGGCCAACGGCGATATCGACGTCCTTGTCGAGTTGATCGGCGGCGAAGATGGTGCCGCGCGCGCCTGTGTCGAAGCAGCGCTGAAGGCAGGTCGCCACGTGGTCACCGCCAACAAGGCGCTGCTGGCGCACCATGGTGTTGCCCTGGCCAGGCTGGCTGAGGCCAACAGCGTGGCGCTGAATTATGAAGCTGCCGTTGCCGGTGCGATCCCGGTCGTCAAGGCGGTACGGGAAAACCTGGCCGGCAATTCGGTGTCGCGCCTGTTCGGTATCCTGAACGGCACCTGCAATTTCATCCTCACCAAAATGGAGCTCGAGGGCCGTGATTTTGCCGATGTGCTGAAACAAGCGCAGGAGCTTGGCTATGCCGAGGCTGATCCGACTTTTGACATTGGCGGTTTCGATACGGCCCACAAATTGGCCATCCTCACCTCACTGGCATTCGGCACCGAAGTTGCACTTGATGACATGTATATCGAGGGTATTGAAGACATTACGCTTGCCGATATCCGCAATGCTCACTCGCTCGGCTACAAATTCAAGTTGCTGGGCGTGGCGAACCGCACCGAAGACGGTATTGAACAGCGTGTTCATCCGGCACTGGTGCCATTGGGCTCGCCCATTGCCGATGTCGGTGATGCCTTCAATGCGGTGGTGCTGGAAGGTGATTTTTCCGACACGCTGTTTCTTGAAGGTCGCGGCGCCGGCGGGCATCCAACCGCATCATCTGTTCTGGCTGACCTATGCGACATTGCCCGCGGAACGGTTTTGCCGGTGTTTGGTGTGCCGGCAACCGGGCTCATGCCGTTCAGGCGCGCTGCCATGCGCGCCCATGAGGGAGGCTATTATGTAGCCTTGGACATGTTCGACCGGCCAGGCGAGTTGGCCGGCGTAGCAAAAGCCTTCGCAGACGAGGGCATCTCGATTGAAAGTGTCATTCAGCGCGGTCCGGCGATCAGCCGGTCACAGGCTGGCGCGGATATTGCGCCATTTGTGTTGATAACTCATGACACGCTGGAGAGCGCCATGCGGGCTGTACTGGACAAGATAGAGGCTGCCAAGCATGTTGCAACGCGTCCGCGCATGGTGCGGATTGAACGTCTTTGAGACAGGCTGAAACAAGAAGTGAAGATAAAATCATGCTGAACCGTATGTTGACCATTGAGATTGCCCGGGTGACCGAGGCTGCTGCAATCGCGGCGGCGACAATGCGCGGCCGCGGCGATGAAAAGCAGGCTGACCAGCTTGCCGTCGACGCCATGCGCACCGCGCTGAACGATATTGAGATGGACGGCAAGGTGGTCATCGGCGAAGGCGAGCGCGATGAAGCGCCGATGCTGTATATCGGTGAGAAGGTCGGCACCGGAACAGGCCCCAGGATCGACATTGCACTGGATCCGCTGGAAGGTACCACGCTGTGCGCCAAGGCCATGCCGGATTCACTGGCGGTTATCGCAATGGCGGTCGGCGGCAGCCTGCTGCATGCGCCCGACAGCTATATGAGCAAAATCGCCATCGGGCCTGGTTATCCCGGCGGCACCATAGATCTGGATGCATCGCCGGAAGACAATTTGAATGCGCTGGCCAAGGCCAAGGGCGTGAATACCGAACATCTGACGGCTTGTGTGCTGGACCGTCCGCGCCATGCTGACCTGATTGCCGCGATACGCGCAACCGGTGCCGGTGTCCGTCTGATCAGCGACGGTGATATTGCCGGCGTGATCCATACAACCGACCCGGACAATACCGGCATCGACATCTATATGGGCGTCGGCGGTGCTCCGGAAGGTGTGCTGGCGGCGGCAGCGCTGCGCTGTATTGGCGGTCAGATGCAGTGTCGTCTGGTGTTTCACAAGGCCACCGACCGTGACCGGGCCCTGAAAATGGGCGTCAAGGACCCGGATGCGAAGTTCGACATGAACGAAATGGCGTCCGGCGATGTGATGTTTGCGGCTTCCGGTGTTACTGATGGCAGCATGCTGGCCGGCGTGAAATTCGACAAGTCTCATATCACCACGGAAACGGTTGTGATGCGCTCTGCCACCGGCACGGTCCGCTGGATCAAGAACCGCCGCAAGGTGGCATGAGCTAGATGGGCCTTGCGCCTGAACAACCCAAAGCTTTCCTGGGCGTCGAACGTTCCATCACCGGCAGGCGGTGGACACCACGCCTGCAGACCGACCGGATGGCGCAAGCCATTTCTCAGGCAATCAATGTCAGCGATATCATGGGCCGTATTCTGGCTGCCCGCGGTGTGCTGCCTGAAACCGCGGCGGGTTTTCTGGAACCGACACTGCGCGACCTGATGCCGCCCGCAGCGCACATGATGGATGTGGACGCAGGTGCGTCCCGGCTGGCCGATGCGGTCATGTCCGGCGAGGCCATTGGCCTGATCGGCGACTATGATGTCGATGGCATGACGTCGTCGGCGCTGATGGTGGACTTCCTCAGCGCGGCAGGCGTAGTGCCAAGGGTGCATATCCCGCATCGTGTCGATGAGGGCTACGGCCCGTCAGTGGCCGCAGTGGAAGATCACAAGGCGGCAGGCGTACAGTTGCTGATCACGCTGGATTGCGGGGTGATGGCGCACGATCCGCTGCTGAAGGCCCGCGAACTTGGCATGGACACGGTGATCGTCGATCACCATCAGGCGGGACATGAACTGCCGCAGGCTCGTGCAGTGATCAATCCGAACCGTCTGGATGACACGTCAGGCCAGGGCGCGTTGTGCGCTGCCGGTGTGGTGATGGTGCTGATCGGCGCAACCTCGAAGCAGTTGCGCACCCGTGGCTGGTGGAGCGATGCAAGGCCGGAACCTGACCTGATGGCGATGATGGATCTGGTGGCGCTTGGCACAGTGTGTGATGTGGTGCCGCTGGTGGGGTTGAACCGGGCCTATGTGCGCCAGGGCTTGAAAATCATGGCGAGGCGGGACCGGGTTGGGGTTGCCGCCCTTGCCGACGTGGCCCGCCTGTCGAGGCGCCCGGATGCCCATTCACTGGGTTTCGTCCTGGGCCCCAGGTTGAATGCGGCCGGCCGGATCGGCTCTGCCATGGACGGCCTGGCTCTGCTCACCAGCCACGACAAGGGCCACGCCGTGCAACTGGCCCAGTCGCTGGAAGAGATGAACAAGAAGCGCCAGGCCATCGAACTGGCCACGGTTGACGGTGCCGTTGAACAGGCTGAGGCCATGCTGGGCAAGCAGGCGAAGCTACCGGTGTTGGTAGTGGCAGGCGAGGGCTGGCATCCCGGCGTGCTGGGGCTGGTGGCATCCCGCCTGAAAGACCGGTTCGACAAGCCTGCCTTCGCCATCGGCCTGCCGAGGGACGGGTCTGCTGCTTCAGGGTCCGCGCGGTCCATTGCCGGCGTCAATCTGGGCGCTGCCGTCCAGGCGGCTGTAACCGCCGGTGTGGCGATAAAGGGCGGTGGTCATGCCATGGCTGCCGGTATCACGCTGGAACAGGCCCGCCTGGGCGATCTGCGGGCGTTCCTGGAACAACAACTGGCTGCCGAGGTCGATGCCGTGGCCAGTGTTGACAATCTCACCATAGACGCCGCCATTGCCGCCTCGGGTGCCTCGACCCGTTTCATAGAAGACCTGGATCGGGCAGGGCCGTTTGGCCAGGGCAATCCGTCCCCTGTATTCGCCCTGCCATCGCACAAGGTGGTCTATGCCGCACGGGCCGGGGCTGACCATGTCCGCTGTACGCTGGTGCAGTCTGACGGCACCCGCCTGAAAGCCATTGCGTTCAGGGCCATGGGCACCGAGTTGGGTGAAGTATTGTTGTCGGAACGCCAGATGCCTCTGCACATAGCAGGCCGGCTCACCATCAATGACTGGGGCGGCAAGCGCGAGGGCCAGCTCTTCATCGACGATGCTGCCGAAGTGCCCGGCCGGTAGCGGCCACTCATATTTTTTCGGTTTTTTCGTTTGAGTGCTTGCCAGCGGGCCGGAACCTAGATATACGGACGCCCGGTGGTGCGCGCCCTTCGTCTATCGGTTAGGACACTAGCCTTTCACGCTGGAGAGAGGGGTTCGATTCCCCTAGGGCGTACCACCACACTTTCCCCCGCTTCGTCATTTAGGTGCAAGTCTGGCCTTGCACATTGCATGGCCCGATGTGCCAGGCGTCTCGTTTGCGGATGGTCAGACCTTTATTCGCAGGAGCGCTGCGAGGGCATAAAACGCCAAATGAAAATGACTGCTCTGTGATCGCGCAAAGCCTTCAATCCTTGCTTTGTCGCGCGCAACCATGTCGCCGCTTTCATCGGGGGTGAGCACGGTGACATCGTGGTTGGAAATATCCTCAGTGCCGGTCTGGTCATTGCCCACGAGCACCTGGCCAACCGGCCGGTCCGGCTTTCCATCCGTCACTATATCAATTCGAATTCTGATCATGATTCGACTGTCTTTTACAAATTGAAGATGCTGCCAACCAAAACAAACCTAAAATATCCGTTTTTCATTCTCGGAGACAGTCGGCAGGGTCTGCAATACGTCCCGTTGTTCGACAATTTTCCCGTCATTATTGAGACGGAAAACGTCAATACCGGCGTATTCCAGCCCTCTCGTCATGTCAGTTCTCCATTGAACAGCCTGAATGCGAAGGCTCCTGAGCGACTTTTGGGCCGGTCGTTCACGAGATTGCGCAATCAGCGGCAACTCAGCTACCACTTGCCGATATTTTCCATGGACTTCCACGGTTCCTGAACCGGCAGGTTGTCGCCTTTCTGCAGCAACTCTATGGAAATATTGTCAGGCGTGCGAATGAACGCCATGCGGCCTTCGCGCGGTGGCCGGTTGATGGTGACGCCGTTGTCCATCAGCATCTGGCAGTACTCATAGATATTGTCGACCTCGTAGGCGAGATGGCCGAAATTGCGGCCCTCGTCGTATTCTTCCGGATCCCAGTTGTAGGTCAGTTCAACCGGACAGTCCGGCGACTCGTCCGGCGCCACGAACACCAGGGTAAATCTGCCCTGTTCGCTCTCATAGCGCCGTGTCTCCGTCAAGCCGAGCACGTCGCAGAAGAATTTGACTGATGCATCGAGATCTGTGACGCGTACCATTGTGTGCAGATATTTCATGTGTGACCCTTTGGTATGAGGTTGGTTTTTGATGATGAATGATTTGAACGGCAAACGCGCTGCACTTGCAAGGCTTGTCGGCCAGGCAAACCGCATCGTGGTTTTTTCCGGTGCCGGTATTTCAACAGAGTGCGGTATTCCCGACTTTCGCTCGCCTGGCGGCGTGTGGTCGAGATACAAGCCGCTGGACTTCAAGACATTTATGTCATCGCCCGAGGCGCGCCGTGAAGGTCTGTCACGGTTTCTGAAAATCCGTGATGAAGTAGGTCCGGTCGAGCCGGGCAGGGGGCATGCTGCCGCAGCGCGCTGGCATCGCGCCGGCAAGCTGGCCGGTGTCATCACCCAGAACATTGACGGCCTGCACCAGCGCGCCGGCGTACCGACATCGAGAACCGTTGAACTGCACGGCAACGGCACCTACGCTCATTGTCTTGAGTGCGGCAAGCGCCATGAACTGGACTGGATCGCGGAACAACTTAAAGCCCACAGCGGGGCACCGGCCTGTGTGGAGTGTGCGGGCATCGTCAAAACCGCCACCATCTCGTTTGGCCAGTCCATGCCGGTGGACGCCATGCGCCGGGCCGGCGAGATGACAAGGGACAGCGATCTTTTCC
>Ga0316201_10004169_pt1 | contig 10856 bp, 9 predicted proteins | sample CS6wburrow_MG_FD_204516 | JGI IMG/M metagenome (GOLD analysis project Ga0316201, IMG submission 204516) | Coastal sediment microbial communities from Delaware Bay, Delaware, United States - CS-6 worm burrow | ecosystem: Environmental > Aquatic > Marine > Coastal > Sediment | place: USA: Delaware... | reverse complement strand
AGGCCATTGAAAAGCCAAGTTCAGCCTCTCTGCAAAGCCGGCGCCGAGCAGATAGACACTGGTAATGATTCCCACCGCAGTAAGTATTTCGATGCTGACGAAAACTGTCGCCTGGGCCTGGTAACTCAGTCCCAGGATCGAGGAGGTTACAGATTCGGAACCACTAGTGATATGAGCTCCCACCATAATGAATACTACAAGAGCCTCAACGACAATACTCACAACGAGCAGCCGTACACCAAACTGATGGCGTCCTTTACTGATTGGTCCACTCCTCAACCTGAGTATACTAAAGGCTTTGGTTTTCATTTCTTTGAAGCCTTCCTTACCCAGCAGCGGTATCGAAGCGAACCAGATAATTTCAGCGGCCACAATGATCCCGCCGATAATTGCCGCACTCTGGCCCGCGGATAATCCCATTATAGGAATCAGCAGAGGCGCCCCAAAGAACATTATAAATGGCACATAAAACATCCATGTCCCAAGACGGATGCGCCAGGTAGAGCCCTTTTGCTCAGTTATTTCATTTGGTGAAGAATGAGTCATATTCGTGCCAAGCTGCTATCGTTTGTCATTTTATCTAGGTGCTATTATTAGCGCCTCCGAGCCGCTGGGCAGGAATCAGCAACATCAAACCGATTATGGCAAATAATATGATGTTCATGACAAACAGGGCTGCCTTGAGGCCGTTTTTACCCGCGTCGATTACTATTTGGTTGTATGCTTTTCTGGTTTGTTCCGGGAGCGTTGAGACAAAAGCGGCCTCGTCTTCTTCACTGATTGACTGAAATTTGTCTTCCAGTTCGACCACTATTTGAAGATGTTCGCCTTTGCTCAGATTTACACCCTCCAGCGTTGCATAATCATTCACCATTGAGGCATAGACGGCTCCAAAGAGGACTGAGCCGGCAAGCGCGACCGCAAATCCCTGACCGATTATTTCCTTCATGGTCTCAGACAAACCGGAGGCCTCGCCGCTCTGTTCAGGGGCCACTTTCATCATGGTGATACCGGTATATTGGGCCATCACCAAACCGGAACCGGCGCCCGCCAGAATCATCGGGATGAGCAGATGCGTCGGAGTCATGCCGACACCGGCAAACTGGCCCGCCAGATAGATGCCGACCGCCATGATGAGCGAGCCGACAATGACAATCCATTTTGGGGCGATTCTGGCTCCCAGACCAGGCGTCGCAAAGGATAAAATTGCCAGGACTACCGAGAACGGCAGTGTGGTCAGCGCGGTTTGCAGACCTTCAAATTTAACCCCGGCTTGGAGATAGACGGACACCGCAAAAATGAATCCGGCATTTACCAGGAAGAAGAGCGCTCCGACAAGCATACCGATGGTGAAAGTGCTGTTTTTCAGCAATGAGGCATCAAGGAGCGGAGAATTGCCCCTTTTTTTCAACTGCACCCCCCGATAAAGAAACACCGCTATCAAGGCACTACTCAAGATATAGAGCAGTGGTACAATGGAAAAGCCGAACAGATCAATTTCCCGGGACCCAAGGTACAATGGCCGTTTTTCAAACAGCCAGCCAAACCTGCCAGCCATGGTGGTGGTGATCAGGAAAAGCCCAAAAGACAGAACCGAGAGTAAGACGCTGGGAATATCTATGCTGACTTGTGAATCTTTTTCCGTTTCCGGCAGCGTCATAGAGAACAGCACGGTAATGACGCCCATGAGTGGAGATAATGACAGGGCCAGCCGCCAGCCTAAATTGTCCGAGAGAAAACCAACAATCACCGGCGCAACTGCAGAAACGGCAGACAGCACCGCCCCGTAAATGCCAAACGCCACAGCACGCTGACCACCCTCGTAAAAATACATGATCAAGGCGATGGAGGTGGGGATTATCAAAACCATGCCAGCCGGCCAGATAACAGCCCAGGCGATCGTGAAGATCGTGACATTTGGACTCACCACAACGATGGTCAACCCGATAGTGTATAGGATGACACCGATGACAAAGACTTTCTTCTTGCCAAATTTGTCACCGAGCCTGCCGGCGGTTACCATCAACGAACCCGCCACCAGAGAGGCCGCGACAATGACAAACTGAAGATTTGCCACAGTGGTACCAAGATCGGTAACGATCGCGCTGATCAGAACATTTACCCCAAACGAAGTGATGTACATCATCACCATGGAAAGGGCGATGGCGATGAGTGGTCTCCAACTCTGTGTTTTAGTGTCACTCATGCTGTTTTTATCACCAGAAAAATCACAGATTCTTAAGACGTGCTGGCACTATGTCCCGACTGAACACCTGCTCCAAGGTCTCGTGGGCCTTGACCATTTCCGCCTGGTCCCCCTTAACGAGCACTGTTCCTGGCCGTGGGAGCACATTGAAGTTACAGCCATACACCTCGATATAGGAACCGGTATTGAGAAAGGCGATAATGTCTCCCGATGCCGTCTCCGGTACCGCTGCCTGTTCGGCCAGACACTCGTAGTTGCAGGTGATGCCGACGATATCTGCTTTGTACGCTTCGGGTTGATCGGCTTTGCTGGCGACCACATAGCGAAAGGCCGGTTCGACGTTCAAACTGCCAACACTCAGAAAAACTTCGGAGGTATCGGTTTCCAGCCACCGGCGATCTATATTGGCTGTTTCGTGCTTGACCACATGCACCTTGGTCAAATGAATGCCGGTCTCATTGTGCAAAGCACGTCCGGGCTCCACTTCGAAGATAATTCCCTCGGTGCTCAGGCCGCTGGCCTGCATCGCTTCTCTGAAGGCGGTGGTGGTGATTTGGGCAAATTCACTTACCGTGGGCGTCTCATAATCGGTAACCGCGACGCGGCTTTCGATATCGTGCTCTGCAGCAAAACCACCGCCGATACTCACAATTCTGGGCGTCCAATCATTACCGATACCATCACTGATCTGTTTGATAAGGGTGGCGTAATTTCGCACCAGAGACTGCCAGAAAACGGCTTTCTTGCTGTGCCGGCCTGAATGGGTATGCACGCCGACCAGATCCACCCATTTGGACTGTCTGATCTGGGGAAGCATGCTCAACATCTCAGAGGTGGGAATGCCATATTTCACTGTCTGGGTCATATCGCGAATAAGGCGGCTCGGGAAAAAGTCTGACGGATCTTCGAGATCTGCCAGATAAGGCTTCAAGCGCAGGACTATGGAGGCCTTCTTGCCAAGCTTCTGGGCCTCCTGTTCGCAGTAATCAAGCTCCCTCACACTATCGAGGATTATGTGAATACCCAACTCGATGGCCCGGCGAATAATCTCAGGAGTTTTAATGGAGCCGTTTACGGCAATGTCATCAGTCGGCACACCACCCCGCAAAGCGAGTTCGAGTTCTCCGGCGCCAAAAGTGTCACAGCCGGCACCTTCACGGGTGAGGACCCGGCGGACAGCTGTAATCGGATTTGCCTTGACCGCAGCCATCACCCGCACTCTCCCTTCCGGCCAGTATTTTTCGAAAGCCGAGGTATAGGCTTTTAGATTGCTCACCAATTTGGTTTCAGACACAACAAACAAAGGCGTACCAAAACGGTTGGCCAGTTCCACTGTGTCGCACTCCTCGATGTACAGGCGTCCGTCCCGGATGCTGAGGACATCATTGTCTGTGGACAGCTTCATTGTTAGGTTCCTCTAATTTTTATAAATTTACCAAGGCACTTTTTTCCTTTGGCTAAAAAAGCTGCCGGTCGGACCATCATCGGGAAGTTCGGCCAGCCAAATCAATTTCTCAACTGCTTCTTGAGACGAAAGGGGGTGCACCGAGTCGCCCTAATCCGGCAGGTCGTCATGCCCCATATCGGTCATCACCCAGCCGGGGCAGACCGAATTGACCTTGACGCCGAACGCGTTCAGTTCCTTGGCGAATACCAGTGTCATGGCATTCAACGCTGTCTTGGTAGTCTGATAGGCCGGACAGATACCTTCTTTTAGCGGTGAGTTCGGGTCGGCCAACTGGTTCAGAGAGGCCACCTGGGTACTCAGGTTGACAATTCGGCCCCGTCCGCTTTTCTTGAGTAGCGGCACAAGCTGCTGCGTCAACAAGTAAGGTCCGAAGAAGTTCACCTCAAACGTGCTACGAAGCACCACTTCTTCAAGGTTAGAGGGCTGGACCCCGATATCCAGCAGCACGGCGGCATTGTTGACCAGCACATCCAGCTTTCCGATTTCGGACCGGATCCTCTCAACGGCTGATTGGATGCTGGAGGAATCGGTTACGTCCAGGGCAAACGCCCGGGTGTCGAGGCCTTCATCACGAAGCATCTTGACTGCTTGTTCGCCTTTTTCATAATTCCGGGCACCCATGAGAACGGTCATTCCCTTTCGCCCAAGCTGCCGGCTGATTTCCAGCCCAAGGCCGCGATTGGCACCGGTGATAAAAGCAACAGGTTTATCGTTCATGTTTCTGCCTTTCACGATAAAAATGCATCGGTTATACGAAGAGATCTCTAACCCAAAGTGACACTACCGAACGCTTGCTCCCAGACCGTCGGCCGGGACTCGCCGTTACGTGTGGCCATGTCGGCTGCCATCCAACACAGAATCTTCCAGCTCAAAGCGGCAGCAATATAGCCGAAGGTCTTGGCCGGGTCATTCTGAGGGGCATATTCGACCACATCGGCACCCACCAGATTGACTTTACCTGAGGCGCGCACATGTCGAATCACATCCCAGCACCAGTTGGCATCAAGGCCGAACGGCTCCACCGCCGAGCTGGCACTGTTGTAGATTGCGTCAAGTGCGTCCAGATCAAAGCTCATATAAGTCGGTCCGTCGCCGACAATCTCGATGACTTTCTGGGCCATATCCTTGGGGTGCATATCACGGCACTCGTCAGCCATGTATGAAGTCACCCCGAAATTCTTGGCATGCCCCCCAACCAGCCCTGTCATGCGACCGCGGATTCCCATCTGGATCATGCGTTCGGGGTCTAATGTCCCTTCAGCGAAGTTCTTGGCGAACTGATTGCCGGAATGATAGGGGTAGGGAAAGTCAGCATAGGTCACCAGGTCGTAGTGGGCATCGAAATGGATGCAGCCAAGGGGACCGTGCAGTTTGCCCAGCACATTGATCGGCACATAGCTGGTGGTATGATCGCCTCCCCAGGTGAAGGTGGAGCAGCCGTCCTCCAAAACGATCTTTTCGAAATGCTCCTTTACCACCTCAACTTCCTTGGAGAGGTCGAAACAACCATAGGTGTCGATCTGGCCGTAATCGGCAACCCTCGCCAGATCAAAAGGCACATCGAACTTCCCGTCTATCCAGGGTTCAGTGGTGCCCATGAAGTTTTTCGACAGCTCGCGCAGGGCCTTGGGACCGTACTTATGCGAGGCGTTCATGGGCGCCGATTTCTCGAATGGTGCGCCCACGATGACGATGTCAGCGTTAGATGTGTCCCGAGAGAACGGAGCCATGAAAGCCCCGAGGTAATCCTTGTTGATGTTGCTTAAGAATTCGATTCCCTGACCGCCACCCATCTGTTTCACGCGGGCCAGATGAGCCTTTACCTCATCGGCGATCCCGTCGACACTACGACCGTTTTTCCAGTATTCCTGGTATTTTTTCAGCCGTTCATCGGGAATGGGTGGGTGTTTTTTGATCCTCTTATCCATTTATGATTCTCCTTTGTGCCTCGTTTGAGCAAAATGGTTACTTGACTTGTCCTAGCTGTTTTACCTATTCAAATCCCAGGTGCCATACCACCGGCCACCGGCAAGACTATTCCGGTTATATAGGATGCCGCGGGTCCCGCAAGAAAGACGATGGCATCTGCTATTTCAGCAGGTTCCGCAGGACGTCCTAGAGGAATACTGGCGTTTTCCTTGGCTGCTGCCTCTTCAATGGAAACTTTTTCCGCTTCAGCGATGGCGGCATAGGCGGCCTGCAGCATATCGGTATTGATCGCCCCCGGGGCGACTACATTGGCCCTGATACCTTGGGCAGCAACCTCGAGGGCGAGTACCTTGGTGGCCCCCACCAGCGCATGTTTGGTCGCCACGTAAGGATAGGGCATACCGACGCTGGCGGCGATGCCGGCGGTTGAAGCCACATTTACGATCGAACCGCCGCCACTTTTTTCCATATGGGGGATCACCCCACGGCATAATGCCATAGTCCCTTTGACGTTTACTCCGTAGTTGGCGTCCCAATCTTTATCAGTGTTTTCATCGAGTAATGCCGACCCAAAACCTACACCGGCGTTATTGACCAGGATATCAACTCGACCGAAACGGTCGACCACCTGTTTAACGGCAGTATCTATCTCCTGTGGATTGGCTACATCCACAAGAACGGCCATGGATTCACCGCCGGAGGCTTTGATTTCAGCTACATTGGCCTCCACGCCATCTTTTGAGCTGGCACGGCCGGTCAAAACCACTTTGGCACCCTGTTCGGCCAATTTTAGGGCAATGGCCTTACCCAGCCCCTTGGCTTTGGTGGCACCGGTGACGATTGCGACTTTTCCTTCAAATAGTTTCATGTTTCCTCCTGAAAATTGGGCAAGCGCCAATGTAATCTGCCCCGCTTTTCTTGATGTAGATTATGCTCGTTGGGCTTCCCAGTCTTTTCTCAGGCTCTCCTCGGTCCACCCGTGCCTTCCTGCCTGAGTCTGGAAGAAGGGGTCCCAATGGCTGGCGAGAACCTCCACCTCCTCAGCATTTGATTTCAGGCTCTTCCATCCACCAGTTCCGGGCATGCGGCACCCACGGCCTCCAGGAAGTGATTTTGTACCCTGGATTGCTTTTGCGAGTCGGTCTGACTTTGCTTTCACATCCTCAATGGGACCAAAATGTGATGGATCAATGCAGAGATAAAAGCTGCCCCCGACGGATGTGGTTTTAGCTGTTCCGTTGACAAAATCTGTCAGGGTGGCCACTTCAGGAGTAATAATTCCCATAGGGTTGATGATGCCTTCGAGTGCTTCCAGGAACAAGTTGATCATATACAGCCGTGGCTCATGCAGGTTTTGGAAGCATGATTGATCGTAGACCCTCCCATATCCCTCGACTGGCCGCGCGTAAGGGGCAAGATCGTTGCCTAGTTCTCCAGTATCTGGATCTATGACAGATCTTTCCCGTACTTTTGTACCTTGGAGCACCGCTTGAGCGGTATCGCCATCGTACCACTCACAAACCTTCGTGCTCATCCAGACAGGCGGCTCATCACCTCCCGGGGCTATGCCATCTAGAGGTCCCACTTGAATTACGTTGCCCATCCCCCCCAGTGGTGAACACATCGGTACGCTATTGTTTGCAGTCAGAGCGAGACAATCCTCCTCATAAGCGAGCCACGCATAAGAACCAAAGCTTCCCGCGTCATTGTGATTGCCGCCGAAGACGATAGCAATGCCATGCTCCTTAGCCTTGGCGATCGCGGTCCTGGCCATTCGGGTAAGGGTAAAATATCCCGAAGAGCGTTTACCGTCATAAACGGCCCAGGTAGGTCCTTCGTTGACAATGGTGGGCTCGGTTTTGATGTCGAGATCTCCACCCTGCTTAGTTATGTCAATCGCTTCATACACTCCGAGGCCTTGATTCAGCTTGCGCTGTCTGATACCGATCATCAATGCGTTCGCCACTGCGTCGGCATGCTCTTCACTTGCCCCCTCAGCCATCCAGCATCTTTTGAGGCAATAGCGTAGAAAATCAGCATTGGTCTTTTTGGTTTCTCCTTGTGCACCCATTTCTTATCTCCTGTTTTGATATGCCTTTTACTATTCGGCTGCCAGTGTGTTGTAGGCAGTGATGCTCATCCCGGCAGTGAATCCACCGTCCGCGGCAATGGCTTGGCCGTTTATAAAATTGCAATCTGTTGATGCCAGAAAATGAATCAGAGCTGCAATTTCACCAGGTTCTGCAATTCTGGCCAGCGGCACGGCTTTACGTTCCATCCTAAGCTGCGGCTGGCCTTCTGGAGTGTTGGCCATCGGTGTATTTACCGAGGTGGGACAGATTACGTTGACTCGGATGCCTCGATCGCCAAGTTCTACTGCTGCAGTGCGGGTGATTCCGACAACCGCCCACTTCGAGGCGACGTATGGCGCCAGATATGCAACCCCCTGAAGACCTGCCACAGATGAAACATTGATGATCGATCCACCGTCATTCATCAGCGGCACTCCGTGCTTGATGCCAAAAACGACGCCTTTGGTATTGATATTGAAATTCTTGTCGAAGTCTTTGATGTCGGTGTCCATCAGGACGTTGTAGCCGAAATTGGCTCCAGCATTGTTGACAATGACGTCGATCTTGCCATGCAGATCATGAGTTTTTTCCATCAAGCTTCTCACCGAATCCTCGCTTGAGACATCGACTTTGACAAAGTTCGCTCCTATCTCGTCGGCAATAGAACTACCGTCCTTACGGCCTGAGATTACGACTTTTGCTCCTGCTCCTATAAATCGTTTGGCAGCCTCGAGTCCGATGCCCGAAGTACCGCCCGTGATTACTGCAACTTTATCTTTCAAGGAAAACAATTCCGCCATAATGCACCTCTGTATTATTATTTTCGACTAACTATTGAATGACTTGAAATAATTAAACATTTCCTGTTCCAGCTCTATTTTTAGAGTCTGTAAGATATGGTTTGCCGAATCCTCCCCATCCATTTGATCGTTGGGAATCTCTGACTGACGGAAAATGACCAGATAATAGTCTTCGCAGAGATCGCGAAACGTAGAAGAAAGCCTGAACGCTTTGCGAATACGATTTTCCAAATCAGGAAAACGAGTAGCCAACAGATCCCTGGCAATAAGGGCAGGGGCTTTTTGGGGTATATGCAACTCGTTATTTTCGGCCATACCATCAGACTAAACACGACAAAGTATGAAGCTATAGGATTTACCGTTAATTCAGGTTAACTCGCGTTTTGCCAGCTTCTATTTTTAAAAAGTCAACAAGAAGATCTGAAATCGCCACATGGTTGGTATATGGACAAATGGGTATGTAAAATTATAATAGTCTAGATAATGTTGTGTTGCATTGCGCCGCAAATGGGATTTTCCGGGAAGACAAGACACAGATGAGCAGTGAAAATATCAAGGCAAAATCGCTGATAGACAGTGGAGAAGTTTTGCAATTTCTCGGCAAGATTGTTGACAGCGAGCAATTCGCCGGCCAGCAGAGCCTGATTAATCTGCTCCATTACGTGACAGAAAGGACGCTTCAGGGAGAACAGGAATCAATCAAAGCCTATACCATAGCGGTTGACGTCTTCGGCCGTCCTACTTCTTTTGACGCCGCCACTGACACTATTGTACGTGTCCAGGCTGGTAAGCTGCGCCGCACGCTGGAATGGTACTACCGGAGCAGCGGCTCAGATGACGCCATCAGGATCCATATTCCCAAGGGTACCTATGTTCCAGAGTTCATTGCCCAAACACAGGTTTTGGAACAACAGCGCGCGGGGGGCCCAGTTCAGACTCAAAAGCATGCCCGGCATCCGCGAATAGGGGTGATGCCGTTTGCCAACGAAACAGGGAACAATGATCAAAATGTATTCATCTCAGGTATCGCCGAACAGCTGTCGGATGAATTGAGCAAATACTTTGATATTCAGGTTGTTTCGCATCGGTCGATTCACAGCTATGTTGAGCAGGCTGAAAATGAGTATGGACAGGTGATCTGCCGTTTCAACCTGGATTACCTGCTCACCGGTTCTGTCTATCTCCATAACAACATGATCAGGACCGCAGTCTCCTTAATAGATTGCTCATCGAACAATCAGCTATGGTCGGGAAGATACGAAAATCCGAATGCCATTGAATCCTACTTCCAGATACAAGACGCTATCGTTGATAAAATTATTCCACTTATTGGCGACACGTTCGGTGTGATACCCAGAACTCACTTCATCCTCTCTAACGAAAAACCCCAGCTGGATGCAAGCCTCGTAGAAGGGTATTTTACTTTCTACCACTACAGCCTTAACCTTACGCCGGAAAACCATGCCGCAGCTTTTGAGCTGCTTAGCCGACTGCAAACCAACCATGCCCAGGACTCGACCCTGCTGGCCATGCTGGGAATATTGGAAATCGATGCAGTGGTGCTGTTCTTCGGCTCTTATAAACAGCACATTCCAGAGGCTCTGCAATTGATCTACAAGGCTCTGCAGCTCGACTCGTCAAACCAGCAGGTTCACTTTGCGATGTGTTATGCGATGATGCTCCAAGGAAGTTTGGACGAGGTGCGCTATCACGCTGACCGGATTATAGATATAAATCCCAAAGCCGCTTACATGAAAGGAGTCGCCGGCTGGTTCATCGCCTTGACCGGAGACTACGATACTGGCCTGTCGTTGATCGAAGATAGCAAAAGCCTCAACCCCCTATACCCAAGCTGGTTTCACTTGCCGTACCTGTTGAAGTCTTTTAAGCAGGAAGATTACGGTACCGCATTGCAGGAAGCCCATTTATTTGGAATGGCCGATTATTACTGGGGGCCAATGCTGCGCGCTATAACCTACTCTTTTCTGGATAAACAGGATCATGCACAGTTGGAATATATAAAGGCAACTGAGTTGAATCCTTATCTGGCGGAAAACCCGCGCCACTATATTTCCTATTTTGTTAAGCAGACTGAACTGGTCGATCAGATGATTGACCGTCTGTCCAGCCTTGCCAAAATTTTATAGAAGATTTGACCTGCTAATACCAAGCGTTATTTGAATTAGCCTGGTTGAACTTCTTCCTGATTACCCTCGGGCTCAAATCTTCCTAATAATCTAACCTTGCCAGTGGGATCCTCTCGTTAGGCGCATCTGTCCCTATTCTCAATTAATCAGGAACCATTAGTATTTTAGAGAAATAATTTAAGTGTATAAATTTGCAATGGAAAGTTGTTATTATCCTTCCGGAAAAAAAAGACA
>Ga0316201_10004168_pt1 | contig 10857 bp, 12 predicted proteins | sample CS6wburrow_MG_FD_204516 | JGI IMG/M metagenome (GOLD analysis project Ga0316201, IMG submission 204516) | Coastal sediment microbial communities from Delaware Bay, Delaware, United States - CS-6 worm burrow | ecosystem: Environmental > Aquatic > Marine > Coastal > Sediment | place: USA... | reverse complement strand
TCAGTTCATCGATCAGGTCGCCGGCATTATCCGTGGCGTTCTTCATTGCCAGCATCCGCGCTGCGTGTTCGGAGGCCAGGTTTTCCAGTATCGCCTGGTAAATCAGACCCTCGATATAACGTACCGATACCTCATCAAGCAGTGTCTGGGCATCGGGTTCGTAGATGTAGTCCCAAATTTCACCCAACTCGGTATCATCGTCAGGTGGTAATGGCAGCATTTGCGTGATGACCGGGACCTGCGTCATCGTATTGACAAAATCGTTGGAAACAATGAAAAGACGTTGGATCTCATTGTCGCGGTAGGCTTCAAGCATGATCCGGACCGCACCGATAAGATCTTCGATCTTGGGTGATTCACCCAGTCCATTGATGTGGCCTATGATCTCGACATCGATATTCTTAAAAAACGCGGCCGCTTTTTTACCGATCGTAACGGTCTTGATGTCAACATCCTTGGCCTGCCATCCAGACATGTCCTTCAGAGTCATCCTGAAGAGGTTGTTGTTGAGACCGCCACAAAGCCCCCGGTCGGTGGACACGATGATGTAGCCGACTTTCTCCACGGTTTCATGTTCTATCGTGAATGAATGGCGGATTTCTGGATTGGCCTTGGCAAGATGCCCGGAGATGCGTTGCAACATGCGTACATAGGGGCGCGTGGCCTCCATCAGGGCCTGTGATTTCTTAATTTTACTGGCAGAAACCGTTTCCAGAGCGGCGGTCACCTTCATGGTGTTGCCGATGCTCTGAATTTTGCCTGTAATTTCCTTTCCGCCTGCCATACTCGGCTTGCTCCTGTTTTTTAGCTGGCCTGTTTACCAGGATCCGGTTGCCTTGAAGTCTTCAAGTGCAGCAGCCAGTTGTGATTCAATATCGTCATTCCAGTCACCGTGATCCAGTGTATCGAGCAATTCTGATTTTGAACTCACCATGTATTCCTGCAAGGCAGCTTCACATGCTCCGATCTTGAGCAGATCAACATCATCGAAGTACCCGCGGTCAGCGGCGAATAACGAGACCGCCATTTGTCCAACGGACATCGGGCTATACTGCGATTGCTTCATCAGTTCGGTTACACGCTGGCCACGGTCCAGCTGTTTGCGGGTCGTGTCATCCAGGTCTGAGGCGAACTGGGCAAAAGCGGCCAGTTCCCGGTACTGGGACAGGGCCAGACGCACACCGCCACCCAACTTTTTGATGACCTTGGTCTGTGCTGCACCACCTACACGCGATACTGACAGACCGGCGTGCACCGCGGGCCGGATACCGGCATTGAACATGTCGGTTTCAAGGAAGATCTGACCATCCGTGATAGAGATCACGTTGGTGGGTACGAAAGCCGATACGTCGCCAGCCTGGGTTTCGATGATCGGCAGAGCCGTCAGTGACCCGGTTTTACCCTTGACCTTGCCTTCCGTGAATTTTTCTACGTAGTCCTCGTTGACCCGCGCGGCGCGTTCAAGCAAACGGGAATGCAGGTAGAACACGTCACCGGGGTACGCTTCACGGCCCGGCGGACGACGTAACAGCAGGGAAACCTGGCGGTAGGCCCATGCCTGTTTGGTCAAATCGTCATAAATGATCAGGGCGTCCTCACCGCGGTCGCGGAAGTACTCTCCCATGGTGCAACCGGAATACGGTGCAATGTACTGCATGGCTGCCGACTCGGAAGCCGATGCGTTGACCACGATGGTGTGGGCCATGGCGCCGTGCTCTTCCAGCTTGGCTACGACGTTGGCAACGGTCGATTGTTTCTGGCCGATGGCGACATAGACACACTTAATACCGGACTTGACCTGGTTGATGATGGTGTCGATGGCGATGGCGCTTTTACCGATCTGGCGGTCGCCAATGATCAACTCACGCTGACCACGACCGATCGGCACCATCGAGTCGATTGATTTCAGACCTGTCTGAACAGGCTGGGATACCGATTTCCGCCAGATGACGCCCGGAGCAACCTTTTCGATCGGGGCGAAACCGTCGTTGTCGATGGCGCCCTTACCGTCAATCGGATTTCCCAGTGCGTCGACCACGCGTCCCAGCAGCCCACGGCCGTGGGGTACTTCGAGAATACGCCCGGTACATTTGACCGTGTCACCTTCGGTGATGTGCTCGTAGTCACCCATGATGACGGTACCGACAGAATCGCGCTCGAGGTTGAGCGCCAGTCCGAAAGTATTGTTCGGGAACTCGATCATTTCGCCCTGCATGGCGTCTTCGAGGCCATGAAGACGGGCAATACCATCGGAAACGCTGACTACCGTGCCTTCGTTACGTGTTTCGGCCGATATATTCAGGTCTTCGACACGCTTTTTAATCAACTCGCTAATTTCAGATGGGTTCAATGTCGTCTGCATCGTCTTTTTCCTATTGGCCTGCTGTCTTTCCAGTGGCCGTTTCGTTTCTATAAATTCAGTTAGAAAGGCTGTTCGACAGCTTTGTCAGCCTGTCCTTGAGTGATCCGTCGATAACCTGGCCACCGGCGTAAACCACCGCTCCGCCGATAATGCCTTTGTCAATCTCGGTTTCAAGCAGGATCTCGCGATCAAACCGTTTTGCCAGGGCATCCTTCAAACGTATGGACTGGTCTTCATCGAGTGCATATGCCGAAACCACTTTGCAGCGGAGAATTCTTTCGGCCTCTTCACGCAACGCCTGGTACAGGTCTGCAATTTCCGGTAACAACGCCAAACGTTTGTTTTCGGCCAGTACAGCCAGGTAACCATTGAACCGGGCATCAAACTTTTCACCCGCTGTTTCAGATAATATCTGTAATATCTGACCGCTATTGGCGTGCGGGCTTTCCAGCAAATCGGCCAGGGACTCTTCCGTCACGGCCGCGCTTGCCAAATCGAGCATATCGTTCCAACGGGCCGTAGCATCTTCGGCTGCAGCCAGTTCATACGCTGCCTTGGCGTAAGGGCGGGCCAGTGTCGTCACAGTGCTCATGGTCAGATCTCGGCGATCAATTTGTCGAGAAGTTCACGATGTGTTTCCGCGTCGACTTCTTTTTCCAGTATTTTGGAAGCACCCAGAACGGCCAGGCTCGCAACCGAAGCGCGCAAATCTTCACGTGCCTGGTTGGCGGCAAGTGAGATTTCGGCCTCTGCCGCATTCACCTGGCGCTGGCGTTCACCGGTCGCGTCTTCTTTGGCCTGTTCCAGTATCTGGTTATGACGCTGGTTGGCCTGCTCGACGATCTCGCCCGCCTTGTTACGTGCTTCTAGAATTTGCTCGCTGGCACTCTGTTTTGCAGCTTCCAGCTCTTTTTCGGCGCGATCAGATGCAGCCAGGCCATCGGCAACTTTCGCACGCCGGTCGTCCATGGCTTTGAGCAGAGGCGGCCAGATGAATTTCATGCAGAACCACACGAAAATCATCATCGCGATTGACTGCAAAATTAAAGTGGCATTGATATTCATGCCTTACCTCGTTCAGATGGTTCAGTTTATCTGCCCGGAAAGCCGGGCAGGCTCATTGATCAGGCTGGTTATCCGCCGATGGCGTTTTGCAGCTGACCCACAAACGGGTTTGCGAAAGTAAAAAACAACGCAATACCCACACCGATCATCGCGACGGCGTCAAGCAGACCGATAGCCAGGAAGAATTTACCCTGCAACATCGGCGCCAGTTCAGGCTGACGTGCAGAACCTTCCAAAAGGCGACCGCCCAGAATACCCACACCGATACCAACACCTAATGCGCCCAAACCAATAAGCAGCGCCACGGCGATTGCGGTCATACCAATTACAATTTCCATTTATAACTCCCTTTCCAAGAGATTGATTGCCTAAAAAATAAAACTTAAAAAAATAAAACGTAAAAAAAATTAACTGATGACGTATCAGTGATGCTCATGCGCCATGCTCAGATAAACGATCGTCAGCATCATGAAAATAAATGCCTGAAGTGTGACGATAATCAGGTGGAACGCGGCCCACATAAAGTGCATCAACTGGCCGCCCAGAAACGCCAGGCCGCCCACCAGGAGCATTTCCACCATTAATATCCAAATTGTTTTCTTTGTGTCCAGAACACCCTTCATGTTCAGCCACAGGGTCGCGAAAACACTGGCGGTCGCGATGACCCAGAACCAGGCCGGTATGTGTTCGCCGAACAACGAGCTGAGGCCCGCTGCGATGATCCCTGAGCCCGCAGTGAAAACCACCGCGATAAGAATGAAGATCAACTCGCCCGCATACATGTTTCCGAATAGTCGCAAACCGAGTGAGACCGGCTTGGCCAGCAGTGCCACGGTTTCCAGGAGCAGGTTGGGTATGAAGAACACGATCTTGCCAAATGTGCTGTTTGAAGCGAAAGGCTGACCTGTAAGTTCGCCGATGAAACCACCAACACCTTTGATTTTTATACTGAAAAACAGGATGAGGGCAAACACTGTCAATGCCATGCTCATGGTGGCGTTGATGTCGGTTGTCGGAACGACCTTCTGGTAATGGATACCTGCCTGCTCGGCGACCCAGGGGAGCCAGTCGACCGGGATCAAATCCATGAAATTCATGAAGAAGATCCACACGAACAGGGTCAGGGCCAATGGTGCTATGAATTTACTTGTGCCGTGAAAAGACTCGCGCACACTGGTATCAACGAATTCGACAATGATTTCAACGAGGGCCTGGAAACGTGTGGGGACCCCGGAATTGGCCTTCTTGGCAACGCTTCTGAACATCCAGTAGAAGACGAGACCGAGTAGGACCGCCCAGAACATCGTGTCCACGTTAAATGCCCAGAAACCCATCGCCTGCGCCTCTTCGGCGGAATGCGCGATGCCCCACGATCCATCTGCGTGTTGCCCGAAGGTCAGGTTCTGCAAATGGTGGCCGATGTATTCGCCCGTGGTTTTTGTGTTTTCAGTGGTTAAGTTTTCGGTGCCGCTTGACATGGATAACAATCCGCTCTCAAATTTACGTCCCAACCGGGGAAACAGGTGTCCAATTCAGTAGCAGAAAGCGGTAATCCGGCTTGTCGCTATTTAGCGGGGCATTATAACACCCTCGCGAAAGTCAGGGCAACGCTCCGGGTGAGTTTTAGGCATTATCGACAAGCAGGTTGAACTCAACTATATTTTGGCACCGGGTCATGCCGGTTTTGCGCAATTATTACCGCCTGTCTGCGTATCTTACCTGGGTTTATTCATGGTTTCGGAGGTCGGCGCCATCGCTTGCATGCCACCTGTATATTTTCAAACGGGCTCATAAAGAGCGTCCGGGAGTAGTTATGCTAATTCCGTTACTACTGGGTCTTTTGACCGTGTTCGTTACAATGAGCGTCCAGGTGGCAATCTGGGCCATGCTGTTCATGCTGGTGGGCGAGTTCGGTGATTTCATGACCGCTTTTTACCATTCGATGGTCAACTTTGCCTCGCTTGGTTATGGCGATATCGTAATGGGTGAAAGGTGGCGCTTGCCGGGTGCGATGGAAGCGAGCGCGGGTGTGCTGATGTTTGGCTTATCCGCCGGCGCGATGCTTTCGATAATGAGCTACCTGTTCAGTTTGGACAAACGGGTAAAAGATCAACTGGACGGCTTCAGAAAACACCATGAAGAAGGATAGTCCGCTTCCTGCAGCGATCGCCCGCTCGGTTGTAGCACAACAATAAAAGGACACCCAACCGTTTTGCTGAGAAACTTTTCCAATAGGATAATCGCACTGGTTCTGCCCGTGCTCTTCGCAGCGGGTTGCGCTACCGCACCATTCGACTTTCAGAAACATGAAAGCCAGGCTCCGGTTGACACCGGTTAAATGACCTGTCCGGCAGAAAACCCCCATGCACATGATTTATAAATCATTAAAGGCTTATAATTTGTAGGAATTAGGAGGTATGGAATGAAGCAAGGCACAACTGGCAGGTTTGGTTACCTGGCCATTGCTCTCGTATTGCTTATTGCTGCCTGCAGCACGGCCTCCTACAGGCCCGACCCGTTGAACCTCGATGCATTACGCCAGGATGCTGAAACCCAGACCTTCGCACCCCTGACGGTGAGAGCGGCGGTGCCGGGCGCCGGGGAGACCGAGGCCCTGTTCGGGGCTCCGCTTTATGACAAGGGTATTCAGCCCGTATGGCTGGAGATAACCAACCGGGGTGAAGAGAGGGTTCGTCTTGCCCTGGTGAGTATCGATCCCGACTATTACTCTCCGCTCGAGGTTTCATACAAAATGCGCAAGGGCTTTTCCAGGGAGGCCCGCAAAGCAATGGACAAGCGCTTCCACGAGATGGGCATCGGCCGTTTTGCGCAGCCCGGTGAAACCATTTCGGGATTCGTTTTTACCCATTTGAGCCCGGGCACCAAGAGTTTCAATGTTGATCTGTTCGGTGCGACGACTTTGCAGAATTTTGCATTCTTCATACAGGTACCGGGCTTCCTGCCTGATCACGCAGAAGTCGATTTTGAACAGCTATACAGCCAGGATGAAGTCCGCGACCTGAGCATTGACGAATTCGGCCGCGAACTCGAGAAGTTGCCGGTTTACACGACCGATGCAGACGGCCAGGCCAACGGGTTACCTGTAAACGTGGTAATTGTCGGTAATGGACTGGATGTATTGCGAGCGCTTCTGCGGGCCGGTTGGTATGAATCGCCCGCCGCTGCCGGTTCGCGCAATATCAGGACCGGGGATGCACCCCATTACCTGTTCGGGCGCAGGGCGGATACCGTTTTTCGAATTCGGCGCAACAACGACATCGACCGCACTGAACTGAGGGTGTGGTTGGCGCCTGTGCGAGTGGACGGGGAAGCGGTCTGGCTGGCGCAGGTCACGAACTTCGTTGGCCAGCGCAGCTACATCGGACAACTGTTTTTCGGCGCCCATCTCGACCCGGATTTAGATGATGCCCGCCGTTTCATGATGCAGAAAATATGGTATTCGCAGGGCCTGCAATCTTTTGCCTGGTCGAATACCGGCAGGACGGTTCCCGTTGATCAACCCGTCATCGGTTTCAACGGGAACAAGTTCTTTACCGATGGCTCCCGTTCCGTGATGTGGCTTTCAGGAGTGCCTTACTCGTTGCTGGACACCACCGAGGTGCAATGGCAAGAGGAGGGCGGGCCGTGAAGCATCCGTTCACCCGGTCCATCGTGTTGTTCACGGGCATCATATTGTTGCATGCTTGTGCATCGGGCCCCACGATCACACCAGACAATGCCGGCGATTACCTCGCCCGGGCGCAAAGCCAGTCAAAGGACGGGATTAGCGTAACGGCCTCTGTCCCGGACCGCGATGAATCCAGAAAGATTTTCAAAACTGATCTCTACCGCAGCAAGGTTCAACCGGTTTGGCTGGAGATCACCAACTCGAGTGACGAGACCGTGACCTTTCTGCCGGTGGGGCTCGACCCCGGCTATTTCTCGCCAACCGAGGCTGCCAACCTTGATTTGAAACTGATCCCCGAAGATCGATCGTCTCCCCCGATAGATTTCGGGTTCTTCGGTAAAAGCCTGAAACCTTCTGTGGAGCCCGGTGAAACCCAGAAAGGCTTCATATTCAGTTCCCTGGATGAAGGCACCAAGTCGTTTAACGTGGATATCATCCGCGAGGGCGGCCTCACCACCTTCACGTTCTTCATTCCGGTGCCGGGATTGCATATCGACCACTACAACGTAAATTGGGAAAACCTGTACGACACCGATGAAATCAGGGACCTCGATGCAGGGGCAGTGAGGACTTACCTGGCAGCCCAGACCTGTTGCACGACTGACAAAACCGCCAAAGGCGACGGGGACCCGGTCAACCTGGTGATCATCGGAAAGCCGGCAGATGTCTACGCAGCCTTTATCAGGGCCGGCTGGGATGAAACAGAAACCATTACACGCAGCACGACCTGGAAGACGGTACGGTCCTTTTTGGGCGGCGGGGAATACCGCTATTCACCGGTCAGCGGATTATACGTATTTGGACGCCCCCAGGATGTTGCATTCCAGAAAGCGCGGGACAACATTCACGAACGTAATCATCTGCGTTTGTGGATGACGCCGGTCACTTTTAAAGGATTGCCCGTGTGGATGGCGCAGATCAGCCGCGATATCGGCGTGCGATTCACAAAGAAGACCATCACCACCCACAAGATCGATCCGGACACGGATGAGACCCGCGAATTCCTGCTGGAAGACCTGGCCTACGCACAGGCGCTGAAAAAGTTCGCCTATGTGGAGGGCGCCATCCCCGCGCCAATTGACAAACCTCGCGGCAATTTCACCGGGGACCCCTATTTCACCGATGGTTACAGACTGGTGTTGTGGGTAACATCGACACCGGTCGATACCAATGATGTTGTTTATATCGATTGGATTACGCCACCTGACCTTTGAGGCTCCGGAAAAAAAACGGATTCCAGGTTGCTCGCAGGCGGACCAACAATATTTGATTGCCGGTGTTTACCCTTATCGTTTCTTACAACCCGGTAAACTACAAAGCATCTCGAAAACCATGTTAGCCGCCAAAAGCGCGGTGTTTCCGGTGGTGTCATAAGGAGGAGAAACTTCGACCAGATCACAACCCACCAGGTTTAATCCCGAGCAACCACGGATGATTTCCAGTCCTTGCGAAGAAGTCAGGCCAGCAGGCTCCGGTGTACCTGTTCCGGGTGCCACCGACGGATCGAGTCCATCGATATCGAAGGTCAGGTAGACAGGCGTATCACTACCAACCCTTTCCCTGACCTCTTCCATTAATGGTGACAGTGACTGGTACCAGCAATCTTCCGCGGGTACAACGTGGACACCCCGGCCTCTTGCCCAGTCAAAATCATCAGCGGAATAGCCGGTGGCTCTCAATCCGATCTGGGTCATTTTTTCCGGAATAACCAGGCCTTCTTCAATCGCCCTTCTGAAAATTGTTCCGTGGGTAATACGTTCACCAAACATCTCGTCATTGGTATCGGCATGCGCATCGATGTGCACCAGTGCCATAGGGCCATGTTTGCGATGGAGTGCGCGCAGGATGGGCAAACTAATGGTGTGATCGCCGCCCAATGAGACTGGGATGAAATCATGCTCTAACAGGCTGTCGTAATGCGCTTCGATAATCTCTATGGATTTGGACAGGTTAAAGGCGTTGAGAGCAACATCACCCGCGTCTGCTACCTGGAAAGAATCGAAAGGAGCAGCACCGGTGGCCATACCATAGGGTCTGACAAGAACCGATTCCGTACGAATCTGGCGAGGCCCGTAACGTGTTCCCACGCGGTTACTGGTGCCGATATCCAATGGCACGCCAACGATGGCCACATCCAGGCCGCTTGCATCCTTAACGACCGGCAACCGGAACATACTTGCAATCCCGGCGAAACGGGGCATTTCATTGCCGCCGATGGGTTGGTTGAGCTTCTTGGTCATAGGAAAGTAGCCTGCTGGTCGTCCGGTATCATCCTGTGAAATTATCCAGGCTGCAAACACCTTGCAATTTGAGTGGTGATTCCTGGGGGTCAGGAATTTCCGCGAGTTCAATGATATTGCCGAACGGGTCGCGACAATAAACTGCGTACCCGGACTCGTCATCACCAGCAGGTTCACCGAGGGCAATACCACCCAGGTCTAAAAGCCGTTGATATTCAGCCTTACAGTCATCCACATAAAAAGCCAGATGGCGAATCCCCGGTGCAGCCGCATTAATGTCCAGTGGCGAAGTGGCTATTGATGAAGGTGCATCAAAATGAAACAGCTCCAGGAAACAATTGTGACCCTTCATCAACATACCGCGACAGGATGACTGATTTAAGCCAACGGCCCGATCCATCTCAGGGCTGTCTTTCCAGCCTTCATTTGAAATTACTTCAAAACCGAACATCTGTTGATAAAACCGACTGGCCTTTTCAAGGTCAGGTACAACAAGACAGGGATGAGCGAATGCAAGGATCATGAGGCCTCCCCTGCTTTTGACCCGGGTGCAGCGCTGTTACCTGTGACCATTTCCATCAGCTCGCGGCTTGGTCCACAGTGCCAACCACCATCGACCTTCAGAGACTGGCCAGTCATGTATCGGCTGGCATCGGAAGCAAGGAATAGAAATACGCCGGCGATGTCTTCGCGTGGTTCCGCACAGCGCCCCAATGCGGTAAATGTACGTACTACACGTTGCTCGTCCTCCGTGTCTCCCAACGCGGTATTCACATATCCCGGACAAACCGTGTTGACCCTGATACCCCGTGAGCCCAGCTCAAGTGCTGCCATTTCAGTCATGGAGCAGATGGCCCGTTTACTGGCCGAGTACACACCCGTGCCCGGCATGTTGATAAATGCCGCCATTGAAGATGTGCTGATGATCGATCCGCAATCATTCATATTTGCTGGTGCGTGCTTGAGCCCATAGAGCACGCCCCACTGGTTAACACGGGTTGTCTTTTCCAGCAATGCTTGTCCGGTTTCTTCGAAGCTGGGTCCTACATCACCGACACCCGCGTTGAGTACCACGATATCCAGTTTTCCACCCAGAAGTTGGCAGGCGGTAGCCAGCGAATCAGAAACGCTGCGTTCATCGGCCACGTTACAGTTTACTGCCTGTGCACCAATTTCTTCGGCAACCGCTGTGCAATCGACGATATCAGCAATGACAATATTGGCGCCGTGGGCTATGAACTCTTCGGCCACGGCCCGGCCAATTCCGGAAGCGCCGCCGGTGATATAGGCTGTTTTGCGCTGTAAATCGAACATGATCTTCTTCTCTTTGTTCTATTGGGCCCGTCTTATTCGGGTTTGAAATGTTCCCGCAACATCAAAACATTGCCACCGCAGGGTTCACGCAGGTAGGCTGTTAATGCGCCGGTCAGCGAATCAACCTCAGGTGGCTGCAGTTCCTTCATTCCGGCCCAGAGCGCATCCTCAAAGGCGCGTTGAACATC
>Ga0316201_10004167_pt1 | contig 10858 bp, 6 predicted proteins | sample CS6wburrow_MG_FD_204516 | JGI IMG/M metagenome (GOLD analysis project Ga0316201, IMG submission 204516) | Coastal sediment microbial communities from Delaware Bay, Delaware, United States - CS-6 worm burrow | ecosystem: Environmental > Aquatic > Marine > Coastal > Sediment | place: USA: Delaware... | reverse complement strand
AAGCGTACCGCATCGTCGAGGACATGATGCTGGTGACCAACGAAACCGTTGCTGCGCACATCAAGCGGCACGCTGCGCCCGGCGTGTTTCGAGTCCATGGCAAGCCCGACCCGGAGCGGATCTCGATGTTCTGCCAGGTCGCGAAGTCCTTCGGCTACGAGCTCGAAGAAGAGGCTGCATCGACTCCAAAGCAGCTCAGCCAGTTCCTTCGTCGAATCGAAGGCACGGATGAAGCCTCGCTGCTCCGATACCTGCTCTTGCGCGCCATGCAGCAAGCGATTTACGACACCGACCCGACCACGGGTCACTTCGCGCTCGCGGCGAAGGACTATCTGCACTTCACGTCTCCGATCCGACGATATCCGGACTTACTGGTCCATCGCGTCCTTCGGAGCATGATTCGGAACGAAAGCCTCGACTCGGCTTCGCTGCGGCCGCGGCTGCAGCGATTCGCAGCACAGGCAAGTGAGTCCGAGCGCCGCGCGATGATCGTCGAACGCGACGTCATGGACGTCTACCGGACCATCTACATGCAGAAGCACATCGGAGACGAGTTCGAGGGGCGAATCTCGGGCTTTGCACCCTTTGGTATCTACATTCAGCTCGCAGATCCTTTCGTGAGCGTCCTGCTGCCATTCGAGCAGCTCGAAGATCGCTACGAGCCGGACGACCTGGGCATTCGCTTGATCGGCGCGAGGACCGCGAAGATCTTCACGATGAACGATCCGGTCACCGTGCGGATCGAGGACGCCAATGTCCAGGCTCGGGATGTCATTGGCTCCCTGCTGGAGCACCAGCCCGCGGAGGCGCCGACACAGGTCCGCAGGATGCAACGCAGCGGCGGCAAAGAGCGCGGCCGAGCGCCCAAGAAGCGTGGCGATGCGCGCCAAGAAGGGAAGGCGGCGCCGGGGAAGCGGACCGGCCCTTCAAAGAGACGGGGCAGGAAACCGAAAAAAGTGCGCGACGATTCGAAGACGCAGAGCGCCGAACCCAGGAAACGGCCGCGGCGCACACGACGCAAGTGATGGCTCGAACGAAGCGACACCTTCTGGCCGTCCCGGAGTTGATCGCTCGCAAACGTGAGGGAAACAGGCTCAGCGATGAGGACATCCATGCTCTGATCGCCGGCTTCATGAACGGCTCGGTCGCTGACTACCAGATGAGCGCCCTGGCGATGGCGATCTATTTTCAGGGCATGGACTTCGACGAGACGGTCGCGATGACCCTCGCCATGCGGGACAGCGGCACAGTCCTGAGCCTCGACGAGCTCGATGCTCCCAAGGTGGACAAGCACTCGACCGGCGGCGTCGGAGACAAGGTCAGCATCTGCCTCGCCCCCATCGTTGCGGCCTGCGGGGTGGCTGTACCCATGATGAGTGGTCGCGGCCTTGGACATACAGGAGGCACACTCGACAAGCTCGAAGCGATTCCCGGATTTCGAGTCGATCTTTCGGTGCGGGAGTTCCGTGCTCAACTCCGAAAGATCGGTTGCGCGCTGATCGGGCAAACCGGCGACCTAGCACCTGCGGACAAACGCCTGTATGCACTGCGGGACGTCACCGGAACCGTCGAGTCGATCCCGCTGATCACCTCGAGCATTCTGTCGAAGAAGCTCGCGGAGGGGATCGACGCGCTCGTGCTGGATGTGAAAGTAGGTCGCGGTGCGTTCATGAAGACCGAGTCGGATGCCAGAGAGCTGGCGCGATCTCTGGTACGAGTAGGAACACTGGCGGGAAAACGGGTCTCGGCGCTCCTGACGGACATGAACAGCCCGATTGGTCACACGATCGGGAATGCGCTCGAAACCAGCGAGGCAATCGAAATTCTCCACGGTGAAGGGCCCGACGATCTGCGGCACCTGACCTACGAGCTGGCGGTCGAGATGCTGCGTGCCGCGGGCGTCGCGAAAACCAAGGCCCAGGCGCGACGACGCATCGAGCTAGCCGTCAAAAATGGGAGCGCCCTCGAGAAGATGCGGCAAATCGTCGGCGCACAGGGCGGCGATCCCGCCGTGGTGGATGCACCGGACCGACTAGCGCTCGGGCGTCAGCGATCGACCATTCGCGCCATGAAAGATGGATACGTGACGGAGCTGGACCCCTTGGAGCTAGGGTACGCATCGATGGGTCTTGGTGCGGGCCGAAGCCGCTCGGAGGACGCCGTCGATTGGGGAGCAGGAATCCGATTGCACGTGCAACGCGGGGACCAAGTCCGCGATGGTGACGCGCTCGCAACCCTGTACGCGTCACGGAGTGCACTGCTAGGGCCGGCAGCAGATCGTGCTACGTCGGCAATTCGAGTCGCAAAGCGGCGCCCTACCCCGCGGCACCGAGTCATCGCGACGATTCGCCGTTGACCCTACAACCTCCATCGACGGACGCGCTAATCTGTGCGCGAAGGCTGTCGAATTCGGGCGATTCGAGGTAGCTCGTGTCCGGGAAGCCGGAGCTCGCGGCATAACGTTCGCCGAGTGCCACAATGAACTCAGCACCGCTTGCCTGTTCGAGCGCCGCAAGGACCCGCGACGCGCTAACCAGGCCTGCCTCTTCTTGCCAATGAAGCTGTGCGTCGCTGAGCACCGTGAGGAGCGTGCTCTCTCCCTTGCTGCGGCGACGAAGGCGGAGATCGGTTTCCAACGCGAAGGCGGTTCCTGCCCAATAGACACGCTGGTAAGCTCCAGTCCGGTTCATGCTCCGGCTCTCGTCGGCCAGAGGTCGCCCGGAGCCGGAACGTCGGCCGCGCTCGAAGCCCTCCAGGATGCGTCTCCAGGCCCGGTCGCTGCTCTGTAGGCCACATCGTGCGCGGAGAACCTCCTGGAGGTAGGTCGCGATGCCTTCGGACAGCCAACGGTCCTCGGCGTACAACCTCGGCAGCCAGAGGTGTGAGAGCTCGTGAACGGCAACCCAATCCGCCTCGAGCTCGGCCGCTTCGGCTTCGACGGACGGAAGCAGCAGAATCGAAGAGCCTCCGCCCCTCCTCACCATTCCGAAAGCAACCTCGGCGCCTTCGCCGTCTACCGGAACGATCACGAATTGAAGGCGGTCACGAGGGAATCGACCACCAACCGACGCTGTGGTCTGGACGGCTCGAGTGAGCCAGCGGCGAACGTCCTCATCGAGTGGAGTGGCTCCGAGACGTGCGACATCGATACGGGTGTTGGCGACCGAGAACGCTTGCGTATTGAAAGCCCCAAACACGCCAAATGTCTCGAGGAAGAATGCGTTTCGGTTCGGCCGGTAGACGCCTTTGGATTGTGGCCATGACAACGACACCCGTCCGTCGCCTGGAACCGCGAAACGGACCGAGGTGTTGACCTCCGTGGGAAACGGTTCTGGCCGCCAAAGCCACTGGCTCTGAGAAAGAACCACAGCGGAAGAATGTCCGAGCCCATACCGGCGCCGCTCGAACTGGGTTTCGTACTCCACGCACTCGTATGGAGTTTGCTGACTCAGCAGGATTCGACCGTCACGGGTCTCGAGAGGAATGCCATCGATCCAAGCGCCCCGCAGTTGGCTCGCGGCGCTCCTATCCATCGGAACCAACGCCGTCGCAGCCAATCCGTGGAAACATGCGCGAACGCGAGCACCGCCGAGGTTGTCAGAGATTGTCACCGTGTAGCGCGCGACCCCACTCGAATGAGGCTGTACGGCGACTGGATCGGTCCCATGAGCGCACGAAACGAGGCAAAGCAAAGCTGCGATTCTTTCGATGTTCAGCACGATCTAAGCCCCTGGAATCTATGGTGTATTCGACCCAAACCGCCAGTGGCTCGACGGACCAATTTAGATGAAACATCTTGGCGCGGCGGACGTAGAGCATGTCATGACGCACGCTTCGCTTTTAGATTGCGACCCACGATCGCTTTCGCTAGCGTGCCGCCATGGGAAGCCGGGGTATGGGATTGGTCCCTGACGCCGCGTTGCATCACTTGGGAGCGGTTTGAATGCTCCAGATGCTCTTACGAACAATTAGAGGGTAGACAAACATGAACTCAGCACTCAAGCACACGATCATCGCGATGGCGACTGCGGCACTCAGTGTGACGGCCGGATGCAAGTCGGACGATGGTCCGGAGGCCTCCGAGGCGACGACAGGCGCCGAGACGGCCGCCGCGGCCGAAGCCTCTTGCGGCGAAGGCAGCTGCGGTGGCGCGAAGGACGCTGCCAAAGAAGCAGGCGATGCAGCGGAAGCTTCCTGCGGCGAGGGCAGCTGCGGCGGCGCGAAGTAGAAGTCGAAGCGCGTCGCGCTAGCCCGAAAGGGGCAGCACGGTATTTCGAGCCGCGGCGGCAGTTGTCGCCGCGGCTCGTGTTTTTTCGGGACTCGGATGAATCGAAACAGCAGTGATGAGATCAAGAGCGGGGTCCATGGAATCGGCCTCGGCCTGCGCTATGACCTGGCGACCGAGCTTCTCGAACGCCGGCCGAAAGCGGTTTCGTGGCTGGAGATTCACCCGGAAAACTACGTCAACCGAGGCGGCCGCTACCAGCAGATGCTCGATCTCGCGCGGCAAGACTGGCCCATCGTCACCCACGGGCTCAGCACCTGCCTCGGCGCGCCCGAGCCATTCGACGCCGACTATCTCCGGGACCTGCGGGCGTTCTTGTCCGACGTGGAGATCCCCTGGCACAGCGAGCACCTGTGTCTCGGAGGCGTCGACGATCGCTTCTTTCACGATTTGCTTCCGCTTCCGTTCACCGAAGAGGCGGCGCAGATCGCATCTCAGCGATTGATCGAAGTGAGAGACGCGATCGACCTGCCCCTGGCCTTGGAAAATGCGAGTTACTACGCGCCGCAATGCGAGGACGGATTGGCGGAGGCGGATTTCGTGGTTGAAGTGTTGGTACGCGCAGACGCGAAGCTGCTTCTGGACGTCAACAACATCTACGTCAACGCTCGGAACTTCGACTTCGACCCCAAAGCCTACATCGACAAGATTCCGCCCGACCGAGTCGTGCAGGTGCACGTTGCGGGTCATTTCGTTCGCGACGATGGATTGCGCATCGACACGCATGGTGAACCCGTTCCGAATGAGGTCTATGAGCTCCTCGACTATGCGCTGCGAAAGATCGGCCCAGTGCCGGTCTTGCTCGAGCGGGACAACAACGTGCCACCAATGGACGAGCTTCTCGCCGAAATCGATGAGCTCTGGAAGATCTACGACAGCGCGACGAAGGACGAGCATGCTGGCTGATCGCGCCAAAGCCATGCAGCGTGTTTGCTTCGACGCTGCGCCCAGTGAGACGGACCTCGAGCTTCTGGGATCCCGCGAGCGTTGGCTGATTTATCGAGAGCTCATCCAGAACAGGCTCGTTCAGGTGATCGACGTGGCCCTCGTTCGCACCAAAGCGGCAATCGGGGACGAGGCGTTCGCGCAGGCCATCGCGGAGTGGCTGAGTATGGGCGGGCCCAAGACCCGATACCTGCGTTTCGTCCCCACCGAGCTGGCGGATTTCGCGATTCCCATCTGGCAAGTCGAGGAAGCGCCTTGGGTGGCGGAGCTGGCACGCTTCGAGATCGCCAGCTGGGATGTGCGACACGCGCCCCGGGACCCGGAACCGGAGACCGAGTTCGCGTTTGAGCGAAGGCCCGTGCTTCGCGCTGCGGTACAGGTCATGCGCCTGGAGTATCCGGTCCAGGAGAAGCCCACTCCGGCCGAAGGGTACGAACGCAGTCCAACCATCCTCTGCGTCTACCGGGATACTGAACATCGAGCGTCGACGAGAACGCTGAATGCCCTGGCGGCCGACCTACTCGATGCCTGGAAACGGGCCGATGAAACCGTCGCAGAGTCGGTCGAACGCATCGCCGCACAGCATCGCGCCGAAATCGGCCCAGCCTTCGTAGAAAAGCTCTCCGCAATCATCGCCGACTTCATCATTGGGGGACACTCTCAACCCCTCTAGTAGCCTTCTACCTTGCTGATGATTTCGTTCATGATTTCGCGGGTGCCACCGCCGATTGGGTAGAGGCGGGCATCCCGATAGAGGCGCTCTACGACGTACTCCCGCATGTAGCCGTATCCGCCGTGAATCTGAACAGCCTGGTCGCAGACCCGCGAGCACATGTCGGTTGCTGCGTTCTTGGCCATGGCTGCCAAGGACGGCGTTTGTTCTCCGCTCAGGAAGCGCGTGACGCATTCTCCGGTGAGTGCGCGCGCTGCGGCAATGTCCGTAGCCATATCCGCGAGCTTGTGCCGAACCACCTGAAAGCCCGATAGCGACTTGCCGAATGCGTGTCTCTGCTTGGCGTACTCGACCGACTCTCGATAGGCGAGCTCGGCGATTGCAACGCACTGGCCCGCGAGCATGAGTCGCTCGGTGACGAAGTTGGTCATGATCATCAAGAAGCCGGCGCCCTCCTGATCGATGAGGTTCTCCGTGGGCACACGGCAGTCCTCGAACGCGAGCTCCGCCGTGTCGCTCGCCCACCAGCCGGTCTTCTTGAGCTTGCCAGCCACGATAAAGCCGGGGGTGTCGCTGTCGATGATCAGCATCGAAATGCCCCCATGACCCTCGCCTCCGGTTCGCACCGCAGTGGTCACGAAGTCGGCGCGCGTCCCCGAGGTGATGAAGGTCTTGGCACCGTTCACGATGTAGTGGTCCCCGTCGCGAACCGCCTTCGTCGTCATGGCCGCGACGTCGCTTCCTCCACCCGGCTCGGTGATGCCGAGGGCTGAAACCTTGTCACCAAGTAGCGTCGGTCGAACGTAGCGCTCTTTTTGCGCGTCGTTCCCAAACTTCATGATCGGCGGCAGCGCAATACCGTGGCTGCCGAGCCCCACGCAGGTCCCCACCGATTTCCCGGCGATCACCATTTCTTCAGCGGCCACCAAGACGTGGCCCAAATCCCCGCCGTCACCGCCCAGCTCCTCCGGATACCCGGTTCCGAGGAAGCCCGCCGCCGCAGACTGCTGATACAGCTCGCGAGGAAACTCGTTGGCCTCTTCCCAGGCGTGTGCGTGCGGCGCAATCGCTGACGCCGCGAACCGACGCACCTGTTCACGCAGCGCACGATGCTCGTCCGTTTCGAATAGATAGCTCTTCATACCCTTCTCCGCTGGGCTAACTCTACACGTCGACGCCGTCGTGAGTTAGACGAATTTCGGATCGGGGAGCCGGAAGCTCCGACTTCGACTACTCTTCGCTGGCGGCGGCGGCAACCGGCTCTGGCTCTAAGAAGGCCCGCGCCCGTGTAAGCGGCTTCACCGCATCGTCCGCGACCACCATGTCGATCTTGTTGTACGCACCAAGGCCCGTACCGGCAGGAAGCAGGCGGCCCATGATGACGTTTTCCTTGAGACCTCGAAGCTCATCGAGCTTACCGCTGATCGCGGCCTCCGTGAGCACCTTCGTCGTTTCCTGGAAGGATGAGGCGCTGATGAACGATTCGGTCGAAAGCGAGGCTTTGGTGATGCCGAGCAAGAGCGGCTCTGCGACCGCAGGCTGACCGCCCTTGGCGATGACGCGTTCGTTCTCGCGCTCGAACACCGTTTTTTCGACCTGCTCGTCAGGCAGGAACCGGGTGTCACCCGTCTCCTTGATCCGAACACGTCGAAGCATCTGGCGGACGATGACCTCGATGTGCTTGTCGTTGATAGCAACGCCCTGCAGTCGGTAGACCTGCTGGATCTCGTCGACCAACCACGCAGCGAGCTCTTTCTCACCCTTGACCTTGAGAATGTCATGCGGGTTTGCAGGGCCGTCCATCAAAGGCTCGCCGGCGCGCACGTGATCACCGTCTTTCACGGTCAGGTGCTTGCCCTTGGCGATGAGGTACTCCTTCGGTTCCCCGACCTCCGGCGTGATCATGACCTTTCGCTTACCCTTGGTGTCCTTACCAAAGGTGACGATGCCATCGATTTCGCTGATGATCGCGTGATCTTTCGGCTTACGGGCTTCGAAGAGCTCAGCAACTCGCGGCAGACCACCGGTGATGTCCTTGGTCTTCGTGGTCTCGCGCGGGATCTTCGCGATGATTTCACCGGCTTCGACGGTCTGACCATCTGCGGGGATGATGTTCGCGCCAACCGGCAAGAAGTAGCGGGCCATGTTCTCGCCTGCGCCTGTGCGTTGCGTCTCGCCCGTCTTCGGATCCTTGACCGAAATACGTGGCCGCGCGCTGGGATCACGAGACTCGATGACGACGCGCCGGGAAAGACCGGTGACCTCGTCGAGCTTCTCGTCCATGGTCACCGCTTCGACGACGTCGCCGTACTTCACGATACCGTGAACCTCGGTGAGGATCGGAATGGCGTAAGGGTCCCACTCGGCGAGCATCGTGCCTCGCTCGACGCGATCGCCTTCTTTGACCTTCACGAACGCGCCATAGGTAAGCGTGAAGTGCTCACGCTCACGACCCGACTCATCGACGACCGTCACGGCGCCATGGCGGTTCATTACGACGACGGTACCGTCGGTCTTGGTGATGAGCTTGGCGCCGTCGAACTTCACGACGCCGCCCGAGCGTGACTCGATGGAGCTCTGCTCGATCTTGCCTCGAGCGGCAGCACCACCGATGTGAAACGTACGCATGGTCAGCTGAGTGCCTGGCTCACCGATCGACTGAGCACCGATGATGCCAACGGCCTCACCGATGTTGACCTCGTAACCGCGCCCGAGATCTCGGCCGTAACACATCACGCAAACGCCGCGACGATTCTGACAGGTCAAGACGGAGCGAATCAACACCCGCTCGATACCGGCGGCTTCGATGCGGGCCACACGCGCTTCGTCGATCTCCTCGTTGGCTTCGACGAGCGTTTCGTCGGTGACGGGGTCGGTGATGTCCTCGAGCGCGATTCGGCCCAGAACGCGCTCACCGAGCGGCGTAACCACCTCACCGCCCTCTTCGAGCTTGCTCACCCAAATGCCGTCGAGCGTCTCGCAGTCGTAGTCCGTGATGACGGCGTCCTGCGCCACATCGACGAGACGCCTCGTCAGGTAGCCGGAGTTCGCGGTCTTCAAGGCGGTGTCGGCCAGACCCTTACGAGCGCCGTGTGTCGAGATGAAGTACTGCAAGACAGTCAGCCCCTCACGGAAGTTCGCCGTGATGGGTGTCTCGATTATCTCACCGGAGGGCTTGGCCATCAGACCACGCATGCCGGCCAGCTGACGAATCTGCTGGTTCGAGCCACGAGCGCCCGAGTCGGCCATCATGAAGATCGAGTTGAAACTCGGTTGTGTGGACTTCTCACCCGTCTCCGGATTGGTGACCTCGTCGGTGCCGATCGATTCCATCAGATCACGGGCGACTTGGTCGGAAGCTTCAGCCCAAATGTCGACGACCTTGTTGTAACGCTCACCGTCGGTGATCAGGCCTTCCTGATACTGCTCAACCACGGTAGTGACGTCTTCCTGAGCTGCTGCAAGCACGTCTTTCTTCGAGTCCGGGATGATCATGTCATCCATGCAGATCGAAATTCCTGCTCGGGTCGACATCTCGAATCCCATCGTGCGCAAGCGGTCCGCGAGGAGAACGGTGTTCTTATTGCGGCTGGCCCGGTAACACTCGTCGATGAGCGCGCTAAGCGACTTCTTGTCGAGCACCTTGTTGACCGCCGGGAACTCCATCCCCGGAGGTAGGACATCGCTTACGAGCACACGGCCGACGGTGGTGTCGTAGATCTTACCCTTGTAGCGATAGCGAATGCGGCTGTGGAGGCCGACCATGTTCTGGTCGTACGCCATCCGCAGCTCGTCCGCCGAGGCAAAGATGCCCGTGAACTGACCTTCCTTCTCTTGGCCGTCCCGGTACTCACCCTTACCGAAAGTCTTCTCGCGCGTCATGTAGTACAGCCCGAGAACGATGTCCTGCGTCGGGTTGATGATTGGCCGACCGCTTGCAGGTGATAGAATGTTGTTCGTGCTCATCATGAGCACGCGCGTCTCCATCTGAGCCTCGACCGAAAGGGGAACGTGAACGGCCATCTGGTCACCGTCGAAGTCCGCGTTGAACGCGGTGCAAACGAGCGGGTGGAGCCGGATGGCCTTGCCCTCGATCAGTACGGGCTCGAAGGCTTGAATGCCCAAGCGGTGGAGCGTCGGTGCGCGGTTGAGCATCACCGGGTGCTCGGTGATGACCTCTTCGAGAATGTCCCAAACCTCGGGCTTCTCCTTCTCGACGAGCTTCTTGGCGCTCTTGATCGTGGTGACATAGCCGCGCTCTTCGAGCTTGTTGTAGATGAACGGCTTGAAGAGCTCGAGCGCCATCTTCTTTGGAAGGCCGCACTGGTGCAAACGGAGTGCCGGGCCGACGACGATGACCGAACGGCCGGAGTAGTCGACTCGCTTGCCGAGAAGGTTTTGACGGAACCTGCCTTGCTTGCCCTTGAGCATGTCGGACAAGGACTTGAGCGGACGCTTGTTCGGACCGGTAATGGTCTTGCCACGACGGCCGTTGTCGAAGAGCGCATCGACGGCCTCCTGCAGCATGCGACGCTCGTTCCGGATGATGATCTCCGGAGCGTTGAGCTCGATGAGCCGCTTGAGGCGATTGTTTCGGTTGATGACGCGACGGTAAAGATCGTTGAGATCGGACGTCGCGAAGCGCCCCCCATCGAGCGGAACCAAGGGACGAAGATCCGGCGGCAGCACCGGAATCACCGAGAGCATCATCCACTCCGGCCGATTTCCCGAATCGCGGAAGGCCTCGATGACCTTGAGTCGCTTGGCGAGCTTTTTTCGCTTCGCTTCGCTGGTGGCTTCCCTGAGATCCAAGCGAAGCTGCTCCGCCATGGCGTGCACGTCGAGATCTCGAAGCATCTCGAGAACGGCCTCGCCGCCCATGCGCGCTTCGAACGCGTCGTCGCCATACTCGTCGAGCATGTCGTGGTAGCGATCCTCGGTGAGAATTTCGCCGC
>Ga0316201_10004166_pt1 | contig 10858 bp, 11 predicted proteins | sample CS6wburrow_MG_FD_204516 | JGI IMG/M metagenome (GOLD analysis project Ga0316201, IMG submission 204516) | Coastal sediment microbial communities from Delaware Bay, Delaware, United States - CS-6 worm burrow | ecosystem: Environmental > Aquatic > Marine > Coastal > Sediment | place: USA... | reverse complement strand
TGCCCCCTCAGGTGAACGAGCGAATATTCCAGGAGTTGACCTGCAGACCTTGTTCTCCCCTCATTGGTTCTCTGTGATGTACTAGTAGGTGGTAGCTACCAATGCAACCAAAAAAAAAGAAGGAACGAACAATCGAATCGCCGTTCATTCATTTGTTCATCAGTCTTGTCATCCATAAAGAAGTTTGTAAGCTCTAAAGCAGCACCAGTCGTTCACTATTCCTGTTCATTATTCATTTATTCAATTGTCAGCCATTGCGCTATCTAGTGCGCATTGCGATACATTCGCACATTGCATCTTGTTGAGTGGCTCTGGCTGCACCACATACATTTGTTAACTGTCTGCAATGAACAACGTCTACGGCTGTAGAAAGCAGGAAGATTTCTACTAGACCATTCATCACTTCATTTTTTCAACATCGGTCTATTCGCTCACTTCGTTCAAGCTATCACTCTGCTTTGTCTGCTCAGATATTATAGGGAGCAGAGGAGCCTACCAAGGAGAGATTGCACCTTCGTTGCGCCTGTTGTAAGATGGAGAGCCATCACCACGAATACGACGAGAAGATTGCGTCGGGCGACGAGATTTCGAGCGAGAGCCTTCCTGACGATGCACCTGAAGGAGTGTGCAAGAACTTCCAGCAAGTCCTTTCTGATGGTCTCTTTGATGACGAAGCTTCCGCTTCCACCTCAAAATCTGTCACCTACGACGAGAATAAGGATGACAAGACAGTTGATGACATCACCGCAGTCTACAGTGAAGCCACAATGTTCAACAGTTCCAAAGAGAAAGCCAAAGACGATGGAAGCTTACTACGCTTGGACAAAGAAGTTCGGGGCGGGGAAAACGAGGTCAAATCAGCAGGCCGAGAATATCCTGATGCCAGCAGAATGATTGGTGGCGACATCGTGTTTGCCGTTAATGATCTCCAGGATGTATTGTCCGATAGTCTCTCCGATGATGAACCTTCCCTCTCTGGCACACTACATGCAGCCGGAGACGATAAAATGGCTGCAAGTGACGGCGCCGTCCTTGAAGGTCACAGCAGGGCATCAGGAGACGCCAAGTCTCTGGATAGCACCTCTGCCGATGCCGAAGGAGCAAAGGCTCTCAACAAAGATGAACTGAGCGGCCTCACTTCCCTCATTGGAAGTTCAGGCAACAAGGTTTGTGGAACTGGAGCAGAAGAGACTTTGGTGTGTGACATTGACAGTCTGGACTCTATCCATATCAAGGAGACGTCAATTGCCGCCAATAGCCGCAAGTCCCCCGTTTCGGTTGCCGCCACCTGTGACAATGCTGCCGCCGACGGTTGCCGATGTCGTCCTACCTCTACGGCGCGCTTCGATGCTGTGCCATGGGCCATTGCCCAAGAGATCGACAATCTGACTCCCAGGCAGCGGGATGCTTTGGTTCGAATCTTTGACGGTGAGAATGTCTTTGTCACGGGGCGTGGTGGAACCGGAAAGTCAGCGATTCTAAGGCTTGTTGCGGGCCTCAACAGGGATGGCCCTTACTTCATGGTCGGAAAGCTGGCATTCAAGACAAAGGTAGTCGTTGCTTGTGCACCTACTGGCATTGCTGCGTCTTCTATGGCTTTTCCTGGCAGCTCTACGATTCATTCTAGGCTCGGGATCTCCTCCCACTGCAAGACCCCTGAGGAGCTAATTCGTAATCTTAAGAGGACTAACCCCGAAACGCTGGAAACTTGGGTGTCAATGGAAGTGCTCATAATTGACGAAATCAGCATGGTCACCGCTGAGTTGCTGGACCTTATCATCGGCACGGTGGTTTGCCTGCAAGGCTCCCTTTGTCAAGTTGTTTTGCTCGGGGACTGGCTTCAGCTTCCGCCAATTTCCAATAGGACCGCGTTCGACTCCGGGCGCAACTTTGCCTTCAAAGCAAAGTGTTGGAAGGAGTTGTTTCCCTTTCAAAACGTCGTGCAGCTCCTTGTGTCTCATCGGCACAAGGACTCGGCTGTTCTTGATCTCATATGTCAGGAGGTGAGGCAGGGCAGGGTTGATAGCAGCACCTCGAGGCTGATTGAACTGCATGAACCAGATGAAGGCCTGAAAAATGAGGACTTCACTACGGTTACCACCCGGAAAAACGACGCGGCGAGGGTGAACGACGAATTCATGCGGAAGCTGGGAGGAGAGATCGTCAAATTCACGGCAAAGGATGTCTGCAAGGAGTTTTGCTCCCCGCCTCTTCGTGACTCCTTCATGCGTTCCTGCTTGGCCGAGAGGGAGCTGAATCTCTGTGTGGGCGCAAAGGTAGTGCTGGTAAAGAACCTCAGCATTCCTTCAGGCCTTGTGAATGGCGCCCAAGGCGTTGTGAAGGAATTTGTCCGCATGGAAAACGGCACTGCGGTATATCCTGTCTGCGAGTTCTGGGGGGTTGACACTAGTCGTGAGGAATCGCCGCCAGCCTCGTTCCATCTTGTGGACGGGTGTACGTCGCAGGTGCTACTAATGCCAGTTGACTTCAGTCTGACGCGGATGAACGGAAAATTCGAAGAGACGCTTTGCACAAGAACTATGATTCCCGTTATTAGAAGTTTTGCTCTCACCGCTCACAAGGCCCAGAGCCTGACCATACCAGTCCTGTCGTGCAACTTCTCTGGCGTGTAAGCCTTGCGCAGATATATGCCTCCTGCGTTTAATTAAAGTGATCCGTCTTCCGCCGTTATTGGTGTGTATTGCATTGCGTAATCGCGGTTGCCCGTTGCTCTCTAACCTTCCGTTTCACTCTTATTTTTCTTTCCTCTTCCTAAGATTTGAGGCAGGACAGTCCTACGCGATCATGAGTCGAGCGGTGGCGCTCAAGACGACGCGCTTCATAAATTTTTCTGCCCGAAGATGTTACGCGGACGAAGAGGCGATTCTTTTTTACATGGAGCTCGATGCCTACGAGCGGGGAAAGAGGGATGACGATGAAAGGGCCAATGCACGGCTGCAGAGGATGAAGGCGAGCAAGGAGAGGGCCCTACTCATCCGGAGTCTGAAGAAGAAGAGGGGCCTGGGTGGTGGTGTTGGCGGCAGTGGCGGCTTTGTTAGTGCTTGGAGCCTTACGAAGAGGCTGAAGGAATAGCGGTCTAAAAGTCCGTGTAGGCTCAGAGCCCCACCGTTCCCCAGGCTATTGTGTAACTTCCCTGGAGTGTAAGCAAGACAGGTGGTTGTGCTTCAGTACTACCAAGGATCAGCTGCGCATCCGGATAATATATGTTGAGAGTGTGCTGGTTTGTCTAGCTACTATGCAAGGACGTCTTAGAGAGCCTAATGCCAGCAGGGCGCAGCGGACACGACGACTTGACGACTTTTTACGCACAGCAAAATTGCGAAATAAATTGTTGTGTTAGCAATACGGCACGGTACATTGAACAATAATCTTGGTTCCAGATAACTATATAAATTAATAACTATATATAAATTAATTCAATCGATAAGAATGCGCTCACGTACCCCCGAAATACCTGTAATACCTGTCCATACACGCGCTCCTGCAGTCTAGTATCAGCTGCTGAAGATGAGTTTGTACCAAGTCCCACAGATCGGAAGTATTAAAAACTATAAAATTCTGCGTTGTCCGTCTGTCTGTCTGTCTGACGGTCCGTCTGGACCCAAAATTACAGTCACAGTATCTTTTTGGTGTTGCGTATCTTTCGTATCGTAGTATCCAAGTCTCGCTCTGATCAGCTCGCGATCAGCAAGAACATTGCTTGAGGTACGGGTGCCTCCTCTCTCCTCGCGAGGCTCCCACCTCGCTGCGCTCTGATGCACAGTGCAGTGCGGGGACGAACTTTCCACTGTCCAAGCAACGCGACGACGGGCCGCTACTAGTATAATAGAAGGGGAGTTCCCCCTCGCGCCTGCCGGCAATTTTTCATCATCAAAGTGACGTATCTGACCAGCAAACAAACACTCTTCGCCCAACGTCTTCTGCATCAGTGTATGGCCACATGAGTGAAGAGCATTTCCAGCAATTTGTGGAGCTGTGGAAGAATTTTGAAGCAGTGATTTGGCTGATCAAAACAGGGGGGGAATTCCCCCTTTGACCCCATGGAATATCCGTGCTGGATTGATGGTTTTGTGTGTCTTGTGCTTTGTGCTGGTGTATGTTGCTGACTGAGTGCTGAGGGAATTTGTGAGCTGCAATGAGATGGGGGTGTGATGGGTGTGCAATGTGTGTGCCACAGAGAGAGGACTGGTCTTTCCCAACAGGAAGCAGGGTCCCCTTGCTCAGCCTGCAGAAACACAATCAGAAAGCTGTCTCAATCAGAAAGCAAGCATGCTCAGGAACATTAAAAAACAATGAAGGCAGCATGCCACAGCAGTACTAGGCCTAGTACTAGTAGGCCTACCTGTAAGCACAGCAGTTCTTCCAGTTCTGCTGGGGGGGGTTGCCAGGAGGGTCCCCTTGCTGGATCAGCCTTCCGTGCCAGAGCCTTAAGGTGCGCGATGGGACGTACTAGTAGCGGTTTCGTTTGCTAGTTTGCATTCCAGTCAATCGTTGTGACACCGATGAGCACAAAAACAACAAGATGGATTTCAAACATGCCGTTCAGCATGCACTGAGGGTGATGGATAGCTATTCTCCCCCACAAGGCGCCATCAATGTGCAAGACAGAGAAGAATTCTCCGTCCACAGGAAATTACTTGGACTTGTTGGAGGGGCTGTCCTTCTTGTATGGGTCAGTTTCTGCCTTTGAGGAGCTTGCCTCTCTCAGTGAAGGTGCGTATTACCCCTGGAAGTCAACTGATGAGGGTGCCAGCGACACCGGCAACTCCACTGCTACTGAACTCGCTTTCGCGTCTCGATCGGTTGAGTTTGAGTGCAGCACACCATTATCATACACACCCAACTACTGTTTGGCTCGGCGAACCACATCAGATAATTTTAGCAGCATTTTCATTCCGGTCTTGTTACTACTAGTAAGCCAATAAGGAGCAAATATTGAACAGAAAGGGAAGCCGCTTCTTTGGACAGTACAGAGATCACGATCCATCCACTCTCTGTGCAATGACTGCTGCTAAGAGACCGAATCTCATCAAGGGTTTTTGAACCTGGCATAAGCAAGCCTGCCATCCCTGATCACCTTACGTAGGCTCTCCGCGCGTACATGTACGCATTCATTCGCTCTACCAGTACTAGTACTAGCGATCACAGCGTTTAAAGTAGCTCACTCTTTGGAGTTTGGAGAATGAAATGATGAAGTACTAGCTAGAATCTAGTAAGAGTATGTATCGCAGGATAGCATAGGAGTCAATCTTCAGAGGATACCGCGGTACCCAGTACCGCGGTAGTACCGCGGTAGGCAGTAGAGGCCCGAACCCACACGCCCCTGCTGTTGGTTCCCCTGTTCGCGACAGTCAATTCACCACTGCTGCAGCTGAATTCCATCTCAGCTCTCTACTCTAATAATAGAGGTAGAGGTTGCCCTCCTTCTTGATCTTTCACCATCTGGAGATGAAGGTTGTTCTCATGTCGGACATGCAACGGCGCGTGCAGGAGGGAAAGCTCCCACCTGAGACCTTGAAGAAGCTGGAAAACAGTCGAAGGGAAGCATCGCGTTGCTACCGGAACAAGGATAAGCGTCGTCTCGACAACGCCATGAAGAGAGCAGAATACCAGAATGCTAGCGAGCCCCCGACCTCTATTGTCTTTTTCATGGACTGTACAACTGGGAAAGAAGGGTGCTTCAAGAACCCAAATGCCAAGCCACACGGGGCCGATCGTACCGACGCATGCTTGAGGAATCACTTGGAGCTGGGCAGTGGTGATCCCAAGGGGATGCGCGTTCACTGCTCTAGCGTGGGACATGCAACAACGACCATGTCAAGAGGAGTTTTCTTCCGGCCCGACCTCCTCCACCGGACGATACGGCCTGCCCAAGGACACAGATATTCACTTCAAATCGCAGTTGACGTGGGCAAAACCGCTCGTGGGTACGTGGAAGGGGGATTCCCAGAAAAACATTGGAATCAGTACCCCAGGAATTGGGAGTGGTACAGCATTGTCGAATGTCTCACAAACGAACCGAAAGATCTTGAAGTCTCAATACAAAGACATGGCTTAGTGCATGATTTAATCCTGACAGCACTGGCAGAGACAGCGGATGCGTTTGTGTCAAAAAGAAACAGGAAAGGAATAAACTCTTTTGCTCACGCCACCGAGTATGCCTTCTGGAACGCGCCTCGAGGCCGCTTTCGGAGTCCAGAAGAATTTCGAGAAGCTTTCTACGAAGCAGCTAAGCAGGAGAGGCTTTCGCTCTACTCCGTGTGGGAGGCACTGGGGGTGGCATGTATTGCAGAGATGCGGATTCTTCTGGTGGATGCCACTGCGTCGGCGTTTGTAATCCACAAAGATATTGGTCACGTAGGCGGGATCTCTGCCTCGGGACGAGTGTTTCATATGAATATCGCCTACAGCGAGGATTATCTTCCGGGAACTAAATCCCGCAGCCTTTCGGAAGACCGCAGTTTGATATCCAGTACGCCCAGTAAGTTTGATGAAGTCATTGCCGGCGTCTACGAGAGGTTGACAATCAATTACATATCCGGACAGGACAGGATCGCTATCCATTACGGTAAAAAGGTTTGTGCAGATACTAATACATGTATGATAAATGCCGCACTCCAGACATGGAAATTCGGTTCAAAAGACTCTGACAAAGCCTTATTTGTTCATGAAATGGGTTAGTAGACGGAAATTTAATGGCTGTTAACAATAGAGACCTTATTTCCCAGCAGATGACACGTGATTTGTGAGTTTCTGGATTTCTGGCAGCGTGACCAAGGGTGGCAACTTGTCGGTCTCAGGGGTAATGAAATAGTAACACAGATTGGACTGGCGCTATTAGAACACATGCATGTTTCTGTGATTCTGTGGTTTTAAAAGCCACTCCTCTGGCAAAGATTATTATGTCGATTTCATGTAATAAGGTAGGAGCCCTAGCCTATTTCGCGGCGTCCATTCCACGGACCAAGTGCCAAAGCATAATACCTCCAGTAACGCTTACATTGAGAGAATCAACACCAGCGCAAGCATAAACGCAGTGCATGTACATGCCCTCGCAACCAAGCTTCTCAATCCATATCCCTCCGATCCCAGAACGAGTAGGGTAGGCCGTCCATCCGATTCTGTATTGGCTAGATCTATACATTCGACAGGGTTACCTTCTGCATCGGTTAGGCCCTGCGATGCTTCGGCTGCAGCGCCAAGAACGTGACACCCAGCATCGATGGCAGCCCGTAGCGTCCTTGGTAAATTCGGATTCCGCTAGAACCGGATATACTTAGACTCCTAGTTTTAAACTAAAACGTTTTGACTACATATGTTACATAGCTCCAACACGCCTGCACTGGCTGCTGCGCTAACGACTGGAGATGTTGGGGCAGAGTTCTTGGCACATACCAAAACGCCAATGCCTTTACCGCCTCCACCGAGGAAGTGAGCCGATCGAACCAGGGCACCAAAGTTCTGCGGATCGACAACCCCTCGTCAAGTACCAACCATAATGATGACGAGGAAGAACCGTCTTCATTCGCATCATCCGGATGTGGTAGCTGAGTTATCGGCTCAAAGCTAACGGCGCCACATCGGAGAACATATCCCCGATGAGGCCTGTTACCGCTCAGGGCATTGAGCTCGCCCTTGTCGAGTCGAGCGATGGGTACTCCTATAGCCTCGGCAAGCTGTTCGATCTCTATCGCCGCTCGGGACTTATCAGCTGACCGACCTGGTCCGCCGCTGCAGCGCATTGTCCTTCCGTCGCTGCCCATGCCCTCCTGCACAAATAAACAGGGAACAAACTTCGCTTCTGGCTTTCGATTCATTTGCTGAGCAAATTCCCCATCTTCTTGTCCTATACCGTGTTCATAATCATATTCAATGTCGATATCAGTACCCCCCATATCGATCTTACCAAGCCTCCCTCCAAATGTACCCAACGTATCCTCTGGTGCTGCAAAGTCCCGTTTATTCGCCGTAAAATCATTCAATACAGGAGACGGACCAAACAGATGAACGTATCCTGCTCCCTCTAGGGCCCGTAGATTGATTCTCCGATCTGCAGCTGTGGACGACGACGATGCTGATGCGTTGGATCGGCCCCGCTTACCTCTACCGCGACGTCCTCGACCGCTTCGATCGGCACTAGATCTACCGGCACGATCGAAGCTTCGACCACCCCTATCGCGACGATTATAATCGCGGTCACGTCGACCTTCTGGACTTGGAGTAGCGAAGGAACTATCGGTCTGATCACCGCCATCCCCTGCATCCCAAGCCCCGCCTCCTCCTCGTCTAGTTGGGCTGCTGCTAGATCCAGTGTAAATATCAAAGTCCCACCCGTCATCGTCGCGATCATCGCAGTCAAGGCTCGACCGTCGAGTCCTCTTCCCGTCACCTCTGCCGCCGCCTCCACTAGACCTTCTGGTACGTCGCTCGGGACTTGTAGACGGACTGGTACGTGAACTGCCTCGCCTGGACGATGATGCGTCTTCGTAATCATCCCATCCTCCGAAGGCAGCCAAACAACCCTGTTCCCGCTATGTCGGATCGTATAATCGCAACCTTCGTCGTTTTGTACAAACTGTAGTATTTGTAGTTTGCTTTTTTGTGGCAGCATATGTCTGAGTCGCCCATGCATTGACGGACAGTGGGTATTCGTTTCAAAGATTTGCCCCTGGGGCTGGACCTGATCGTTGATCTATGGGCCTTGCAATATATCCCGGGAGGGCGCCTCGGCACTTCGCAAGCGGTGATGGCGCAGGGGTCAGGCGTGTTTTTCGTTCGTTTCGCACGTAGAGCGCTTGCCTGTTTAACAGCTTCGCGGCCGCCTTCGCCGTATGCTTCCCAATGGTGCTCGTAGCAGTATGATTTTGGGTTCTCGTGACTTCGAGAGAGTCTGTGCTGTATCCTCCTCAGCTCGTAATTAACATCCTTCGTGCATCCGTCCACTTGGCAATGTTCGCCCGTGATGGATGCTGACGCTACTCCTCCTGTGCAATTTTTCTTTGGGCGGGGCTGCGGCACTGTGCTCGTTCTTAGATTTATTCTCGATTGAAAGCGGGAACCAGACGATGCTGATGCCTTGCCTTTATTCGGTACATGTATGGCTCTATGTTGGGTCGCCAAGACAAGGCCATCACTGCCGGTACTCTGACTGGTACCGCTGGGTACGGATGTGGGAGGGCGAGGGAGCGGAGGGTCGGCACTGAAGCGACGGCATAAAGCAGCGGTAGCGACACGTCCACGCATTTTTTTTTCTGCTTCCGACGCTTCTGCGATGATAATAATAATAATAATAGACGCTTTGTCTGGAGAGACGGGAACGTAAGCGGTTTTGGCAATCTCACATAAACTTCAATGTGTGCAAACACTCTTATCCCTGAAACTCTGCCGCGTTTCTTCTGCTGCGTTCTGCTGCGTTACTGCTGCGTTTCTGCATTTCTGGCGGTCGATGCCTGCTGTTTCTGTGGTGTGATTGCATTCGTCTCTCTCAGCCTCTCAGCACGCGGAGACCGCGATACCACATGCAATCACAACACTTGCGTTTCCTGCGGCGTTTCTGCTGCGTTTCTGCGTGTGAGAAGCCTGTCAGAGTGTTTTACTCAAGACAATTTTACTAAGTAATGGGAAGTTGTGGAGTTGCCAGTGTTCCCGTCTCTCGAGGTGCGACAACACGCCGCGCGTTGCGTGTTATTTTATGGCGCGCTCGCACAAAATTTGCGCGCCAGGGAGAGACGGGAACGCTCGTTGCGCGCAGAGGTTTGCACGAAAACCCTCCACTGGGGAACACTCTAGCTGCTGCAACAGATGTTGCATCTGTTGCTGCAACTGATGCTGCAACTGATGCTGCAACTGATGCATGTGGGCTTGTTGCAACTGATGCTGCAGTAATGTACCGGTAACCCATCATGCTGCAACTGACGCATGGCGGGCTTGTGCGCCTGACTGTGGTCGTGTGTATCCATTCACTGGGCTTGATACCGCGGCGCGATGCGCGCCGTGTTGCGCCAAGGGACGCAGGCGATGCAGGCGCTGCAACAGATGCTGCAACAAATGCTGCAACAGTTGCTGCAACTGATGCTGCATCTGTTGCAGCTACTAGAGTGTTTGTGCGTAATCAAGGTTTTTCTTTATTTCTGGCATATCCATTGTTCCCGTGTCTCCCAGGTGAACCCCTTTACTACTACTAGATCTACTCTAGTCGTGACGTTAGCGTAGTGCCCATATTTTTCCCCTTAGTCGTGCTCTGTTTTACATGTAGGGCTGTCGCCGCGCGCCCGGCTCGGTCACAAAGGAGGTGCAACTAATTCACAAATGACATCACACAGATGCCACAAAAGTCACAGATGATGTGGAATGACATGTATCGGACATCACTGGGGGAAGCCAGGCCTTTTACCGTGCAGGCAGGGCACACAAGATGTGTCAAAACACAAAGTCCGCCAAAATAGGTCCAATTTTGACCGTTGATGGCTCATATTGAAGCCCTTAGTGTCGCTGTCATGATGGCTCATATTGAAGCCCTTAGTGTCACTGTCATGATGTTTGCATTTTGCTGATCAAAACTACCTGCCAATTACCAAGATACCATTCAATTTTTCGAAGAATAAACGACCGGCAGGTCCAGATGACTTGACCTTGCAATGGACGCATGCATAATCCAATACCTCCAAATTGTAGCCCTATCTAATACCTTCAAATGATGCCCCATTACGTTAGATTACGCGTGATCGATACATGTTGGATGGGCGGGGGTGGTGTGCGGGGGGGGGGGGGGGGGGGGGGGGGGGGGGGGGGGGGGGGGGGGGGGGGGGGGGGGGGGGGGGGGGGGGGGGGGGGGGGT
>Ga0316201_10004165_pt1 | contig 10860 bp, 10 predicted proteins | sample CS6wburrow_MG_FD_204516 | JGI IMG/M metagenome (GOLD analysis project Ga0316201, IMG submission 204516) | Coastal sediment microbial communities from Delaware Bay, Delaware, United States - CS-6 worm burrow | ecosystem: Environmental > Aquatic > Marine > Coastal > Sediment | place: USA... | reverse complement strand
GGCTTCAACTTGCTTTTCAGTTTCAACTTTCTTGAGCGGGCCGACAACTGTCTCGAATAGCCTTTCTCGATCCGCCAATGGCCACTCTAAAGCCCGATGACCCTCGAGTAAGGCCGTAATTTCCGCATAGACATCGATATCAGCTTTCTGCAGCATGTCATGAACTTGATTCCGAATCTCATTGAAAGGTTTTTCTGTCATCACTTCCGGCGCCTGGCTGTCGCGCTGCTTAATCTCGACCACTCCCGAATCAGGTGAAGGCATCTTGCTGTAGCGTCGGTCGTCTCCCTCATCGGAAGGCAGGCCGATCTTCTTGGTCACATCGGTAGTGTCATCGGCCTGACCGCCGGCTGGCCTGGCTTTCGCCCGCTGCCGTTCGGCCTCCTCCTCTTCGGCCAAGTATTTTCTTAGTGCGTCATCGATGTTTTCTGCTGGCATATGTTTATAGTTAAACCTCACCCCAAACCTCCTCGGGGTCGTTCCACCATTCGCGCAGGTTGACCTCTTCGGCACCCGGCTCCCAACGAATGATGCGCACGTGTTGTTTGCTGATGATCGGTGTCATCAACATGATCTCTGGCGAAAAATAAGTATGTGGCAGGCGAAGCGATGCGCCGGGCTGACGAGTCCAGTGCGTGCCGTCCTCGTTTTCTGTCTGGCGGTAGCTGCGATAAAAAATCTCGAGCGGAATGACCGAATCCCAGTAGCGACGGAAGGCGCCGTGATACTGCTCAACACTGCGGCCACGGGCGTTGATGAACGGGATCAGGGCGGTGATGAAATCCATGTCGCCGACGTAACCGCAAGCAGCATCAACTTTCATTTCCAGAATCGCCCGCTCGCGACGGTAGGCGAAGCGCGGGGTGATCAACGTCGGCACGGCGTAGATGGCCTTGAGCCGACTGATGCCGGATTTGATGAGACGCTCGGGGCGAAACCGATCGAGCAGTTCCATTTCTTGGCGGTTGTCCGGATGACGTTGGTCGATCTTCGGCACACGCAAACCCTCGCGGGCAATGCGGGCCAACTCGTCCATGGAACATTCGCGGTACACGGTCACCCAATGCTCGGGCGCGGACTCAAAACCAAGCCCGAAGACCGTGTTCCAGTCGAGCGTCCAGCCGTCGAAGGCGTTCAGGAAATTGTTGTAGCGTTCAGCCATAGATACTGTTCTGGGTGCTTAGTTCTGGGTGCTAAGTACTTCTATATATTTGCACTTGGCACTAAGCGCCTAGAACTATTGCCTCGTAACTATATTAACCAACCGCCCCGGCACCACAATCACTTTAACCACCGAGCGGTCCTCAAGATTACGCCGCACAGCGTCACTTTGCAAGGCCATCATCTTGAGCTCCTCAGTATCGACATCGGCCGCGACCTTCAGCTTGTCGCGCAGCTTGCCGTCCATCTGAATCATGATTTCCACGGTCTCGTCGCGCATCAGGCTGGCTTGGGCCTCGGGCCACGGTTCCAGAAAAACGCTGCGCTCATGACCGAGCGTCTCCCACAGCTCTTCGGCCAGGTGCGGTGCGAACGGAGCGAGCAGGGTGACAAACTTACCAGCAAAATCCTTGCCGCCGGTCGTTGCCTTCTGCCATTCGTTCAGCAAAATCATCAGCGCCGAAATCGCCGTGTTGAACTTGAACTTGTCGATGTCATCGCCGACCTTCTTGATGGTCTTGTGCAGCAGGCGGGTCAGATCGGCATCGGCTTCCGGCCGCTCATCGTGCACCTCGTCATGCACCTGAAGCCAAACGCGATCCAGAAAACGCGCCGTGCCGTTGATTCCCTTCGGATCCCACGGCTTGGGATCGGTAAACTCGCCCATGAACATCTCGTACAGCCGCAGGGTGTCGGCACCGTATTCGGCGCAGACGTCGTCCGGATTGACCACGTTGCCCTTGGACTTGGACATCTTCTCGCTGTTCTCGCCGAGCACGATGCCTGGATTGACCAACTGGGCGAACGGCTCCTCGAAACCGACCAGCCCCTCATCGAAAAGCACCTTGGTAAAAAAGCGCGCGTACAGCAGGTGCAGGACCGCGTGTTCAGCGCCGCCGACATAAAGATTCACCGGGCACCAGCTGGCCGCACCGTGCGCCGAAAAAGCGCGCTCTCCATCGTGGGGCGAGCAGTAACGCAAGAAATACCAACTTGAGTCGACGAACGTGTCCATGGTATCGGACTCACGCCGGGCCGCCCCATCGCATTCCGGGCACTTCACGTCATGAAACGACTCGGACTGAGCCAGCGGCGACTCACCGGTCGGATGAAAATCAACATCTTCGGGCAGCAGAACCGGCAACTGGTCCTCGGGAACCGGCTGCGGTCCGCACTTGTCGCAATAGATAATCGGGATCGGCGCGCCCCAGTAGCGCTGACGCGACACCAACCAGTCTCGCAGATGATAATTGACGGTTTTCCGGCCGAGTTTTTTCTCTTCCAACGCGGCGGCAATACGATTGATCGCTTCGGTTGAATGCAGGCCATCAAAATCACCCGAGCCGACCAGCCTCCCCTTTTCGGTGTAGGCACAACCCGCGGGCGGCTCGTCGTTTTCCGGACGAACCACTGCGGTAATTGGCAAATCAAACTTCTGGGCGAACTCGTAGTCACGCTGGTCGTGCGCCGGCACGCACATCACCGCACCGGTGCCATAGTTGACCAAGGCGTAGTCGGCGATCCAAACCGGCACGGCGGCGCCAGTAAACGGATGTTTGACGAACGCGCCGGTCGGCACGCCGGACTTGTCCAAATCGGTACCGGTGCGTTCCAGCTCGGACTTGCCCCGGGACTTCTTTATATATGCCTCGACTTCGGCTCGCTGCTCGTCGGTCGTGATCTCGGGCACCAACTTGTGCTCGGGCGCCAGCACCACGCAGGACACGCCGAACAAAGTGTCGGCGCGAGTGGTGAAGACGCATACCTCAAAGTCGCTATTCTCTTGCTGTTTGGGATCCCCACGCTCCGCTTCGCTTCGCTCGGGATGACAAGATGGAAAAACTATCTCTACACCCTCGGAACGGCCGATCCAATTGCGTTGCATGGCCTTAATCTTTTCTGGCCATTCAATGCCGTCCAAGCCGTCCAGCAGACGATCGACGTAATCGGTCACCCGAAAAAACCACTGCTCCAATTCCTTCTGAACCACTTCGGTGCTGCAACGCTCGCAAGTGCCGTCCCCCATGACCTGCTCGTTGGCCAACACGGTCGCGCACGAATCGCACCAGTTGACCGGTGCAGTATCCTTGTAGGCCAAACCTTTCTTATATAAAAACAGGAACAGCCACTGTGTCCAACGATAGTAAGCCGGATCCGAAGTGTTGATCTCGCGCGACCAGTCGTAAGAAAAGCCGAGCGACTTCAGCTGGCGAGTAAAATTCTTGATGTTGCCCTCGGTGCTTTCGCGCGGCGGCGTACCGGTTTTAATTGCATAGTTCTCGGCCGGCAAACCGAAAGCGTCCCAACCCATCGGATGCAAAACGTTAAACCCCTCCATGCGCTTTTTTCGAGCGATAATATCCGTAGCCGCATAGCCCTCCACGTGCCCGACATGCAGGCCATTGCCGGATGGATACGGAAACATGTCCAGAACGTAAAAATTCTTCTTCGAAGAATCTTCCCCTGTTTGGTTCAGTTGTTGCTCGTCCCAACGCTCCTGCCACTTGCGCTCGATGGACTTGAAATCGAATTTGCTCATTCTTGTTCTAGCTTAAGTCGTGTTTTTTCTTTGAATGTCTCGTAGGCCCGAAGGGTCAGACGATGGACATAGGTAACCAGTTCGATAAAGGCACCTAAGACGAACCCATGCGCCGTAATCATGGCCACAGTCAGTACGGCCGTGCGATAACCGCCGCCAACGTCCGGCGTAAACAGCATTTGGGCCGCATAAACCACGCTGATCAAATATGATAAATAGGTCAAGATCGCCCAAATGGTCAATTTTAAGCGCCGTAAGACGTAGGTGAAGACGGTGATCAAAATCAGAACCACTACTATCCGCGCCAAATCGGTCAATTCTCCGTCGCTAAAAGTGTAGGTTATCGCGAAAAGTAGTACCCCCGCCAAAAAACCGATAGCGAAAATTGACTTTAACAGATTGCGAAAATAATGCCAGGCACGCCGCATAAATAAAGGAAATATATGAACGGTTCAATTATAGCTAGATTTTAAGTTAAGGTCATCTTTTAGGAGGGGCGGTTGACACTCCGAAGCACTTGTGATAAACATAAGCATTCGTCCGATCTCAAACACAAGGAGGGTGAGATGACGATTTATAGTGAGAAGATGCTGCTTAATGAAGATACAGCCGAAGAAATTGTCTGTATGGCAAAAAGATCGGGCTGGTCGGTCGTGCTGAACGAAATGATGTGTGAATTCGGCACGAACATCGAGGTTGATTGCCACAACGGAGTGTTGCGCATCGCTTACACTGATTCGGACGGCGAAACGATTGATTATTGCCTGCCGGCCATGGAAGGAAACGAAACCACGATTCAGGTAGGCGGAAAATATGCCCTGCACACGATCATTCTCGAGTGGCCGGTCAACTGGCCTGGCATCATGACCGCCACCAAGCAGCTGAAGCTGGTCAACGACACCCTACGGATGAGGGAAACGCGGTTGGACAGCAAAAAAGAAGACTACATATTTCCGGGACGTCTGTCAGTAGCCCGTCGATACGGGCGCTACTAGAACGAAAGTCTCAAAAAACATATGCCACTGTTCGCACGGTGGTATTTTTTTACCAAAAAGCCTGGCGATTAGTGCCAGGCTTTCTTGTTTGCTCTATTGCCAACCGCGCGCTTCCTTGGCTTCGGCGATGCGCCGGATACCCATGATGAAAGCGGCTTTGCGGAGCGTCGTGTCGTACGAATCAGCCTCGGCCCGCACGTCGGCGTAGGCACGGCTCATTTTTTTCTCGAGTTGGGCCCGCACCTCATCGTAAGACCAGTAGTGGCCGCCGCGATTCTGAACCCATTCAAAATACGATACGGCTACTCCGCCGGCGTTCGCCAAGACATCGGGAATGACGACCACTCCGTTGGCGGCGAAGTATTCGTCGGCCTCGGGTGTGGTCGGGCCGTTGGCTAGCTCCAAAATAATCTTGGCCTGCACATGGGCCGCATTGTCGGCAGTCAATTGATTTTCAAGGGCCGCCGGAACCAACACGTCGCAGGCAAAACCCAGAATCTCGATCGCTTCACCCGATTCCGCACCTTCGAACCCCACTACCGAACCTGTTTTGTTCTTGTGTTCGACCAAGGCCTGCACATCCAGCCCGGCTGAGTTCATGACCAGGCCACGCGAATCAGAAACAGCTACGATGCGATACCCGCGCTCGATGGCCAGCCGGGCGAAATGTTGACCGGCATTACCGAAACCCTGAATGGCGACGGTCACCCCATCGGCCGTACGACCCTCATGCTTCAAATGCTCGTCGAGCGCGAACAGACCGCCCTGGCCGGTCGCTGACATGCGCCCCTTGCTGCCGCCGATGGCCAGCGGCTTACCGGTCACGATACCCGGCACCTGCTGGCCGGCATAGCGGGCATACTCATCGACGAACCAGGACATCACCTGCGGATTGGTGTTGACGTCCGGCGCCGGCACGTCCACGTCCAAGCCGATGAAGGGCGCAATGGCACGGAAGTAGCCGCGCGATACCCGCTCCAGCTCGGCCTCGGACAACTGCTTGGGATCAACGGTCACCCCGCCCTTGCCACCACCAAACGGCACGCCGACCACGGCGCACTTGATGGCCATCCAAAAAGCCAGCGCCTTAACCTCGTCCAGATCGGTTTGCGGATGAAAGCGGATGCCGCCCTTGAACGGCCCGCGCGAATCATCGTGCTGAACGCGGTAGCCGGTAAAGACCCGCACCGAACCGTCATCCATCCGAACCGGAAAGGACACCTCGAACAAACGCTTTGGACGTTTCAGCGATTCAACGGTGGCGCCGGCCGGCGCGGCGATGGCAGCGGCTGATTCAAGTTGCCGCATGGCGTTTTGATAGACTGACATAAACTTTATGGCTAGTTGATATTTATGGATTAGATTACACCTTTGGCACGGCGGCGCAACTTGACAATCAGGCATTTATCAACCAAGTTAACGTTGGAGGCAACATGACCAAAATTCGCGATTGTGTTTTGTCGCTCGGTTGTGTCTGGCTGGCCGACCTGATCAACGAAAAAGGTTGGCGAGTGACCAATTACTTTGGCACCGACAGCGCCATCAAAGCTCATTATGACCGACGCCCAGTCGTCCGGGCCGAAACATTGCCGCAATCACTAAAGCTGACCGTCGGATTGATCAACCGCAACGACATGGTTCGGCGAATTCGCACCTTAGAAATTCCGTTTCACAGTTCGTACTACGCCAACCCCCGATTCTTCATGGCCGAAATAGACGGAACAGAAATAATCGCCATTCACTGGGAAGAAATCTGGCCCCAAAATAATCCCTGGATATCGCTGATTGAACTGCAACGACCGTAAACAAATGCACCGACCTGCTGGCCGGTGCTATTTTTTATGCGATCCAATACCCGAATCAAAAACACGTCACTTGATCAGATTGTTTTCCCGAAAATACGCTGCATACTTCATATCCTCATTGCCCAGATGATCTTCCAGCCATTTATCTAAAAGAGAGATTAATTCTGCCAATATATCTTGGCTGTCATTGAAGAATCTATCGAAGAACACCTGAATGTCCCGCACCAAATCGTTGTGCTTCTTTATGTGATCTTCAGCTTCGGGGTAACCATACTGCAAAAAATATTTTTCCTCGGTGGCAAAGTGGTATTTGGCGAAATTGGCCAACTTCATCAGCGTTAGCCCGATGAGTGCTTCACTTTTTGGGCCGTCTATGGACTCACTCAATTCATTTATGATTTTCAGCAGCTGTTTGTGCTGATTGTCAATTTCGTCGATACCGACGCTAAGTTGTTCGTTCCAAGTGACCATAAGATGCGTTATTAATCTCAACCACTGAACTATAACAAATATTTAAGGACCAAAAAACGCCCGGGGGCGGGCGTTTCCAGAAAATTTAATCTACCTATTTCTCTTCCAGATATCGCTGGGCCTCGAGCGCGGCCATGCAGCCGGTTCCGGCCGCAGTGATGGCCTGTCGGAATTTCCAATCGGCCACGTCGCCGCAGGCGAACACGCCCGGAACTTTGGTAGCGGTCGAATCGCATTCGGTTACAATATGGCCCTGCATCAACTCCAGCTGTTCCTCAAAAATTTTCGTGTTCGGTATGTGCCCGATCGCCAAAAACAATCCCTCGAGTGCCAATTCGCTCGGCTCGTCGGTAACCACGTTTCGCAGGCGCACGCCAGTCACCTTGTCTTCACCGAGCACCTCACTGACCTTGGTGTCGTAAATAAATTCGATCTTGTCGTTGGCCAGTGCCCGGTCGAGCATCGGCTTGGAGGCACGCAGTTCACCCTCGGATTTACGGGCGATGATTCGTACCCGCTTGGCGAAATTGGTCAAAAAAGTGGCCTCTTCCATGGCCGAGTCTCCCCCGCCGACCACCGCAATCTCTTTGTCCTTAAAGAAAAACCCATCGCAGGTGGCGCAAACGCTCAAACCCTTACTCCACAGACGGTCCTCACCCGGCACGTTCAGGCGACGCGCCGACGAACCGGTGGCGATAATCACGCTCTCGGCTTCTTCAACCCGATCACCGATCGAAACCTTGAAAGGCCGGGCCGAAAAATCAACGGCACTGACCGTATCAATCGTCACTTCCGCCCCAAACCGCTCGGCCTGTTTTTTCATGGCGTCCATCAGGTCCGGACCCATCACGCCCTCGGGGAACCCCGGGAAATTTTCGACTTCAGTAGTCGTGGTCAGCCAGCCGCCGATGCGCTCGCCACTCAAAACTAACGGCTCCAAACCAGCGCGCGCAGTATAAATCGCCGCTGTATAGCCAGCCGGCCCCGAACCAATGATGATGACCCTCCTCATAATATTTACGCGGTTACCAGCTTGGACAGCTTAGCTTTCAGCTGATCCTTGCTTTGCAAGCCGACCATCTGATCGACGGCCGCCCCGTTGTGAAACAAAATCACGGTCGGAATGCTCATGATGCCGAACTGTGAGGCCACAACCTGACTTTCATCCACGTTCATCTTGCCGATTTTCACGTTCTGACCGGCAAACTCCTCGGCCAACTCGTCGATAATCGGCCCCATGGCCCGACACGGACCACACCACGGAGCCCAAAAATCAACCAAAACCGGGCCGCCAGCTTGCAGCACCTCTTTTTCGAAATTTTCCGTGGTAAATTCAAACGCCATAGGACGAAAAAAATAAAAAAATGATAAAGCCGGAATTTACAATCGACCTCCCGATAGTAAATTCATGGTCTTATCACTTTAAAGGCCCCCTCCACAAATGATGTTAACTGGGCAACTGCAGCTTCCGCTCGCGTCTCTCTTCGGTAAAGAAATTCATGGTATCGCCCGCCAGAATGGTTGTCTTGCAGGTAATCTTAACGCCACATTCTGAACCCTGCTTGCTTTCTTTGACCTCGTTTTTGCCGGACTGCAGCATTAAGACCTTACCCTCGTCAATCGGCTGCTCACCTCGATATAATACCACATTCGCACCGACGTTTACGTAACCGTCACTGATGCGTGCACCCACAATCTGACCGCTCTTGTCGGCCCGGAATACCTTCAGAACCTCGGCCTGACCCAGGTCGGTTCGAATAATTTCGGCCGGGAACATGGCCTGCAAACGGTCTTTGACCTTGTCGAACATGTGGTAGATGACCTTCTCTTCGGAGATCTCGACTTCTTTGTCGCGAGCCAGGGCTTCGGCTTCTTTGGTCGGGTGAACATTAAACGCCAGAATCAGTGCGCCGGTCGCTTCGGCCTGCAGGATGTCGCTCTCGGTAACGTTACCCAAACCACGGCCGACAATCTCGACCCGCACTTCGGGGGTGCGCATCTTTTCGAGCGAACCGACAATCGCTTCAAGCGAACCGAGCACGTCGGCGCGCAAAATGACATTCAACTTCTTGGCGCCTTCGGCCGAGTCATCGTCAGAACCGCTGGACTGCGAAACCGTACCGCGCCGTTCCATGGCGTACTGCTTTTTGACCTTCTTCATTTCTTTGGCGTCTTCCGGTACGCGCACGATATCACCGACGGATGGCGCAACCTTGAAGCCCAAAATTCGCACCGGCGTTCCCGGCGGCGCCTGCTTGACCATCTCGCCCTTCCAGTTCTTCATCGCTCGCACGCGACCGTACATTTCACTGCCCATCGCCAAGTCCTGATTGGTCTTGAGCGTACCGGACTGCACCAAAACGGTGGCAACCGGACCTTCGCCCTTGTCGACATGCGATTCGATTACCGTGCCAATCGCTGTCCGGTTCGGGTTAGCCCGAATCTTGTCTTTGTTCAAATCAGCTACCAACAAAACCATCTCCAGAAGATCGTCGATTCCCTGATTCTGCTTGGCTGAAATCTCGGCGATGACCGCATCGCCACCCCAAGCCTCAGGGATAATCTTGTGTTCGGAAAGTTGGGTCAAAGTTTTCTGTACGTCCGCTTCGGGCTTGTCAATCTTGTTGACCGCCACCACAAACGGCAGCTTGGCGGCGCGAATAATCTCGATTACCTCTTTGGTCTGAGGCTGAACGCCGTCGTCGGCCGCCACCACCAAAATCGCGATGTCAGCCACCCGCGCACCACGCGAACGCATGACGGTAAACGCCTCATGTCCGGGAGTGTCGATACAGGTAATCTGCCGACCCTTGCGCTCCACCTGATAGGCACCGATATGCTGAGTAATGCCACCGGCCTCGCCTTCAATGACATGCGTGCGGCGAATGGCGTCAAGCAAAGCAGTCTTACCGTGGTCAACGTGACCCATCACCACAATCACCGGCGGGCGGGGCTCCAGATTCTTGTCTTCCTCGTCACCGACCAGCTCTTTCATTTCTTCAGCGGTCATCTTGGCTTCCGCGACCTCTGTATCTTCTTGCGAAACGTTGTAGCCCAAGTCTTCAGCCAAAATCAGAGCAGTATCAAAATCAATCTGCTGGTTCAGCGATGCCAAAATGCCGTTTTTCATCAGTTCCTGAATGACGATATTGACCGGCAAACCGAGCTTGGTGGCGAAATCGCGCACCGTGATCGCCGCCGGCAAAGACACCTCTTTAACCTTTTCGACCGCTTCCTGCTTGATCTTTTCTTCCTTGCGGTACTTGGCCTGCAAGCGTTCGAGCTTTTTCATCTCGTTCCACTTGTAGATGATCTTGCCGACCAGGCGGTCGTCAACTTTGATGGCCTTAGCGCCAATATCAAAGCCGAGCTGAGGGAGTTTCTCCCGCAACTCGTCTGGGTTGGCTCTAACTCTTCTGGCTAGTTCGGTGATATTCATAACACTGCGGATAATAGCGGACTACGCGCAATTAGTCAATTTTCACCGGGCAGATACAAAAACACGCACCTTACAGTGCGTGTCAAAGATGTATTTAGGCCACCCAAACGGTCATCACGTCCTTGGCGTGCTGAACGCCGGGCGGGTACATGCTGAGCACCTGAGAATTAAAATGCACGGCCCGCAACGAATGTCCTTCGTCGTTGTCGGTAATGATAAACGTCCAGATGAACCCGCGGTAGCCGAACGGCGCCATGCCGAATATTACTAGCGGCGCCAAAGGCTGATCACGGTACTGCAACCTGAATTGCGCCGCCAGTTCGCCGGGGCACACTCCATAGCCGCGCTGCAAACCAATCTTGATGACATCATTTATGGTGTACCGACCGTTACTAAAGCCGTATTTATTCAACGTCAACAGCTTTAGATTAAGGGTTTGCTTGATGGGTG
>Ga0316201_10004164_pt1 | contig 10861 bp, 9 predicted proteins | sample CS6wburrow_MG_FD_204516 | JGI IMG/M metagenome (GOLD analysis project Ga0316201, IMG submission 204516) | Coastal sediment microbial communities from Delaware Bay, Delaware, United States - CS-6 worm burrow | ecosystem: Environmental > Aquatic > Marine > Coastal > Sediment | place: USA: Delaware... | reverse complement strand
CGGTCTCGATCGCGTGTTCTACTTCTCAATGCGCAGGACAGAAGGAAAAGCGGCCACTATCGGTCTGAACTTCGCTGACGCTCCTGATGCCGGCGGCACTACCCAACTCCTGCTACCATTCCGACCGAACCCGCGCCGCGCCACGACGTATCAGGTCGTGGAAGGAGAACCTCAATGCGTCAGATCCTGATCACCACACTCGCGCTCGTCGTCTTCTTTTTCGGCGGCCTCGCCACCGCCGAAGACCTCGAAGACCCCTATCTTTGGCTCGAAGAGGTGGAGGGAGAGAAGGCCCTAGAATGGGTCAAGGACCGCAGCGCCGAGGACACAGCCGCCCTCGAGGCGGTGCCCGTCTACAGCGAGATCCACGAGAAGCTGCTGGAAATCTACAACTCCAGTGACCGGATCCCGGGCGTGCGCATCCGCGGCGCGTGGCTCTACAACTTCTGGCGCGACGCAGACCACGTGCGCGGCATCTGGCGTCGGACCTTTCTTGACGAGTATCTGAAGGAGGATCCCTCGTGGGAGACCGTTCTCGACCTTGATGCCCTCGCCGCGGCCGAGGAGGAGAACTGGGTGTGGAAGGGAGCGGATTGTCTCGCGCCCGACTACCGCCGGTGCATGATCACGCTCTCGCGCGGTGGCAGCGACGCCGCGGTCGAGCGCGAATTCGACACCGTCGCCAAGGCATTCGTCAAGGACGGTTTCGTCCTGCCCGAGGCGAAGGCTCATATCGCTTGGAAGGACGCCGACACCCTGTGGTTGGGAACCGATTTCGGCGAGGGATCGCTGACGACGTCCGGCTACCCTCGATTCGCCAAGATGTGGAAACGGGGCACCTCTTTCGACGAGGCCGTCACCGTCTACGGAGGTTTGGTGGATGACGTGGGGTCGTTTGCATTCAGCAATCACACCGCCGAGGGCCGATACGACCTCGTCCAGGTCATTCCCGAGTACTATCGCAGTACGACCTATCTGATCCTCGATGGCCGCCGGGTCAAGCTCGACATTCCCGAGGATGCCGAATTCTCCGGTTTCTTCAAGGACCGCATGCTGGTCACCCTTCGCTCGGGCTGGGAAGCGGGCGGAACAACCTATGCCGGAGGCGCCCTGCTCGCTATCGATCTGGATCACTTCCTCGCCGGAGAACGCGAATTCGACGTGCTCTTCAGTCCCTCCGAACGGATCTCTCTCGGCAGTGTGGGAACGACGACGAACCACCTGCTGTACTCGACCCTCGACAACGTTCGCGGCCGCCTCTACCGTCTCACCGTCGGCGACGAGGGTTGGACCAAAGAGGAGATCGCTCTGCCCGGGCTCGGTACTGTGGGGATCGGCAGCACCAGCGATGTGGACGACAGCTTCTTCTTCACCTACACCGATTTTCTGACACCATCGGGTCTCTACTTCGTCTCCGATGGCGGTGACCCGAAGATGCTCAAGAGCTCGCCCTCGTGGTTCGACCCCGATGGGATGACCGTCGAGCAGTTCGAGGCCCCCTCGACCGACGGTGTCATGATCCCCTACTTCGTGGTCATGCCCAAGGGCTTTGAGGCGAACGGCACGAGCCCAACGCTCCTCTACGCCTATGGCGGCTTCGAACGTCCTCAGCTACCGGCGTATCTCGGTTCGAAGGGCCCGTCGTGGGTCTCCCGAGGCGGCGTCTACGTACTCGCCAACATCCGCGGTGGCGGCGAGTTCGGCCCGAGTTGGCACATGGCGGCGGTCAAGGAGAACCACCAGATCAACTTCGACGACTTCAATGCGGTGGCGGAGGATCTCATCACACGGAAGATCACCTCCCCCGATCACCTGGGGATCATGGGTGGTTCGCAGGGCGGGTTGCTGGTCGGCGGCGCCTTTGTCCAACGCCCGGAGCTCTACACCGCCGTGGTCTGCCAGGTTCCGCTGCTCGACATGAAGCGCTACAACAAGCTCCTCGCCGGTGCGAGCTGGATGGGAGAGTACGGCAATCCCGACACCGACGACTGGGACTACATCAAGACCTGGTCGCCCTACCACAATCTCGACAAAGATGCCGACTACCCAGATGTCTATTTCTACACCTCCACCCTGGATGACAGGGTCCATCCGGCCCACGCCCGAAAGATGGTGGCCAAGATGACCGATATGGGCCACAAGGTCTACTACTACGAGAACACCGAGGGCGGCCACTCGGGCGGCGCGAACCTCAACCAGGCCGCCTATTCGGGCGCGCTGGCCTATGCCTATTTGTGGATGATGCTCGAATGAGGGATCCCGCACTCGCCGCGGCCGAGAGGGTGGGCGTGGCCGGCGCCCGACGGCACATCTTTCTGTGCTGCGATCAGGCCAAACCCAAGTGCTGCGATCGGTCATCATCGCTCGAGTCGTGGAACTACCTCAAACGGCGGCTCCGCGAACTCGAGCTGTCAGAGGCCGGTGGGGTGCTGCGCACCAAGGCCGATTGCCTGCGGATCTGCTGCGATGGCCCCATCGCCGTGGTCTATCCCGACGGCGTCTGGTACCGCGGCTGTACACCCGAGGTCCTCGAACGGATCATCACCGAGCACCTCGTCGGTGGGGAGCCGGTCGTGGAGCACGTGATCACGACGAGGGAGTTGGGGTAGGTGCCTCGTCGAGGCGATGGGAGGGGATGCCAGGCACGCAACTTTGTTCGCGGCAGACAAAGTTGGAGCCAGGCACCCATTCCGCGAGTTGACGAAAGCACGAGTGTTGGCCTCGATCGGATGTGCCGCTTCAAACGTTGTTGGGCGGCGTCACGCTCAATCTTCGCCTGGCGTTCGGACCAATCAACGTTTGAGGGGGCACTCTCGGGCAGCCGCGTCTCGGAGAACCGGGTTCGACCTCGCGTTCGTTGATCGGTGGGTCAAGACCGTCCTCAAGTCACCAGGGCGACGCCAGCCCAGATCATCCCGCCGAGGATGATGAGCGGGATCAGAACCACGAGACCGATCCCCAGGACCAGCGGACCGACGACGAAGAGCACAACCAGCGCACCGAGAAGGAGACCAATCCCCTTGAAGAGCAAGACGAGGGGTATGAGAGTGATCTTGAGCACCAGCTTGAGGAGCCCCACAACGATCGCGATCACACCGAAGACCACCGCACCGACCGCAATCAACGCCAGAATTCCAAAGAGCTCGAACATGATCCCTGCCTCCTGAAAGAGAATACGCATCCTCGAACCGAGAGGTTCTCGGGGCGGGATGCTCGTTTCTCGTCTTTCGTCTCTCGTTTCTATCCGAGCACGCGGGTCTCTGGCGCCCACCGGGGCGTGCCGTCCTTGGAGTTATTCTTCACCAATACGCCCACTGTCCATTCGCGCTCCGAATAACTCCAAAGGGGGGCAACCCTCGCGGTACATCGTTCCGGTGCACCTCTCCACGCCACGAGGCAGGCCGCCGGCGCGCCATCGGCGTGGTCGCAGCCCTTCAATCTGCCTCCGCGCGACCGCGCCGATGGTGCGACGCTCGGGAGCCTCCGTTCCGGAGGCGACTCAGAAGGCCGGCGTTCCGGGACGCCTCCACGATCCACCAGCGCGCGAGACGCGCGCACCACACTTTGCCCGCGTTCTCAGGAGCACCCAGCGCCAGTGTGGTGCGGGCGTCCCGCACGCATAGGGCCGATTCGGCATCGAGTATCGAGAAACGAGAAACGAGCATCACCCGTTCGTCCGGAGGGCGATTGGGTTTCACCGACGCATGATGGAATCGAGGATCATCATGAACGCCGCCTGCTGCTCGGGCTCGGCCTTCTCGATGACGGCCAGGCATCCCGTGTCGTCGAACTCCTCGTGCAGCCGGTCGGCGGGGTGGGATGAGGTGATGATCACCCTCTTGAGGTTGACCCCGAGTTCTCGGGCCGCTTCGAGCACCTCTTTACCGTCCATCCACGGCATTTCCCAATCGAGCAGGAGCAGATGGAGATCCGGGCCAAGGGCTTGGACACCGTCTCGCGGATCGCTGTAGGTTTCAACCGCCACCCGCTCGCCGTAACGGTCTTCCAGCAGACGCTGCCACACGGCGCACTGGATCTTCGAGTCGTCAATCACCACAACCTGGCGAGGCCTCTGATCCGCCATCGTCATCAATGTAGCAAATCAATCGACTGGAACGGTCTCGACCTCAAAACCCAACGAACGAATAGCCTCAACGAGCGATGATCGATCAAAGCCCGAACCGCTGATGCTGGCGCGGCCCACCGTGAGGTCGACTGTGGATTCCGCAACCCCTTCGCACTCCTCGATCGCGCGGGTGACGCTCTCGACACAGCCATTGCAGCGCATCCCCTTCACGGTCAGTTCCATCGTGTCGATGCTCATCTGTTTCCTCGATTCCAGGTCCGCGCGACCCATGGGCTGCGGTTGAGGCCACAGCGCGTTCGCCAAAAGAAGAATCAGGACGACCGCGCTGCCGTGCCCGATCCACCACCCCAATCCACCGCCTTCTGAATGGTGCTGGTGACCCACTGTCGCGGGATCGACAACGGGCACCATCCCCGATGCCCCGACGAAATCCGCCGCGATGAGCGCATCCACCACAAGCCCGGTGGCCAGCGCCCCGGCTGCCACCGTCAAGAGAAAGATGATCACCGATTTTTTTCCCAAGACCCGCCACAAGGTGGTGACCGTTGCTGCGTTCGTTGCCGGACCCGTGATGAGGAAGACCAGCGCCGCGCCCGGCGATAGCCCCGCGTAGATCAAGGACAACGCGATGGGAGTCGACGCCGTGGCACAGACATAGAGCGGAATCCCCACCGCCATGGCGGCGAACATGGGGAGCATGCCACCACCGAGGACGGATTCGAGGGCTCGCGGTTCCACCAGCGCGGCAATGACGCCCGAGAGGAGAATTCCGATGATGAGAGCCCGACCGATGTCCCGCGGAAGGACAACCAGGCCGTAGTACAGCCCCTCACCGAGGCTCTTCCGCTCGGGGCCAGAGCCATCATCGTCACAACAATCCGTCTCGGTCGAGCACGACTCGGTGGTCGCCTCGGCGACCGGCCGGCTCTCGTCGTTCCGGTCGAATGCGTAGACGAGCCCCCCGCCAAGGAATCCTGTGAGCAACGCCGCGACGGGCCTGACCACCGCGAGAAACGGTCCGAGAAGGGCATAGGTCACAGCGATAGAGTCGACACCGGTCTGCGGTGTCGACAACAGGAAGGCCGTCGTTGCCCCTTTGCCGGCTCCATGCTGGCGCAGGGATGCACCGACCGGAATCACTCCGCACGAGCACAGCGGAAGCGGAACCCCGAATAGACTCGCCTTGAAGACCTGGCCAAGACCGCGATTCCCGAGATGACGCTCCACCCAACGAGGCGAAATCATGACCGAGAGGAGACCGGCCACGGCAAAACCGAGCAGCAAATAGGGCGCCATCTCGACGAGCATGGCCCAGGAGGCGACGACGATCGACTGAATGAGCTCCATCACTTGCTCAGCTTGTAAATGAGATCCATGAGTTCCTCGTAGTGGTGCTCCCGGTCCTCACCCTGGAGACCCTCGGTGACACAGGTTTCCAGGTGGTGGCGAACCACGAGCTTGCCGACCCCGCGGAGGGCCTCGTGGATGGCCGAGATCTGGGTCAGAACATCGATGCAGTACTTTTTTTCTTCGATCATCTTGCTCAGCCCGCGAAGTTGACCCTCGATGATGGCCAACCGCCGCCGCGCGCTCTCCTGGACTTTTTCGTCAATGGCCACCAGAGCCTCCTACGGGAGAACGATAGGGTTGAGAGCTGTTAGCTGTTGGCTGTTGGCTGTTGGCTGAAAAAACAACCTGCTGTCTGCGATGCACTGTCGACTGTTGACTGTCGACTGTCAACTTCCAAAGGACACCATACCCCCCCAGGGTATACAACGTCAATGACAATTGCGCGAACGTGGAAACAATTGCAGGACTCGTTCGCGATAGCTACACTGTCTGACCAGACAACATCAACGCCAGGGAGGTATCAATATGTGCGACGAAATCACCGTAGCTCGTCTCGGACACCCGGTCCCCGACTTCGAGATGGACACCTATGACCCGAAGATTCGGAATTTCGGCAAATTCAAACTGTCGGAGAACATGGAAGCCGGGAAGTGGACCATCCTCTTCTTCTACCCGGCCGACTTCACCTTCGTTTGAGCGACCGAGTTCGCTGCTCTGGCAGAGCAGCAAGACCGCTTCGAGAAGATGGGCGCCACCCTGGTGACCGTCTCCACCGACACCCAGTTCGTCCACCTCGCATGGAAAGACCACGAAAAAGAACTCGCCGACGTCAAGTACCTCATGGGCGCCGATCCCACCGGCGAGGTCTCCTGGCTCTTTGGTGTCTATGACGAAGGATCCGGCCTCGCCCTGCGCGGCACCTTCATCATCAGCCCCGACGGCACCCTCTTCAACTCCGAGGTCAACTTCTACAACATGGGCCGCAACATCGACGAACTCATGCGGAAATTCAAGGCCAACCTCTACCTCTCCCGCAAGACCACCGAAGGCTGTCCATCCAAGTGGAAGGACGAGGGCGACGCCACCCTGCAGCCCGGCCCCGAGATGGTCGGCAAGGTCCACGAGGCGCTGAACAAATAGTCCGATTCCAAACGGATCGCAGCCCCGCCGATCGGCGGGGCTTTTTCGTAACTCGTGGCTCGTAAGTCGTGAATCGGGAATCGGGAATCGGGAATCGGGATTCGCAGTTTGTGATTCAGCGGACGTCGCCTTCACCGGGCGTGCCGTCCTTGACATTCTTCCGGACGCGCTCCGGCGTCGGATTCGCCACGCTAAGAATGTCAAGGGGGGCTCCCACGGGCACCACCGATCCGGGCTGCTGATCCCGAGCCGAGGCAGGCCGCCGGCGCTCGATCAGCACGGTCGCAGCCGCTTCCGTCACCTCCGCGCAACCGTGCTGATCGGGCGACGCTCGGGAGCCTCCGATGAGGAGGCGACTCAGAAGGCCGGCGATCAAGACGTCACGGGAGGCTGGCCGCGAGCGACCTCGATGGCCACTTCGAGAACCTCGTCGCGGCCTTCGCGGATCCCCTGCACCGTTCGTTCAGCCGGAACGGTTGGGAGGACGCCGATCAGGTGGTGCTGCGAGCCGTCGAGTTTGACGACCTTCATCCCGGTCCAGGTGATTCGGTACCCGCCGGGCAGCTCCAACGGATTGACGTTGCCGTTGGTGCCCGCGGTGGGCGAGCCGACAATCTCGCCGAGACCATAGCCCTCCACGAGACCCATGACCGATTCGGCGTAGCTGATGGCACGGGCATCGGTGACGAAGACCACCCGCCCTGAGATGTGCGGCTCCTCGGGTTGCATCTCCCAACCGTGGAGATCCCACCCGGCCGGTTCGACGTGGTCGGGATAGACGATCTGCGGCACCCGCATCCACCCCTTCGAGGTGTCCGGGGCATTGAGAAGGTGACTGAGGATCCGGTGGTTTCCGCGCGGATAACCCCGGAGGTCGAAGACCACCGCGGGCGCCGCGGCGATCTCCTCGAGCCGCTGATCGATCGTGTCCATGTCGGCCCGGGTGAGGTCGACGTAATAGACTCCGTCCTCGAACTCCTCGATTTCATTCGGCCGGGGTTCCCGTCGCCGCTGCTCAGGGCCCTGCCGTTTCACCACGAGGTCCAGTTGCTCGTCGCCGCGCAGGATCCCGAGAGAGAGTTCCTCTCCCTCATCGCCAAACCCGAGCTGTGTCGCGGCCACGGCCCTCCTCCACTGGGGCGAGCCGGATCGAAGATTCATCTCCCGATTGAAGACCGTGATCGCATCGACTCCGTCCAGACTCACCAGGATGTCTCCGGAACGAAGATCCGGATGATCGTCGGAGACGACCACCAGCCGGTCCTCCACCATCGAAACGGCAAACGGGAGGCCGCCCTCGGGTTGAATTTCTTCGAGATAGACGGAGCCGTGCCCATCCTGCAGCGCAGCGACCATCCGCCTGAGAGCTTCGTGGAACCCGGCGGTATCGACCTCGCCGAGAGCCTCCTCGAGGGAGGCGGTGAGCTGAGAGTCCCAGTCCACGTCGACGACATCGAAGTATGGGTAGAAGTGCTGGAAGACGTTCCACGCGATGACCACGGACCCCAACCGTACGGAGACCTCCTCGGCGGTTGCCGACTCGAGATCGATGGAGCCCAGCGCCTTGCTGAGCTCATCTAGCGCCGCGTCATCTGCACGGGGCAACGTGGATGTGGCATCGGAGAAGAGCGCCAGCGGCACTCGAGCCGAGAGACCGGCGTCCAACGGCCGCTCGATTGCCTCGCCGATGGATGGGTAGCTCTCGAAGAGGTTCATCGGGCCGTCGGCGCCGATCCGCTCGATGACAACGCACTGCCGGCCGCTGTGCGACTCGTCATCGATGGTCAGGAACTCATAACCTCGACCGTTGGCTGCCCAGATGGTCGGCCGCTCGCCGGCCGTTCCACTCTCGAAACCGGGGTTGCCGATCTCGACGGCTGACCAACCGCCATCCGCGTCCTCGATCTCGACGACAACATCGTCCAGCCACGCTTTTCCGCTGCCGGAGAGAATACCGCCGAAGAGGACCATCTCGGCCTGCTCGGCGATCGCGCCGACAATCTCGTACCGTTGCCACTCTTCCGACACGATCGGCCGCTGCTGCATGTTCTCGAAGAAGGTGACCTCACCCCCAGGTCCGTCCACCCGGGCCCAAAGCTGGGCGTAGTTGTCCGCGCCCTCCACCTCCGCACGCACCCAAGCACTGAAACGGAATCGCCGACCCCGATGATCGACGGCCCTGAGGCTCTGGGCGACATTTCCGAATGGTGGGGAACCGGCGGATCGCCCCTCGTACCGCGCTGTTCGCTTGCTGTCGTAGATATTCGGCCGACCCGGGAGGAACACCCCAAGGTGCTGCCAGGCCACCACCTTCATTTCCGGCGACGGCGTCAGCGGTTCGAGGGGACCCGGGTCGGTTCCGGATGCGTGGACTCGGACGGTGGGCGCCACCGGTTTGAAGAGCTCGGCAAGGACGAGACCCAGTTCCTCGCTGGTTTGGGCCCCTCGCACCCGTTCCACCCCGTAGATCGCAAACCGGTCCCAATCGAGAGCCGCTGCCTCATCGCTCGGGTGGAAGAACCGGACATAGCCGTACATCTTGGCAAAGGCCCGGAGGTTCTTCACTTCCTGCGAAGGCCCTCGATCCGCACACGAGAGCGGGATGAACACCATCGCTGACAGGAGAACGAGACCGGCGAGCGAACGACGCCGTAGGGTCGGTTTCGACATGAGCCTCCCTCGATTCGGAATGTGGTCACATCATAGTGGTCTCAATCGAGGCTGTCATCTCGACAATCGACTCGATCCGCCGCCGTGCGTCCTTCCGACGTTCTGGGTCATTCAATCAACGAATTCGAGCGCCTGGGCGTCAACGAGCTGCCGGTAGAGACCATCCGACGCCACGAGATCGGCGTGGATTCCGCGCTCGACGATGCGTCCCTTGTCGAGCACGATGATGTCGTCGAAACGCTCCATTGCCACGAGCCGGTGGGTGATGACGACCGTCGCTCGGGCCGCGAACAGCTCCAACAACGAGTCCATGACACGGTGTTCGGTCATGGGATCGAGACCCGTGGTGGGCTCATCGAGAACCACCACCCGGGGATCTCGAAGGACCAACCTGGCCAGACCGAGCCTCTGGCGCTGCCCCCCCGAAAGCTGCATTCCATGCTCACCAACCCAGGTGTCCCAGCCGTCCGGAAATGTTCGGATCTGATCGAGCAGATCAGCCGTCGAAGCCGCCTGATCGAGGTCGATCTGCCGAGCATCAGGTGATGCGAGCAACAGATTGTCCCGAATGGTCCCGGTGAAGAGATCGACACGCTGGGGCAGCACACCAATGGCGGAGCGGAGGGTCTTGAAGGAATAGGCTTCGAGTGGAGCGCCCGCAAGACTGACCTCCCCCGAAGACGGATCCCAGAACCGCAGTAGCAGGTTGACCAAGGTCGATTTTCCTGCGCCGGAAGGACCAACCACGGCGATCCGTTCGCCGTCGCGGATCCGAAGATCGATGGTGTTCAACGCCGGTTGTTCGGCGCCCGGGTAGGTGAACGAAACCCCGCTCAGCTCAATGGTGTCGGCGGTGTCCGGTCGAGCCGCCTGAATCGCATCCACCGGGTCGCTGACCACCGGCTTGCGATCGAGGATGGCGAAGACCCGATCGGCCGCCTCGAGCTGTTCGGTGAGCCCGCGAGCCGCCGCCGGCAGAGGTTGTACAGCCTCGAACGAGGCCATGGCAATCAAACAGACCACCGCGAGGCCCACTCCGGAAAGTCGCTCCAGACCGACCATCGGGATGGCGACGACCAGGACCGACCACACCGTGGCGTGGGTGGCGAGAACGACTCCGGCAGCACCCGCAGCTTCGATGAGCGCCGCCCGCTCACGGAGATCCGAACTCACCATCGAGAGTCCATCGACCCGATCTTGCTGGGCTCGAACCCGTCCAAACACAACCAGGTCAGCCATCCCCTGGATGCCATCCACAAGGACCGAAGCGATGTCGACACGAGTCGATCTCAGTCGATCCGAGATGGTCTTTCCCACGAACAGGCTTCCGAGCGGGACCACCACCGCGGTTCCCACGAATCCGACGGCGAAGACCACCGCAACCTGCCAGGCATAGCCGCCCAGCACCAGCCCTGAACCCACCGCAACGAGGACTGCCACCAACGGCGGCGCCACACCCCGGATGAAGAGTTCCTGCAGCGACTCGACATCGCCGACTGCGCGCGTCAGGAGATCCGCCGACCGCATCTCGATTGTCTGTGCCGGTACCAAAGGTTCGAGCGACCTGAAAAACCAGACTCGCAGCCTGCCGAGCACTCGCAACGTCAACCCGTG
>Ga0316201_10004163_pt1 | contig 10862 bp, 8 predicted proteins | sample CS6wburrow_MG_FD_204516 | JGI IMG/M metagenome (GOLD analysis project Ga0316201, IMG submission 204516) | Coastal sediment microbial communities from Delaware Bay, Delaware, United States - CS-6 worm burrow | ecosystem: Environmental > Aquatic > Marine > Coastal > Sediment | place: USA: Delaware... | reverse complement strand
GATCGTGCGATTTGTCGCTGGATTTTTGGCATCGTCAACTCGGTTTGCGGTTTGCGGTTTGCGAATAAGGCTGAGCGGCGCATCGGCAGGCCGACCCGCCGCCACAACAAACCGGTTACTTGCGAACGATCTTCGTGAATTTCGATCCCTCGAGCGTGACATTGAACATCAGGCCCTTCTGGCCAATAACGAATCCGATTATCGGATCCTTGATGTTGGTGGTATCGATCGAGCCGCCGGCACCTACTTTGACCAGCGCAACAGAGCCGTCAACGCCGGCTTCCCAGCCCTTGCTGTTGCGAAAATTATCCAGCGCCTCTTGCTGCAGGAACAGGATAATGACCGTTTTCGCCTGCGCACCGAGTTGCAGTCCGATCGAAGCCGCTGCCGTGCTGTAGTAATCGGCGGTCTTGCCACCGATTCGCAACGCGCCCTCGCCGTACTCGCCGCCGATGCCGATGCCGGCCTTGATGACGCTTGGGAAAACGAGTACACCCTCGGATTTGGCCATTAACTCTTCGGCAGAGCCGACGGATTCCTTGAATTGCTGCAGCGATGCATTGACCGCTGCTTCAATTTCGGCAGCCGATTTGGCATGCACCGGGGCGGCCAGCGCGGAAAGCGCCAAAGCCAGCAAACACAGGCCGGACGTGCGTATTCCGGCAAATCGAGTTTTCATTGGAATCTCCATTGAAGAGTGAGTCGCGCAAGCCGTTAGAGCCTGCGCGGTCAGTGTAGGCAAAGCGGAGTTGGCCGGCAATCGCGTCTGCAAGCCGCCGGTGAGACAAATGCGGGCGGGACGCAAGAAGGGCCGGCTTGCGCCGGCCCTTCTTCGCCCTTCCTTGGGCTCCCATCCTTGGGGTGGTCGTCCCTGGGAGGGAGTGAGAGAGATTTAGTCGTCCTTTTTGCCCGTGGCATCGCCATTTTCAGGCTTGCTGCCATCCTTGACACGACCGTTGCCTTTTTTCGCCGTTGCCTCTGCGGTCGATCCGGGTTGCGCCGCGGAATCCGTGCGCTCGGCGCGGACTTGCTCCTGTTTTCGTTTCGCGTTGGCCTGGTCGGACTGGTGTACCCGTTGTTGTTCGCGCTCGCGTTGCTGTTCGCGCTGCGCCGCCTGTTGCGACTTGCCGCGTTGTTGGTCCGCTCGCGGGGCGCTTTGGCCCTGGCCCTGGCCCTGGCTCTGTTTGCCGCCGCCGGGAGCGGCCAGCGCATCGCCTCCGGAGAGAATCAGCGATGTAGTCAGCGCAAGTAATCCAATGTTCACGGCTTTCATCAGTGGCACCTCATCTAATGCCCGTTGCGACAGGTTTCCATGTATCGTGAGGCAATAAATTAGATCACGCTAATATAGTGACAGTTTTGATGCGCCGCACCATACGTATTTTCCCTGATGGCGGACCTGAATTTTCCACGGCGGTTCTGGTCAATGGCGCCGGTAAGCGACCTGACCCTCGACGATTGTGATATCCACGCGGGTCTGCAACACATCTTCCGGCGCCAGCTTGGTAATGTCCCGAGCAAGCACGACGATGTCTGCAAGTTTGCCCACGGTAAGCGTACCTTTACGCGTTTCCTCGAATTCCGCGAAGGCAGGTTCAAGCGTGTACGCGGCGATCGCCGCGCGCATGTCCAGCGATTCATCCGGATGCCAGCCGCCGGGGGGACCGCCCGATTCGAACTCGCGGGTGATCGCCGCGTAAAGCCCGCGCATCGGGCCGATCGGCTCGACCGGATAGTCGGTGCCGAAACACAGGTGGGCGCCGGAGTCGACAAAGCTCTTCCAGCGGTAGGCGTCGGCCTCGCGTTGCGGGCCGAGCAGCGATGGTGCCCAGCGCAGGTCGGTCAGCAGGTGGCTCGGCTGCACCGATGCAATGACTCCCAGAGAACGAAACCGTTCCAGGTCGGCGCCATTGACGAATTGCGCGTGTTCGATACGGTGCCGCGAATCACGCCGGCCATTGCTGCGAATCGCGCTGTCGAAAGCATCGAGTACAACGCGGTTGGCGCGGTCACCGATAGCATGGATTCCGATTTGGAATCCGGCGGCATCGCGCGCGACAACCATATTTGTCACAGTATCGGGATCGAGCAGTAATAGTCCCTTGTTGTCCGGCGCGCTGGAGTAAGGTTCCAGCATTGCAGCTGACAACGACCCGCCCGAGCCATCGATGTTGGTTTTCAGCAAGCCCGCTTTGAGCCAACGGTCGCTGGTGCCGAGTTCCTTGCGCCATTTCTCCAGCTCTTCGAGCGGCGCCTCGAACGGCAGCCACACGGTGATACGGATCGGCAGCGCCTGTTCCGCGTGCAGCTCCTGCAGCACGGACACCGCGGTTTTGCCCTGGCCGGGACTGCGCAGTGTGTCGTCCTGTACCGACGTCACTCCGTTTTCAAGCGCGTAATGCATCGCGCGCAGAAACCCGTCGCGCCACTGGCCACGTGTGGGTTCGGGAATCAGTCCGAACGCCTGGTCGGCAGCCTTCTCCTTAAGCCAGCCGGTCGCGCGGCCGGTCGCGTCGCGATCGATCACGCCACCGGCCGGGTCGGGAGTGTCGCGATCGATCGCGGCACGTTGCAGCGCCAGTGAGTTCAAAACCGCCGAGTGGCCGTCGGCGCGTTCCAGGAATAGTGCATGGGTGGTCGTCACGGCGTCGAGCTCGTCGCGGGTCGGAACGCGCCCCCCTGCCCACTTGCTCTCGTCCCAGCCGCGGCCATAGATCCACTGGCCCGGTTTCCGCTTTGGCACCTCTGCGGCGAGGCGCGTTTTCAGGTCTTCGAGCGAAGTCGTTTCGGACAGGTCGACGTTCAGCATCCTCAATGCGGCATTGCCCAGATGCACATGGGCATCGTTGAATCCGGGCATGGCGAAACGTCCGTCGAGATCGATTACCTGGGTCTGCGTGGTGCGAAATTTGTCGACGGCGGTCTTGCTGCCGAGTGCGATGATCCTGCCATCGGCGATCGCCACCGCCTCGACCAATGCCACATCGGGGTCGACGGTATGAATCGTGCCGTTCTCGAGAATGAGGTCGGCATTGGTGGCGCCGAGCGCCGCTGCAAACAGAAATGCCGGGACCAGGAACAAAATACGAAAACGGCTCATATTATGGCTGCCTTCAGACGATTGGGAGGCGTTGCGCACCTGCATGCGAATGTGATTTTCGAATCAGACATGAAGTTCGACCCGGTCGCCGTCGGCAACGGTGTGATCGGGCCCGACCTGTTGACCATCGAAGACCTCGCTGCCCCACATCCGCGCGAAGCGAAGACCTGCCGCGATATCCTTGTGAACCAATCGGGCTACGTCGGCCACTGTCTGGCCGCGGCGTACCGTAAAAGGTCTGTCGTCCTCGGCGGCATGACCGGGCACCTTGGTGTAGACCCTCACGATTTCGAGTGCCGGATAAAGCAGTTTGCCTATGTCTTCGAGGCCGTCTCCGGTCAGCGCCGATACCGCCAGTGCCGGGAATTCGCGGCCGAGCAATTCCTCGAGAATCCGCACTTCCGCAGGTTCAGGATCGAGATCGCTCTTGTTGCCGACCAGCAGTGTTGGCAGTTCCAGCGTAAACGGATCGTCGTCGGGTTCCGCTGTCGTGGCGTCACTGTGCACCGCGAATGCCTCCGGGACCGGTCCGGGCCAGCGTTCGCTGAGCACGACTTTTCTGTCGCCAAGTCGCGCCAGGATCGTCTGCACCTGGTCGACGCAGTCCGGGTCGGTCACGTCGACCACCAGCATGGCCGCATCGGCCGGCTGCAGCGCGTTGAGCATCCAGCTCTCGAAATAGTCGGCGGTGATGGGCGGCAGATCGATCAACTGAAAGTAGATGTCCTCGAACGGCATCATGCCGGGAATCGGGTGATGCGTTGTGAACGGGTACGGGCCCTGTTCGCTGTGGGAGCCGCAGAGTTTGTCGTGCAATGTCGACTTTCCCGCATTTGGCGGGCCGAGCAGCGCAATCTGGGCAGCCCCTTCCGGTCGCACGACATAGGCCGGTCCGCTGCGTTTCCCGCCCTTGCGCGGTCCGGCCAGTTCGTCGCTCAGCATCTTGATCCGGCTTTTGATATCGGCCTGGAGATGTTCCGTTCCCTTGTGCTTGGGAATCGTGCGCAGCATCTCTTTCAGGCTGGCGAGCTTTTCCGCGGGTTCGCGGGCTTCGCGAAACGCCGCCTCGGCTTTCTTGTAGTCCGCGGTAACGTTAGTCGGCATCGCCGGTTACCGTTGGCTGCGGGCCGCTTCGCCCGCGCCGGCGCAGCGACGGATCACCGAGATCCCGGACCAGCTGAAAGAGTTCTGCAGGTGGGGCGGTGATCGCGCGTGTCGCCATGTTCATCCACGCGAGATCGGCGACGACCCGGGCGACCCGGTCGCCGTCGCGATTGACGATGTCGTTGACCAGCCGGAAGCGCGACCCGTCATCGCTCCAGTTCGCTGCATGCAGGCGTGACTCGATCGTTTCCAGCATGTGCACCTCGCGCACATAGGTGATCTCGTCGCGCAGCGTTATTGGCCCGAGCGATAGCTGGCGGAATGCGCTGAGCGGAAACCCGTGCGTCGCGAAGAAGGCGAAGCGGGCCTGAGTTGCATACTCGAGATAAGCGGTATTGCGCATATGGCCGTTGGCATCGAGGTCACGCCACTGGATCACGAATCGCTGGATTGTCGGGTCGGACATCGGCCGCTGATTTCCTCGGTTGCTGTCGCGATTGTAGTCGAGCCTGCCGCCGCGCAGCCAACGCCGCGTATTGCGCCGCCGCACCGGCATTGGATGATGACGCGGTTTTGCCTTATAACGGGGCAACCGGGGGACGCCATGAATCGCACCGAACGCTTCTACAAAATCCAGGAATTGTTGCGCCAGCGCCGCGTGGTGCCGCGAGACCTGTTCCTCGAGGTACTCGAGGTATCGCTCGCAACCTTCAAACGCGATCTCGAATATCTGCGCGATCGTTTCTCCATGCCGATCATCTATGACAGGGAAGCCAATGGTTACCGCCTCGATCAATCCGATCCGGGCCATGTCAATTACGAGTTGCCCGGACTGTGGTTTTCGGCCAGCGAACTGCACGCACTGATGACGATGGAGTACCTGTTGCGGCGGCTGCAGCCCGGGCTGATGGGAGGACATGTCGCGCCGCTGCGGGCCAGGATCCGCAAGCTGCTGGAGTCCGGCGATCATTCGGCGGAGGAGGTCGAACGGCGGATCCGGGTTTTGCGGATGGGCGCGCGCGAGGTCGAGCCGGCGCATTTCCAGACGATCACCACCGCGCTGTTGTCGCGGCGCAGACTCATTATCGACCATTTCAAACGATCGACCGGCGACACCAGTGAGAGAATCGTATCGCCGCAGCGTCTGGTCCATTATCGCGACAACTGGTATCTCGATGCCTGGTGCCATTTGCGCAAGGGGCTCAGGACATTCTCTGTCGACGCTATTCATTCCGCCCATATTCGCGACCAGGCGGCTCGCGATATTGACGATGCCGATCTTGATGAGGTGTTGACGCCGGGCTTCGGGATTTTCTCCGGGCGGCGGGTGGAGAAGGCCGTGCTGCGATTCGAGGCGCAGCGTGCACGCTGGGTGTCGCGCGAATTCTGGCACGAGGAACAGGAAGGCGAGTTCGAACTCGATGGCAGCTTTGTGCTCAAAGTGCCGTATAGCGATCCGCGCGAGCTGGTGATGGATATTCTCAAGTTCGGCCCGGATGTCGAAGTGCTGGGTCCGGCTCCACTGCGCGAACTGGTTGCGGAAAAAGCCCGCCTGGCAGCGGCGCGTTATCCGACCGGGGAGCCAACGTGACGGTCGGGTCACAGCCACGCCCGCAGGCCGGCTGAGCGGCCGGCGGCCCGGACATGCGTTTCCTGCATACAGCGGACTGGCACCTCGGCAGGCAGTTTCACAATGTCAGCCTGATCGAGGACCAGGCCCATGCGCTCGACCAGCTGGTGGCGGTGGTCAACGATGGCGGCATCGATGCGGTGTTGATTGCCGGCGACGTTTTCGACCGGGCAGTGCCGCCTCCTGAGGCAGTGAATCTCCTGGGCGACGTGCTCGGACGTATTGTGCTGGGCGCCGGCGTGCCGGTTTTCATGATTGCCGGAAACCACGACAGTCCGGCGCGGCTGTCTTTCGGCGCGCCGATGCTGGCGGGGCAGGGGCTACATGTCAGCGGCCGTATTGATCTGCCTGTTGCGCCGGTCACGCTTGAAGACCGCTATGGACCCGTCGATATTTTTTCATTGCCCTATGTTGAGCCGGCGGTTGCGAGACTCGTGCTGGACGCTCCGGAGCTGCAGGGTCACGATGCCGCCCTGCGCGCATTGATCGCGACACTGACGGCGCAGCGCACGGAAGGGCGCCGAGCGGTGCTGATGGCGCACTGTTTCGTTGCCGGGTCCGGCGAAAGCGAGTCCGAGCGCCCGCTCAGCGTGGGTGGCGCGGGCAGCGTGGGCGCCGATGCGTTTGCCGGTTTTGACTACGTCGCGCTGGGTCACCTGCATGGCCCGCAACGGGCAGGCTCCGAGCGGGTCCGGTACTCGGGCTCGCTGCTGAAATATTCGTTTTCCGAGGCCCATCACACCAAGGGCTTCAATGTAGTCGAGCTGGATCGGAGCGGCGCCACGCGTTGTGAGCAGATCGCAATACGCCCGCGCCGGGACGTTCGCATCGTCGAGGGCTCGATGGTCAGTCTGATGCACGAGCCGGCTGGCAGTCGCGACGACTACCTGCTGGTGCGATTGTCGGACAGCGGCGCAATTCTCGACGCCATGGGCCGGTTGCGCGAGGTCTATCCGAATCTGCTGCACCTGGAACGGCCCGGTCTCGAGCGCGGCGGGACATTGCGCCAGGGAGGACGCGAACGACTGCGGCGCAGCGAACGCGAGCTGTTTGCCAGTTTTTTCGAGCAAATGACCGGTGAGGCGCTACTGCCGTCACAGCAAGCGGCGCTCGACAGCGTGCTTGCAGATCTCGACGAGGCGGCGCGCGAGGCGAAGCAATGAGGCCGCTGGTCCTGCGCATGTCGGCATTCGGTCCGTATTCAGGCATCGAGAGCCTGGATTTTCGTGTCCTGCGCGGAAACCCGCTGTTCCTGATTCATGGAGCGACGGGTGCCGGCAAAACGAGCATCCTCGATGCGATTTCGTTTGCGTTGTATGGCGACAGCTCGGGCGCCGAACGCGATGGGCGCAGCATGCGCAGCGATTTTGCGCCGCCCGACCAGACGACCTTTGTCGAGCTTTGTTTCTCACTCGGCGATCGCTGTTTCAGGGTGCGCCGGGTGCCGGAGCAGGAGCGCCTGAAGAAACGCGGCGAGGGCACCACGACGCAACAGGCAGAGGCCACGCTGTGGGAACTCAGCGGCACCGGAGAGGCATCCGCAACGGGCAAGGTGCTGGGAACGCGTTGGACCAGCGTAACGGCAAAAATAGAGGAGTTACTCGGTTTTCGCAGTGGCCAGTTCCGCCAGGTCATTATCCTGCCGCAGGGTCGTTTCCGCGAATTGCTGACGGCGCGGTCCGATCAGCGCGAGGCAATTCTCGAGACATTGTTCGATACCGAGCGGTTTCGCCATATTGAACAGGCGTTGCGGCAGCGGGCGAAGGCGCTGCGGGTTCGGGTCGAGAAGCTCGGTGAAAGACGCAAGACCTATCTCGACGCTGCGGGGTGCGGCGACGCCGGGGAACTCGATGAAACGCTGCTGCGGCTCGACCATGAGATTGGCGAGGGTGCCAGGGACAACGCGGTACTGCGCAAACGTGTCGCTGGCGCGGACAAGGTTCTCGAGGAAGCGCGCCAGCTGAGCACGAAATTCCGTGCCCTGGAAGATGCGCGGATAAAGCTCGGCGAGCTGGAGCGGCAATTGCCGGACATCGCGGACGCGCGCGAAACGCTTGCGCGGGCACAGCGGGCCGCTGCGCTCGACGATCTCGCTTCTCAGCGCGAGACGGCGCAAACGCAACTGGGCACGGCCGAAAGCGAACTGGGTGCATGCCGTGCCGCGCTCGACCAGGCGCAACAAACGGCGGCGCGAACCCGCGAGGCTGTAGCAGAGGCCGGAAAACGCCGCGCAGAACGCGAGCGCCACATGGCAGAGGTCAATCGTCTCGAAGCTTTGCGGGCACAGTTGCAACCGCTGGAAGAAGCGCGTCTCCAGCTCGAAGCCGCTGAGGCAGCGATGACCGAGGCCGATCAGAACTGGGCGGCGCTGGTGCAGGAGACCGCGGATCGCGAAAGCCGGCGTCAGCAGACGCTCAATGAGATTGAGACTTTACGCAAGATCTGGTCGGGCTACCCTCCGGTGGAGGAGGGTATCGAAGCCTCGGCGAATCTGCGCAGGCAATGGGAGGAGCTCGAGACCGGACGCGCGCGACTGGGCGATCTGGAGGTACGGCTGGGCGCGGCCGAGGCCGCTGAAAAACACGCAGGCGAAGAATTCGAGCAGCGCCGCGCCGCTGTGCGTCTCCAACAGGCGCAGCAATTGCCCGTGCTGGCGGCGGCACTGGTTGACGGCGAGCCGTGCCCGGTATGCGGATCGCGCGAGCATCCGGAGCCCGCGCGCGGGGAGCTCGACCTCGAGGTCGCGGATGATGGATTGAGCGATCCGCTTGCGCTGGTTAGCGCCGAGACCGAACTCGAGCGCGCGCGCGAGCGAACTACCGCTGCCGTGCGTGAGGTCGCCGAACAGCGTGCCAGGGTCGAGGGTCTCGAAAAGACGCTTGGCGAAAATGCACAGCTTTCGCGCTCTGACCTCGAGCAGGCAGAGCGCGAGTTGCGGGACCGTCTGGGCGAGCAGCAGGCCGCACAGAGTGAACTCGAGCGGTTGCAGGAGCTGTACAAGGAGATCGTCGAATCGGTGCAGTCCCGTGACGGCGTCGCGAAAGAAATCGAGCAAATGGCCACACGGGCACGCGAACAACGCGCGAGTGCTCGTACCAGGGTGGCCGAACGTCAGGGGTCGGTGCCGGAGCGATATCGCGAACCTGGTGCTTTGCAGCTGGAAATCGATGGATTGCGCGCGGCCGTCGCGGCGATAGATCGTGAAACCGAGTCGGCAAGCGAGGCGCATGCCAGCGCCGACCGGCTCGGCGCCAGCGCCCGGACCGCGATGGAAAAGGCCGAAACCGCGCTGGAAAATGCGGCCAAACACGCTCGCGAGTGCGATACCCGATGGTCCGTCCGGCGCAAGCAGGCCGGGTTCGACGACGACGTTGGTTACCTCGAGGCTCGTCTCGGGAGTGCCGAGATCGAGCGCGGATTGAGCGCAATTGAGGCGTTCGACAACGCTTTGCATACTGCCGAGGTCAGGGCCAGAGACGCGCAGCAGGGTGTTGCAGGATTGACCCCACCCGATTTGGCAGGGCTCGAACTCGAGGCGACTTCGTTGCGCGAGGAACTGAGCGCCGCCGAGATCCGCCACGGCAGCCTGGTGGAGCGCCGGCGCGCGCTGGCGGCCACGGTTGGGAAGATCGGCGCGGCGGGCGCCGAACTGGCCGCGCTGGAGGCCACGTATGCCGATGCCGGAAGAATTTCGCAGGTCGCGCGCGGCGACAATCCATTCCGTATGTCGTTTCAGCGCTTCGTGCTCGCCGCATTGCTCGACGATGTCCTGATATCGGCGAGTCGGCGCCTGCACAGCATGAGCAAGGGTCGCTACCGGTTGCAGCGAGTGACTCGCGAGGGCGGACGGCGCCGCCCCGGCGGGCTGGACCTCGAGGTCGACGACGCTTACACCGGCAAGACCCGGGCCGTGACGACGCTGTCGGGCGGCGAGGGTTTCCAGGCAGCGCTGGCGCTGGCGCTGGGGCTCGCCGACGTCGTGCAGTCCTATGCGGGCGGGATTCGCCTCGACACAATGTTCATCGACGAGGGTTTTGGCAGCCTCGACCCGGAGGCGCTCGAGCTGGCAATCGATACGTTGGTCGACCTGCAGGCGAGCGGCCGTCTCATCGGCGTCATCTCACATGTGCCGGAGTTGAAAGAGAGAATTCCGACGCGGCTCGAAGTGCTGGCCGGCACCGCCGGCAGTCATGCCCGGTTCAGCGCCGCTCCATAGGCCGCCACGACACCGTCTCAATCCAGAAACCGCAGCACCAGTCTGTGCATATCGACGCGGGCATTGATGCGCGCGCACAGCAAGAAGGATCCGATCAGCTTGCGGTGGAGGAATGCGGTCTCCGCCGGTGGCGCATGAAACTCCTCACTGCCAAGCATCATTCCGAGTGCGCGTTTGCGTACCTCGCCAACCAGTTCCGAGGCCGCGAAATCGTAACGGCCTTTGTGTCGCAACGGGGCGCACGCAAGATAGAGCAGGTCGAGGATATGCGCGGCGTGCTCGTCCGAGGCGTCTCGATGGATGTAACCGATCGAGGCGGCGGCGGCGTATAGCGCCGCGTCGTCGCCATCGATGATCGCCCGGGTAATGCGGGCATAGCGGCGAGTAAACTGCGGACTGAATTCGCAGGTCGAACCGAAGTCGAGAAGGATGATGTCCCCGGAATCCGGTTCGAACAGGTAGTTGCCGAAGTTCGGATCGGTCTGCATGCTGCGAAACTCGAATAATTCGCGAAACACCAGCTCCTGTAAGCGTGAGCCTACGCTGTCGCGCAGTTTCTGGCTTGCGCCTGGCTGCGCGATCGTGTCGAGCGATACGCCGCTCATATAGTCCATTGCCAGCACGTGCCGGGTGGTCAGGTCGCGATGCACGCGCGGCACCCTGAGGCCGGGCGAAACGCCTAGCGACTCGGCGTAGCGCTCCGCCAGTTCCGCTTCGAGCAGATAGTCGGCCTCGCGGCGCAACTGGCGTTTCGCCTCGGCGATCAGACCAGAAACGTCCATTTGCTGCGGTAGTATTCGCGATACCCGTAA
>Ga0316201_10004162_pt1 | contig 10863 bp, 8 predicted proteins | sample CS6wburrow_MG_FD_204516 | JGI IMG/M metagenome (GOLD analysis project Ga0316201, IMG submission 204516) | Coastal sediment microbial communities from Delaware Bay, Delaware, United States - CS-6 worm burrow | ecosystem: Environmental > Aquatic > Marine > Coastal > Sediment | place: USA: Delaware... | reverse complement strand
AGGCGAAGTGGCGGATGTCCGTACCCAGGTGTTGGTACTGGGTGCTGGGCCAGGTGGTTACACTGCAGCTTTTCGAGCAGCGGATCTGGGCAAGCAGGTCGTGCTGGTGGAACGTTTTGCCAGCCTTGGCGGTGTCTGCCTGAATGTCGGCTGTATCCCGTCGAAGGCATTGCTGCATACCGCCGAGGTGATCAACGAGGTCGCCGAGCTGGAGCACATGGGTGTGCGCTACACGCAGCCCAAGATAGACCTCGACAAGATGCGTGCCGGCAAGGAGAAAGTGGTTGGCAAGCTGACCGGCGGTCTCGGTGCTCTCGCCAAGCAGCGCAAGGTGCAGGTGGTTACCGGTGTGGCCAAGTTTAGCGATACGCACCACATGGAGGTGCAGACCGCCGATGGTCTGACCCGGATCGAGTTTGAACATTGCATCATCGCCTGTGGTTCCAGCCCGGTGATGATCCCAGGATTCCCGAATGACGACCCACGCCTGATCAACTCCACCGGCGCCCTCGCGTTGGAGGATGTACCCAAGAAGATGCTGATTCTCGGTGGTGGCATCATTGGCCTGGAGATGGCTTCGGTCTACGCCACCCTGGGCAGTGAGATCGATATCGTCGAACTGCAGGACGGCCTGATTCCGGGCTGTGATCGTGATCTGGTCCGGCCGCTGCAAAAGCGTCTGGAGAAGCAGGTCGCCAGCATCATGCTCAAGACCAAGGTCACCGATATAAAAGCCCAAAAGAACGGCCTCAAGGTCTCGTTCGACGGTGCCAAGGCGCCGGACGCGAAGATCTACGATCGCGTACTGGTCGCAGTCGGGCGCAGCCCGAACGGCAAACAGGTCAATGCCGAGGCGGCCGGGGTCAATGTAGACGAGCGCGGATTCATCCCGACCGATGCGCACATGCGCACGAATGTGCCGCATATTTATGCGATCGGCGACGTGGTCGGCAACCCGATGTTGGCGCACAAGGCCACCCACGAGGCGAAGGTCGCGGCCGAGGTGATCGCGGGGCTACCGGCGCTGTTCGATCCGATGACGATTCCCTCGGTTGCCTATACCGATCCGGAGGTGGCCTGGATGGGGCTGACCGAAACCGAGGCGAAGGCGCAGGGTGTCGAGATCGAGAAAGGCGTATTTCCCTGGGCGGCATCCGGTCGGGCCCTGGGTATTGGTCGTGAAGAAGGTCTGACCAAGCTGATCTTCGAAGCAAAGACCAAGCGCCTGCTCGGGGCAGGCATCGTTGGCCGCAGCGCAGGCGAGTTGATCGGTGAAACGGTGCTGGGCCTGGAGATGGGCGCGGATGCGGAGGATATCGGGTTGACCATTCACCCGCACCCTACGCTCAATGAAACCATTTGTTTCGCCGCCGAGATGGCCGAAGGTTCAATTACGGATCTGATGCCTCCGAAGAAGCGCTGAATAATAGCGGCGACTTCAGATACAGCAAGATGAACCGGGGGACCCCGAGTGCTCCCCGGTTTTCTGGTGTCCGGCTCACCCGCAATGCTGATTCATCCGCTCCGGGTACGACTGGCGTACAGGCTGGCCTGCAATACGGCAGCAGGTTCTCTGCCGATCTCCACCCGGGCATCCATTCTTGCCTTGCCCTTGGTGCTCAGCTGGGTGACAAAGCCCTCGGTCTGATTACTGTCCAGGACGCAACGACAACGGATCGTCTCGCGGATGGGTGCGCGGTAGCGGATGCTTGCCTCGGCGACGACCAGCGCGGCAGCCTGGCCGGCCAGGTCGATGATATGACTGCCAAGCGCCCATGCACTGAGCATTCCCAGCGAATAGATGCTGCCGGCGAATCCTGTGCCATGGATGTTTACATTGGGTTCCAGCGGAGCCTCTACCGTGATGTGGTTGCTGCCCAATTCGACGATCCGATAAGCCAATGCGCGGCTTAGCGGAATGGTGCGGTGGATTTTTTCCTGCAACGCCGTGGCGGCTTCGTCGGTCATTTGTAGAGATCTTTGTGCGTTTCACGCAGGGTGTTCTTCTGCACTTTGCCCATGGTGTTGCGCGGTAGCTCTTCGACGATGAATACGCGCTTGGGTTGTTTGAACCGGGCCAGCTTGCTGGCCAATGCCTCGATAATGCCCTGCTCGTCGATCTCGCAGCTGCCGTCCGGCACCACGACTGCGGTTACGCCTTCACCGAAGTCTCTATGCGGTACACCGATGACCGCCGATTCCTTTACCCCGGGCAGATCGTCGATCTCGGACTCGATCTCTTTCGGATAGACATTGAAGCCCCCTGAGATGATCAGGTCCTTGGCGCGCCCGACGATGGTCACGCGGCCGTCGTCTGCCATCACCGAGATGTCGCCGGTAATGAACCAGCCGTCGGATCGGAACTCCTCGGCGGTCTTCTCTGGCATCTGCCAGTAGCCCGAGAATACATTGGGTCCGGTGATCTCCAGTACACCTGCCTCACCATGCGGTAGTTCCCTGCCTTCGTCATCGGCCACCCGTGCACTGACTCCCGGCAGTGCGTATCCAACGGTGCCGGCGATCCGCGCGCCATCGTAGGGGTTGGAGGTGATCATGCCGGTCTCGGTCATGCCGTAGCGTTCGAGGATGCGGTGCCCGGTGCGTGCCTCGAACTCGCGGTGTGTCTCGGCCAGCAGTGGTGCCGAGCCGGAGATGAACAGGCGCATATGGGCGGCGGTGTCTCGGCCAAAGTCGTCACGATCGAGCAGGCGTGTGTAGAAGGTCGGGACACCCATCATCACGGTGCAATGCGGCAGCTTCGACACGATGGTTGCGGCGTCGTAACGCGGCATGAAGATGACCCGCGATCCGCCCAGCAGGGCACAGTGCAGGGCCACGAAAAGTCCGTGTACGTGGAAAATAGGCAGGGCATGCAGCAGCACATCGTCGTCCCGCCAGTGCCAGAATTCGAACAGGACCAGGGCGTTGGAAGCAAGGTTGGCATGACTGAGCATCGCGCCCTTCGATCGGCCGGTGGTACCTGAGGTGTAAAGGATTGCCGCCAGTTCCTCCGGTTCAACCTCGACGATCTCCTCGCTTGCGGGCAGGGATTCGAGTGCCAGCATGAGTTCGCCGTCGCCTGCGTCGCCCAGGCTCAGTACCTCGGGTACACTGCACTCGCTCGCCACCATTTGTAGTTCGTCAATTGTTGCCGGCGTGCAGACGAAAAGCTGCGGCTTCGCATCACCGAGGAAGTAAGCCACCTCGGCGGCTGTGTAGGCGGTGTTCAGCGGTATGTAGATAGCACCGGCACGCAGACAGGCCAGGTACAGCAGCACGGCCTCGATCGATTTGCCAACCTGGACCACGACGCGATCTCCTTTCTTCACGCCACGCTGTTGCAGCAGGCTGTGCATCCGGCCGCTGCGTTGCGGTATCTCGCTGTAAAACAGCTGGCGGCCATCGACGCCATCGAGGAACAGGGCATCGGCATCTCTCGGGAAGCGCCCCTGGAACAGGGCATACAGATTCGCATTTTTCATGTCTGTTGGGTCCTCCGGAACAGATCAAAGCTGGTGTGGATTGCCGACGCCATCGATGAGACTGCAAACAGTCGCCGCATACGCAGGTCCATCAATGTTCCCTGGCGATGTGCTTGTCATATTCACGCTGCAGGGCCCGGGACATGACAATGCGACCCTCGCGCACAAAGGCCTCATGATTTGCCACCACCTGTTCCGGGTCGTATCGGTAGTTGACCATCACCGAATGTGCCTGGCTCGCACCGTGCGCAGAACGATCGGCAAAGACATTGATGCGTTCCAGGATCGCGCCGTTCGCCAGATGGAAGGCGGCGACCGGATCGAAGCAGCTGTTGTTATGTCTGCACTCGGTCAGATAGGTCAGGGCGAGGCGGGCGAGGGGCGCGGCCAGCACTTGCTCATTCTCGGGCGAGGGCTGTTTTATCAGGTCTTCGATCGCATCTGCCGGACGGGGCTGTCCCGTGCATTCCTGCAGTACGGACTGGTGATCGCTCAGCAGCCTGTCCACATCGCTGACGGACCAGCCGTCTGCCTTGGCGGCGAGCAGGGTGCGCAGGCCCTCGGCAAAACGGGGCATTGGCGAGAGCGTGGCGAACTGCTGCAGATTCGGCAACTCGGCACTGAGTTCGCTGAGCACCTGTTTGAGCAGGAAGTTACCGAAGCTGATTCCGCGTAGTCCCTTGAGTGCGTTGTTGATCGAATAGAACATCGCTGTGTCAGCGGCGTAGGGATCGTTCAGCGGGGCCTGAGGATCTATCAGTGGTGCGATCTCCCCTGCCATTCCCCGGGTCAGCGCGACCTCGACGAATATCAGCGGCTGCTCCGGCAGGGCAGGGTGGAAGAATCCGAAGCAACGCCGGTCGTCAGCGAGCCGCCGGTGCAGATCGTCCCAACCCTGTATCGCATGCACCGTTTCATAACGCATGATCTTTTCGAGAACGATAGCAGGGCTGCGCCAGTCGATCTTCTCCAGACGCAGGAAGCCGCGGTTGAACCATGATGCCAGCAGGTGCCTGAAATCGGCGTCGACGGAACGTAACAGCGGATAGGTAGGCAGGCGATCCAGCAGCCGCGCCCTCATCGACACCAGCATCGCGGTGCCGTTCGGTGCCATGTTGAGCCGCCGGAACAATTCCTGACGTGGCGGCTCAACGACCTCCAACAGTTTGACCAGTGTCTCCGGCCGGTCATTGCGGAAGGCGGCTGCGGCCAAGCGGAGACTTTCCGGGTCCGGGCCGAACTCTTCGGCCAGGGTCACAAAGAACGCGGTCTTGTCATTGTCGTCCAGCGCATCGAAGAGTTGAAGGATTTCACGGGCAAGCGCGATGTTCGAGGCCTCGCCGCGGCCGCTGATCAGGCGTCGGCAAAGCCCAGCCAGGGGTTCCCGTGCCTCATCCTCGGGAAGCCTCAGCAGTTCGCGGCCACGATCTGCGACCGTATCCATGATGCGTTCGAGCCACTTTACGCCCGGCATTGAACTGCTCCGCGCAAAGGACTACACATACCGAAAGATCATCTCGCCGGACCCATCAGGTAATCCGGAAGCCATGTTGCCAGGCCGGGAAATACTGACAGTAGGGCGATTGCCAGAATCATGCACGCGACAAATGGCATGGAACCCCTAAGGATCGTCTTGAGGGGGATGTCGGGTGCGATGCCATTGATCACGTAAAGGTTCAGTCCCACCGGCGGTGTGATCAGCCCGATCTCCATGTTGATGGTCAGGACCACCGCAAACCAGTAAGGGTCGAATCCTGCCGACAGGATGATCGGAAAGAGAATCGGTGCGGCCATCAGGATGACTGCAACCGGGGGAAGGAAAAAACCGGCGACAAGCAGGAACACGTTGATCGCGCCCATCAGCACCCATCGGTTCACGTCCAGCGCGGCGATCCACTCTGCAATCGCCTGGGTGATGAACAGATTCGACAGCATGAAGGCAAATACCCCGGCCGCGCCGATGATGAAAAGAATCATCACACTTTCACGGGTCGAGTCGCGCAGAACAGCCCACAGCGCGTCAAAACGGAACAGCCTGTAAATGAATACCGCCGCCAGTACGCACATCAGGGCACCAACGGCGGCGGTTTCTGACGGTGTTGCAACACCCCCGTAGAGTGCGTAGAGAACGCCAATGATAATGAGCAGAAAAGGCACGACCCGCGGCAGTACCTCGAGCTTTTCGGTCCAGCTGTAGTGGGTAGTGCCCAATACGGTCTGCCCACCGCCCTGGCGCCAGGTGCTGTAAACAGACCAGGCCATGAACAGTGCCATCAAAAGCAGGCCGGGCACCAGCCCGGCAAGGAACAGGCGGCCAATCGATGTCTCGGTTGCTATACCGTAGACGATCATGGTGACCGACGGTGGTATCAGGATGCCGAGGGTGCCGCCCGCGGCAATTGATCCTGCGGCGACCCCGTCCGGATAGCCCCGCTTGCGCATCTCCGGGATACCCATCTTGCCGATTGCTGCACAAGTTGCCGGCGAGGAGCCTGACATCGCAGAGAACAGGGCACATGCGCCGAGATTCGAGACGACCAGCCCCCCGGGGATCCGGGTCATCCAGCGTTCCAGCGCTTCGTACAGGTCGGCCCCGGCACGGGTGGAGGAGATTGCCGCACCCATGATGATGAACATGGGAATCGACAGCAGTGCGAAGTTGTCCAGTTTGCCGAAGAAGATCTCCGGCAGAAGCTCGAAAGCGGCAGCGCCCTCGAAGATCAGCAGGAATCCGGCGGAAACGATCAGCAGACCCGTCGCTACCGATACGCCGGAAAAGAGCACGAGAACGGTGATGAGGGCAACCAGTGCACCCAGGACGAGCGGATCCATCAGTAGTCTTCCTCGAATTCGCCGTGGCCCAGGACCTCGGCATCACAACGCCAGGCCGCGATCAAATCGGCAATCATCTGCAGCACAAACAGTCCCAATCCGAGTGGCAGCGCCAGATAGGGTATCCACATGCTGATGCCCCAAACACTCTCCGATCGCCAGTTCCGCCTCCAGGCCTCGTGGAACAGCTCGTAACCGTGGAAGGCCATGATTGCAATCACGGCGATACTCATGACCAGCACGATCAGTGCGAGTGCCTTGCGCAGTTTCGGCGGCAGCAGCATCGGCACCAGGTCCACATTCACGTGACCGCGCACCAACTGCACATACGGGAGACCGATCAAAGTTGCGGAAATCATCAGGTAGGTGACGGCCTCGGTCTGCCAGATCGTCGATGCGTTCATCACGAAACGCATCCAGATCATCTGGCAGGTGATCACCACCGAGACCAGGATCATCATCGCTGAAGTCACGCCACAGGTCTTGGATACGGCTGCGACGCCTCGAACGAGCAACTGCTCGCAGCGCTCAGCCGCCGACGTACTGTTTTCAGTCTTCATGACACCTTCCGCAGCTTGGCTACAGGTGGGCGCCGACCATCGCTGACGATGGTCGGCCTTCAGCTGCTATTCGACGGCAAGCGCCATATCCAGGAGTTTCTGCCCGTTTTCGGTCTCTTCGACGAACTTCTTGTAGGATGAGCCCTTGGCGACTTCACGCCAGGCATCGAAGTCGGCCTGACTCATCTCGACGATTTGAACACCCGCTTCTTTGAACTTCGAGGCCGAAGCAGCATCGGCTTTTTTCGCCTCGGCAAGATAGAAGGCCTGAGCCTTTTCAGCGCCTGCACGCAGCGCGGCCTGTTGCTTTTCGTCGAGACCCTCGAACGTGGCCTTGTTCATCAGCATGGGTTGGTACATGAACCAGAGCGCAACGTCGCCGGCCGGCGTATAGCAGCTCAGCTGCTCGTAAAGCCGGTAGGAAACGAAGCTCGACGAAGACGTATTGGCGGCATCCAGCACGCCGGTCTGCATGGCGCTGTAGATCTCGGATGAAGGCATCGAGGTTACCGATGCGCCTGCCGCAGCCACCATCTGTTCGAATGACTTCCCGGCCGCGCGGATCTTCAATCCCTTGACGTCGTCCGGCTTCGTGATGCACGTCTCTTTACCGGCGAAGCCGCCGGCAAGATAGCCATGGACCAGTACCATGACGTCGTCTGTCGCCATGATTTTCTCGAGTTCCTGCATGAAAGGCGATTTGACCAGGCGCGCCGCATGGTCGTGGTTTTTAACCAGTCCCGGCATCAGCGTCAGATTGTATGCGGGCTGTTGGCCCGCGGCGTAGGCCAGCGGTACGACTGTCATGTCAAGCTGACCACGGCTCAAAGGGCGATACTGCTCCTTCGGCTTGAACAGCGATTTAGACGGATAGATCTTCAGCTCCAGCCCGACATCGGCGGCTGCGACCTCATCGGCGACCATCTGCGCCACCTTGTGGCGTACGTCAGACGTCGACCATTGATGCGAGACCTTCAGCACGGTGTCTGCGGCCTGCGCCGAGCCGGCACTCAATGCCATGCCGACGACCACTGCCATCAGCGGGCGTAGGGTGTATGCAATCTTCATTTCTCTCCTCCTGTCGTTTTTTATTTGCACCCGCGATTGTGACCTTTCCGGATCTCGACCGCGGGGCGTAGATTGCCCGTCTGAGGGCTTATGGATTCGGGTCCGGGTCTTGCAACGCGTCCTGTTGCCTGCACAGGTGTCTCTCCATCGCCTGCTGCGCCTGAAGAGGGTCACGGTCGCGGAAGCTCTGAATGATCTGTCGGTGCTCCTCGAGTGACTGCATCAGGCGCCCGGGGATGGTCAGCTGCTTCTGGCGGGCCAGCTGCAGCACGCCACGCAGTTCGCCGGTAATACGTTGCAGCCAGCGGTTGCCCGACAGTTCCTGCACCGCCCGGTGAAACACGTGGTTTTCGTCGAAGTAGCGGTTGACCTCGCCGTCGGCGGCGGCCCGCTCCATCTGTGCGTGCATGCTCTCCAACTCGTCCAGCTGCTGCGCGGTACAGTTTTCGACGGCCATGCGTGCGCACAGCCCTTCAAGGGTCGCCATCACCGGAAAAAGCTCCTGCAGGCCGTCACCGTCGAGGGTCTTCACGTAACAGCCGCGGCGCGGCACCAGTTCCACAAGCGCTTCGGCATGCAGCACCTTCAGCGCTTCACGCAACGGGGTGCGGCTAATGCCCAGCTGCTCGCAGACCGCTTTTTCGTCGATCCACTCGCCGGGTTTCAGGAATTGCGAATAGATGCGTTCGCGGATGCGACCGGCGACTTCGATGTACAGCGGTTTTTGCTCGATCATTGTGTTCATCGAGCGTTGCCCTGCGATGTCTGTAGTGTGGTTGGGTGTCGGCTGTAATTCATAATTACGGTTAAAGGATATTGCATATCTGGTGAGATTCAAGGGACAACTGCATCTGTATTCCCCTGCCGCAGGGGGCGTTTTATTGAAATCACGCACGCACTTACACTAGCCGCCATGCTCCAACTCAATACCAGAAACTTCGGCGAACCGGGTCAAGCCGCGATCGTCCTCTTGCATGGCCTGTTCGGCTCCTCGGCAAACTGGGGAACGGTAGCGCGCCATCTGAGCCCGAACTATCGGGTACTGGTTCCGGATCTCCGCAATCATGGTCAGTCACCGCACGATCCCGAGAACAGCTACGATGTAATGGTCGCCGACGTGTTGGGCCTGCTCGACACGCTTGGGATCACGGCGGCTACGCTGGTCGGCCATAGCATGGGCGGCAAGGTCGCCATGCATCTGGCCCTGAATCATCCGCAGCGGGTGATGGGCCTGGCGGTCGTCGATATGTCACCCGTGAGCTACACACACAGTTTCGATGATGTTCTGGCGGGTTTTCGAGCGGTCGACCTGGCGGCCATCCGCAATCGCGCCGATGCCGATGTGCAGATGGCCCCCAGCATAGGCATTGCGGAGGTGCGTTCGTTTCTGCTTCAGAACCTGGTCAAGCGACCCGATGGATGGGGCTGGCGTCTCAACCTCGACGCCCTAGCAGCGGCGCAGTCAGAAATCCTGGGTTTTCCGCCGCAAACCGAGAGAGCGTCTTTTAAGAGGCCGGCAAGCTTCATCTACGGTGAGTTGTCCGACTACGTGAAGTCGGCCTACGAGCCCGAGATTCGGCTTCTCTTCCCCGCGGCGACCCTGTGTCCGGTAGCCGGGGCCGGGCACTGGGTGTATGCCGAGCAGCCGCGAGGGTTCATGGCCTGTCTCGACAATTATCTCGACCGCTGGCCAATCGACTGACGGGCGAATGCCAGATCAGCAACGATTCGCATGACAACTGTTGGAGTCCGCCTGTCTCTTGCATGCTTCGCGGCAATAAAAAAGCCCTGCCGGGGAGGCAGGGCCGAATTTCAACCAGGACTTCCTTGGAGGGTCAGTCTTAGTTGATCTCGTTCTCGTGACACTGGGTGCAGGTCACCTCGGTGCCCTTGGCAACCGTGATCACCTGGTCTTCGCTATTGCACAGCGTCCCTTTCTTGTCTTTGCATTCCCACTGACGCTCATCGGCGGTCCGCGCCAGCACGGTACCCTGGCCGTTATTGCCGTGGCAGGTCTTGCAGGCTGAACCGTTTCCGACCATATCCTCATGGTTCTTGTTCCAGTTACTGCTGGCCACCGGATGCATGCCATGCGGCCCGTCGAGCGTCAGACCCAGATCGCCTTCGTGACACGAGGTACATTCCGTAATGCTGCCGGAGTGACCCTGAATCTGGGTGGCTGTGATGTTGTCGTTGGCCCAGGGATTGGCATTGGGCCACACAGCGTGGGTACTGCCGTGACAGCCTTCGCACATGACACCACCATGACCCTTGCTGAGGCGGTAGAGCAGATCCACCGTCTGGCCCTGGTCGTTGACCACCCGGTTCTCCGCAAAGCGTGAAGTGACGGCCTTGATAGGCGTTGCACTCGGGTCGCCGGTGCGGAACGCACGCAGCAGGCGGATACCGTCGTCGTCGTAGATGAAACCGGACTGATCGGCAGGCTGATTGACGGCATCACCAACGTGACACGACTGGCAACCCGGCTCCACCGCCCATGGCACACGCTTGCTGGTGTCCATGTTGCCGGCATTGTTGGGGAAGTCGTGGGAGAAGTCATCGCCCACTGCCAACATATCGCCGTGGCAATCCTGGCACACCACGCCACCGCTGGCCATGGCGCCACGCAGGCACTGGGTACGCTTGCCCGGGTGACAGGAGTAGCAGGCGTTCTGTAGCACGTATTCCTCGACCGTGAACGAAGAGTCGGCGGAGGCCAGCGGATACAGGTCCAGGTGATCGGCCACCGGCTCATCCCGGATCGGGTCGTTAGGTGCAGGCATCTCCGGGAACAGTGTCGTTGTCCCCGTCTTGTTCATCAGGTCGCCGTGATGACCATGCATCGCCCGCGACATGGAGATGTGCTGGGTCTGCTCTGTATTTGGCGAATCGGTCGGGCCGAGTTGCGCCAGGTCGAGTGC
>Ga0316201_10004161_pt1 | contig 10864 bp, 9 predicted proteins | sample CS6wburrow_MG_FD_204516 | JGI IMG/M metagenome (GOLD analysis project Ga0316201, IMG submission 204516) | Coastal sediment microbial communities from Delaware Bay, Delaware, United States - CS-6 worm burrow | ecosystem: Environmental > Aquatic > Marine > Coastal > Sediment | place: USA: Delaware... | reverse complement strand
CTGCCTGGTTTCGCACAAGATACAGACGTTCAATCGGTACTTGACCAGCTTATTGAGTCCTACGGTGGCGAGACCAACCTTCGAAAAATGGACAATATGATCCAGGTTTGGGACCTGACCGCATTGATGGGAAATCGCCATGGCACAGATACGAGAAGTGTCCGGGCGCCAAACCAGTTACGGGTCGATTTGAAGTACCCGGAGAAATTCGAAACACGTATTCTTGATGGTGATACCGCTTCGGTAATTTTCAAGGACGCTGCTCCGGAAAATGTCTCGGGCATGCAGCGAGACGCCATGCGGCTGCAGTTAATGCGCCTGTATTCGCCACTGATATTACGCGACAAGATCGAGTCTGTAAGCATTTTCGAACAAGGGGGAATGCTCGCATTGTCCCTCGTGGAAAATGGAGTGCATGTCTATTACATGATCAACAGGGAGAACTGGCGTATCGAAAAAGTTGCGGGCTCCCTGCTTTTCAAAGGCCAGGAAATACAGTTCCTCACCGAGTATTCTGACTTCACCACTATCGAAGGAGTGCTCGTGCATCAAAAAGAAAACAAGTACGCGAGCGGTATGAATACGGCAGTCCTGCAACTCCGCGACATCACTTTTGATGCCAACATCGAGGCCGGGACATTCATACCTTCATCACCGCTGGGTGGACACAAGTACTCAAACTGACCATAAGGCGTTAGATTAATGATGCACCCAAATGTCGTTGCCGCACCGGAACAAGCCAGCGGGGGCAAACAGAAAATAGACTGGGTTCGCCGCAATATGCCGATCCTGCGGCAACTTGAATCCGAATTCAGACAGCAGCAGCCGTTCGCTGGCAAAAGGGTGCTGGTGTGTGTTCACCTTGAAGCGAAGACCGCTTACCTGGCGTTGGTACTGGCCGCCGGCGGTGCGGAGGTCGCCGTTACCGGCAGCAACCCGGGTTCAACAAAAGATGACGTGGTCGCGGCATTGGATTCCCTGGGCTTGTACGTGTATGCCAAACATGGTGCGACACCGGATGAAATGGAAGGTTATATGAGCCTTGCACTCGATATCCGGCCACATGTCGTGATAGACGATGGCGGTGATATCGTTGAACTGCTCCACGGCGGCAGGAAAGATGTATCAACGGACGTTCTCGGCGCATGTGAGGAAACCACGACCGGTGTATTGCGCGCCCGGGCCAGGGCACAGGCCAACGAGCTCAGTTTTCCGGTTGTGCTGATCAACGAAGCACGCTGTAAGTACCTGTTTGACAATGTGCATGGAACCGGTCAGTCCGTGTGGGACGCCGTGATGCGCACCACCAACCTGGTGCTGGCCGGCAAAACGGTTGCGATTGCCGGTTTTGGCTGGTGCGGCCGCGGCTGCGCTCTGAGGGCGGCAGGACTGGGCGCAAAGGTCATCGTCTGCGAGGTGGACCCGGTCAAGGCAGCCGATGCCGCCATGTGTGGTTACCAGGTGATGCCGCTTATGGAAGCCTGCCGGAAGGCCGATATCATGCTGACCGTAACCGGTGTGCGCAACACCCTTGAACGCAACCATTTTGAGGCGATGAAAGATGGCATGCTGATCGCCAATGCCGGGCATTTCCGCAATGAGATCGATGTCGATGCTTTGCAGGAGATCGCCGCGGAGCAAAAACCGATGCGTGACAAGGTTCAGGGTTACAAGACTGAAGCGGGTGACTGGTTGTACCTGCTGGGAGATGGCAATATCGTCAATATCGCCTGCGGCGACGGACATCCCGCTGAAATAATGGATACCAGTTTTGCGCTGCAGGCGCTCAGCGCACGTTACCTGGTCGAACAAAATGTAAAGCTTTTACCTGCCGTGTATGAAGTGCCGGAAGAAATTGATCTGCAGGTGGCGCGGCTCAAACTGGCCAGTCTGAATATCAGCATTGATGCGGATTAGCGGTGACCCCTGAAGGGGTCAGGTTGAATCCTGACCCCGGTATTGTTCTATTCGCCCGCAACTCACGCACCCACTACATGATGACTGGGATGAATGGCCTTGTCTTTCCTTTTACCGGCCTTTTTCTTTTTACTGCGCTGACCCCGGGTCATGGCCAGGTTAACCAGGGCTAATATGGCCCCACAAACCATCAGGCCGGACGCAATGTAGAAAGCAAGGTCTTCTTTGCCTGTGATGTCTTTGGCCATGCCTGCGATGCGCGGCAGGATGAGGCCGCCAACACCCCATGCAGTAAACATGACACCATAGTTGAGACCAAATGACTTCAGACCGAAATTATCCTTGGTGGCTGCGGGAAAGAGTGCAAGGTTGGCACCGTAGCACGCCCCGATCATGAGAACTGAAAACAGAAGCGCTATTGAATCGTCACCGTGGTAAAGCGGAATCAGCACCAGCACACCCTGCATCAGGAATGCGAAAAACAACGTCAACTGGCGACCAATGATGTCCGACACGACACCGGCCAGCACCCGGCCGCCTGCGTTACCGACACTCAGCACCGCGACGGCAACAAAGGCCGCAGGCCCCAGTGCTGCCTTGGACATATTGGCAGCGGACCCGATTACCATTAAACCGGCGGCCGCGCCAAATACATACATGGTCCAGAGCATCCAGAAATTTGATGTACGGATCATCTGGTGCCAGTCCATTTCCACCGGCGGTCTGCTTGCCGCGGTATTGGTAGGTCTTCGGTCAGCCTTGGCGTCAAACGGCACGTAGCCCTCGGGAGGGTTGCGCAAAAATTGCGCCAGGGTCACCACGATCACAAAGAAAGCGACACCAAATATAATCATGGTTTTCGAGACACCGTAGGCGCCCAGCAAGGCCTGCGCAGTTGGGGCAATATATACCGCCGCCAGTCCAAATCCGGCTACCACCAGTCCGGCGATCATGCCCGTCTGGGCTGCGGGAAACCACTTGACTGCTGCCGGGGTGGCCGCCGCGTAACCAAAGCCGATGCCAATCCCGCCAAACACGCCAAAACCTACGATGAAACCGATATAACTGGAACCGGCAAGGCCCGCGATGATGCACCCGAGTGCTACCGCCACACCACCGATGGTCGCGACCCAGCGGGGACCAATCCTGTCCTGTAAACGGCCGGCCGGGATCATGGCAATTGCAAACACGAAACAGGCAATTGCGTAGGGATCAGACTTCTGCGCAGCAGTCCACCCCCATTCCACCGGAATGGCGGCTTTTATGATCGACCAGGTGTAAAGCACTCCGAGAGCAAGGTTGATACCAGTACCTGATAAAGTAACCAGCCAACCTTTTCTGGATGAAGTTGAATGTGTCATTCGTACGGTCTCCTTAATGTACGGGGCGGTATGAGAACCGCTAACATTTAGAAGGCTCAACAGATCTCGAAAATCAGCCTGGATTTGGGAAACCCATGAGCGCGATTCGATTCCAGCGAATGTTAGATATTCCAGGCGTACTCCTGTTGCTTGTGCGCATCGAAAATGGCACGTATGTTGCTGATTTTATGGCGAATAAAAAACAAAATGCATGTTCCTTCCAGAAAGATAATTCTAACATAATTTCAATCACTTATCCCATTTTCATTACGCATCGGGATACCCCGCTTGACACAGATCAACTAGGGTGGTTTCAGACGCCAAACCCGCACTTAAATCAGGCTGTTAATGGTATGATTTGCATTACCAATGGGTAGGAATTTCGCTTGCCTGCCAGGTAGCCGAATTCAGATTATGAGCAGCATTGAGTTTGCTAAAATCACAGGAAAAGATCATGAATGACGAAACACTATCCGCACTGCACCGTGGTGTGAAAATTCTCCATGACCCCATACGCAACAAGGGAACCGCATTTACAGAAGCCGACCGTGAAGCGTTGCACCTGACCGGATTGCTGCCTCCGCGTGTCCATACAATTGCCGAACAGGAGTTGCGTGTGCTGGGAAATGTCCGCGACAAATCGACCGACCTGGCGCGTTATCTCTACCTGATTTCACTGCAGGATCGCAACGAAACGCTTTTTTACCGCGTCGTGATGAATAACATCGAAGAGATGATGCCGCTGATATACACACCAACTGTGGGAGCGGCCTGCCAGGCATTTCAGCATATTTACCGCAGACCACGAGGTTTCTACGTTTCCTCGCGTGATCGTGGAAACATCAAGAAAATATTACACAACTGGCCACATAAAAATGCCCGCATCATTGTAATCACCGATGGTGAGAGGATTCTCGGCCTGGGCGACCTCGGTGCTGATGGCATGGGTATTCCAATTGGCAAACTGGCGCTCTACACCGCCTGTGCGGGCATTCATCCAACGGAGTGCCTGCCCGTCATGTTTGATGTCGGCACCAACAACGAGGACCTGTTGAATGACCCACTTTACAACGGTCTGGAACAACGACGTGAGCGGGGCGAGAGCTTCGATTCACTGCTTGATGAGTTCGTCGACGCCGCACAGGAGGTTTTTCCCGGCGTACTGATCCAGTTCGAGGATTTCGGCAACACCAATGCCTTCCGGTTACTTGATAAATACCGGGATAAGGTCTGTTGCTTCAATGACGATATCCAGGGGACCGGGGCGGTCGCGCTGGCCGGCATCATCACTGCAATGCGTATCACAGGTGAAAAACTTTCGGATCAGCGCCTGTTGTTCCTGGGCGCAGGCGAAGCCGGCATCGGAACTGCCGATGCATTTGTCGCGGCGCTGGTCGAAGAGGGCATGTCCGTCGAAGATGCACGCGAACGCTGCTGTTTTGTCGACACGCAGGGTCTTTTAACCTCAAACCGTGAGAAAATCGCAGATCATAAACAGCGTTACGCCAGGGATATTCCTTTTATCAGCGACTTCCTCGAGGCAGTGAAAACACTCAAGCCCACGGCGATCCTGGGCCTCTCGGGTCAACCCGGGAGCTTTTCGCAGGAAATCATCGAGGCAATGGCCGAGATTAACAAACGGCCTATCATATTTGCACTGTCAAACCCGACTTCGAAAGCCGAATGTACCGCGGAACAAGCTTATCGCTGGACCAAGGGTCGCGCAATTTTTGCCAGCGGCAGTCCTTTTGAGCCGGTCAAATACGACAACAAGACCCACGTTCCCGGCCAGGGCAACAACGTTTATATCTTCCCGGGCGTAGGCCTCGGAACCATCGTGAGCGGCAGTCGCAGGGTTACTGACGAGATGTTCCTGGCCGCATCACACTCACTTGCACAGCAGGTGAGCGAGTATGACCTGGAACGCGGATGTATTTATCCGCCGTTGTCCCGAATCCGCCGGGTGTCCTCAAAGATCGCATATGAAGTCGCCAAAATCGCCTTCGAGAATGGCCTGGCGGATCGCGAAGAACCAGAAGACCTGATGGCAGAAATTGTTGCACATATGTACCAACCGATTTACCCGCATTACGCCTGAAAAAAACCAAGGAATAAAATGACAAACACACATCATCCAAAAATGCGTTCATTCTGGGTAGATTTCCCGGTGAGTGATGAGCAGTACGCCAAGCTGGATCTCAGGTGGCGCCGAAGAAAAAATTATTACGAGATCAAGAATGAGCCTCCTGAAGGCATCAGGATAAGATCGTTCTGCACTTTCGGCGGTGATGATTACAGGATTATCAGCCTGGAAGCCCGCGGTGACATTGATGCCTATAATGATGCACTGAAGATCATGGACAAGTGGATTGTTGATACTCTCGGTGAAAATTAAACCGTACCGGATTGGTCTCAGGGCATGGTGCTATTGAGACCAACAAAGCTGCCGCCGTTATCCTCTGCGAGCTTTCGCATCAATGCAGCGTAACGTACGGCGTTGATCGAGAGGCGGTTGCCGCTGAATTGCACCGGGAAGCCCACGGTGTGGATACGGACCCTCTTATTACCTGAACTGTCAGCGCTGTTGAGACGGTCGACCGTATCGATTACGGACTGGATCGAACCACTGGCGAAGTCGTCACCCAGGACATAGAGACTGATCTTCCTGTCCTTTGTGTGGAATCGCCGGATGGCGGCTTCGATACCTTCCACAGGGCTGGAATTGGAAAAGGGAAACCAGCTGGAGAGCCGGTTGATGATTGCAGCGCGACGGGCGGGCGTGTCCGGTATCCATTGACCCTTGTATTGCGAATACATGTAGTCGCCCATATCGTTCATCACCTGTATACCCTTGACGCGCGGATAAATTGCCAGGATCTCGCTGACTTTCTTCAGCACCATGGCCCAGGCGCCCTGGCCCATGGAACCCGAAGTGTCGATGATGAACATGATGTATTCGCTATCCACCGGAACTCCGCCAATCGCGGCATCCGGTGGCCGGCGCGTTTCCATGGCGGACAGGCGTTTTACCTCTTCACTCAGCTCCTGTTGAGCGGTAGCCAGTTGTTTTTCGATGATGGTCTGGGTTTCGAGCTCGTTCCTGGTTGCTGTGTGCTCACCGCGGACCATTGACAGGTCGCCCTTGAGGCGCGCCAGCTTCTCCCGGTGTACTGACAGTTGTTCCTGTTTTTCAGTCAGGTCACGGTTCAGCACCGTGGTCTCGCCACGGATACGGTAGATCTCCTGTTCCAGCTTTTCGACCAGGCCGGTCAGGTCCACGGCCAGTTGTTGAATAACACGCGGCTCGGAGATCTGGATGATGACCAGCAACAGGATGATAGCGCCAAAACCGCACGAAACGACATCCAGGAAAGACATGTTGAAGATGTCCACGTCGCGGCGCTTGCGTTTGCTCATGGCCAATCCCGTGAAGGTGTCATGAAGGAACCTTCGCTGTTGATGGCCAGTGACCAGAACGCCGCGGCAGCCCAGGCGTCCCCCTCCATCGGCAGAAGGATGGTATTGACGGGGATTTTGCCATCAAGCAGCTTGGCCGCCTGTTTGAAATGATCCAGCCGTTTATCCGCCGACACGGTGGTCGAGGAAGGTTTGCTGCGCCCCTGCGTGGGCAGGCCATCGGTGACGAGTATGATGTTGTCCGGTAGTGGCGACAGTTCTTTTGCTGCGGCAAATGCCTGGTAGAGGCTGGTGCCGCCTTCGGGTGCAAGCTGGTAAAGGGCGCTGACGGCGCCATCGACCTCTTTGCGCGTCGAGGTCTGCAGCCATTGCCCATCCGTGCCCGGCATAGTCGCCCGGGCCATGGTATTGAAAATGTATAGCTGGAAGCCGGTATTGGCTGGCAGGTTACTGACCAGCCATTCCGTCGTCTTCAACGTCCGCTGCCATTTGGGTGCATTGATGCGGCTTGCCGTATCGAGGTTGCGGCGGCGTATGATGTTGACGATGGTTTCATCGAGCATGCTCGCCGATGCATCTACCAGTATCAGGATATTTCGTCCGCCCATTTTTAGTCCGGTGAGATACTGTCGATCACCCTCACCCTTGAACTCGCGCACCTTTTCGCCGGCATCACGGTCCGCATCTACCGCGGCGCCGAGACGTTTCTGGACCTTGTCGAGTGACTTCAGGTCAGTACTCAACTGGTTGACATGTTCCCGGCTGGCCAGGGTTTCGCGGGACATCCTGGCAATCTCGACCTGCAACTCGTCAATGGTCTCGATCACGCGTTCTGACTGGCCCTGCATCAGGACAATTTCAGATTCGGTCGCCTTCAGGCTGTTTCGCGCCTCGACCAGGTCCTGCTCGCCGACCAGCACTTGTTTTTCCAGACGCACGGCTTCAGCCCTGAGGTCGGTAAATACCTGGTTGCGTGACTCAACGGTTTCGTGGTTGAGCACCAGCACCAATAACACCACGGCGCCGAATCCGCAAAACATGATGTCGAGGAAAGACAGTGAGAATGGTGTGATTTTACGGCGACTCATGGCTGGCGTGTCTGCCCCCGAACAATGCTTAATAACCTAAGCACCGCGCTAACTCTTCAGACGGCGGATCAACCAGCTGTCGACGTAACGTTCGCTATCCAGTACCAGGCGCTCCTGCATCAACTGCACCTGGTGAACGAAGAACATCAATACGATACTGATCACCAGGGCGATGAAAGTCGAGTTGAAAGCAACGCCCAGACTGGAGGTCACGCCGGTGATATCGCCTTCGACAGCACGGTGGGCCTGGCCCAGCGCATCACCGATACCACGCACCGTGCCGATAAAACCGACCGACGGAATCGCCCAGGCGATATAACGGATAATCGAAAGTTCGGTTTCCATGCGTTCGCCTTCTGATTCACAGACGGCACGAGCTGCGGTCGATACATCCTGGACATTACGTGTCGCGCCGAAGCGTTCAATCGCCGTCAGCAATGCCCTGGGTAAAAACCACTCATGCAAATGACCTGGCAAGGATGCAATGCGTTTGGCTAAATCACGGGTATCTTCCGGGCCGATCGGCAAGCTGCCCGGCAGTTGCAACAAATCCTGTTCGAGCAGTTTCTGCTGCCGATAGGCATCCCTCCCCTTGAAACCAAGAATGGCGAATGCCCAAAGCATCAGCACAAAACAGGTTTCCTGTTCATAATCCTTGATGACGACGAAAAATGACCGCTGGGGCGTGTAATCCGGGTTTTCCAGGACAATGGCCGTTTGCTGTTCAATAAAAGCATTGGCTTGCGGCCGGACCAGGGTGACGTAAACGCTGTGTACAAGGATAAATGCGATCAATAGTGAAAAGATGTTGTAGATAAGCTCTGTAGGCAATGTTTTTTTCATATTCTTCCGCTTATATGTCGACCGGGAAAGATACCGCGCTGTCGGCCTGAATCTTGTCTGTCGGGTTGAATTCCTTCAGTGGGTCTGCGGCAGAAGTGCCTGCCGGGTATGTTTTTTCCGCGTCCTGGTTTTCCGCAGCGGCATCGTCTTTTTCAAGGAGGGGTTGCGGTGGTACTTCTGACCCCCTTTCGGCCTTTTGAGGGTCCGGGGCCCGGTTTTGCGAGTCTTGCGCGAAGACCGCACATGATATTGCCGCTGTAAGCAAAATCAGGATCATACGATGACGCGTCAGCTTATTCATCGGCATAACGGGCAATCCGGAATCCAAGGTTGTCGCGTGGTCCGCGGCTGTAATCACGATAACTCAAACGCAACTCGGTGATACTGCCATCGCGCCAACTGGAGTCGCGCACAACATGGTGTTCACCGCTGTCGGGACCCATGGGGTCTTTCACCAGCTTTTCGGCCTGGCCGGGGTATACCGCATAATAATCATTGATCCATTCCGCCACGTTACCTCCCAGGTCCTGGAAACCTGCCGTTTGTGCATCGAAACTACCCACGGGCGCCGATGCCCGATAGCCGTCATTATAGCCTGCCACCACGTTGGCCAGCGTATCGGCTATCTGCGCATCAGCGAAGTTGCCAACGCCTTTTGGGGGTGGATATCCATCACCCCAGGGGTAACGTGCAGTTTCACTGCGGCCGGCAATCCTCGCTGCATAGACCCATTCGGCTTCAGTAGGCAGACGATAGCCATTTTTTACCCCGGTTTTCAGCTTCATTTTTCCATCGCTTTCAACATAAGCAGGCTCGAGCTTGTCTTTCCCGCTTAGCCAGTTGCAATAACGTGCTGCATCATCCCAGCTGACATCGACCACCGGATGTGTTTCGTTATTGAGGGACACGCCCTCGGCAGAGCCGGAATTGTGCCTTGCATCAAATTGCCGGTATTCGGCATTGCTGACCTCCCTGACCGCCAGGTAAAAAGGCCTGGTGATTTCGATCAGTCGCCGGCTCTCGTTGGCGCGGCGTCCAGCCTCACGCCGCGATGCACCCATTTGAAAACTACCCTGCGGTTCAAGCAGACGCATTTCCTGCCCGCCTGCCGTGCGCAATACCGAGGGCCGGGCCTCGGCTTTTACCTGTGCCCGGGTTTTCAGGATGACATCGATATCCTGGCTGGTGTCGGTTCGCGGGGTCACTTTTATGGATTGCGGCAGATAACCCGGTTTGCTGAATGTCAATTCATGCTGCCGGGTGGTCAGGCGCAACCGCTGTGTACCGGTTCCTGCCGCTTTGCCATCCACCATCAGTTTCGCATCGGCGGGGTCAGAACTGGTAAAAACAACGCCATACTCGGCTTGCAGGTCCAGTGAGACTTGCCGTTGTTCATCCGGGCCAATACTCAAGGATTTTTCAAGTACCTGGTAACCCGGTTTGCTAAGCCGCAACCGGTGGGTGACACCCGAGGCAAGAGTCAGTGTGACCGGAGTGGCGCCGAAAAACGTCCCTCCGACACTTACCGTAGCCCCGTCCGGGCGGGTTGCCAAAATCAATTTGCCGTCGTTGGGTTCGAGGGAAAAAATACCCGGATCAAGCGGGTTGCCGGCCGTGATTTCAGTTGCCAGTTGCGCCGTTTTGTATCCGGCAAGCGACAGCTCTATATTACGCCGGCCCTGGATGATTTCAGCCTGCATCGGGGTCAGGCCCACGGGTTCCCCGTCGACCGAGATGGTCGCGCCGGCGGGCTCACTCTCCAGCCGGACGCGGGCCCAGGCAGGCCGCAGTTTTAAATTGAGTTCCTGCAACGCCCCAAAACCGTCGATATCAAGCTCGAGTGTCTCATCCAGGTATCGCGCGGTTTGAATCGTCAATTGTTGCAAGCCCCGCTCCAGCGAAACGATATTGTCCGTATCGACCGCGGCCTCCACAGCGCCCGAGTAAACCCTGAACGGGACCATCGGATCAACCACGACCTTCAGCCGTCCCGGTAACTCCTTTAACTCAAAATCAAATGACAGGAATCCGCCCGACGACACTTCGAAATCTTCCTCGAGTGGTATATATCCTTCGAGTGACGCCTTGACCGTGTAGGTTCCCGGCACCACCAGTTTTCTCTTGCCCAATGAAACAGGCGGAGGAAAGCCGCTGATGGACAGGCTGTCCGGCTCGGGACTGACTTCAACCTCCAGTGGAGTCGCAAATAAAACAAAAAGGGCGATTAATGACAACAAG
>Ga0316201_10004160_pt1 | contig 10864 bp, 11 predicted proteins | sample CS6wburrow_MG_FD_204516 | JGI IMG/M metagenome (GOLD analysis project Ga0316201, IMG submission 204516) | Coastal sediment microbial communities from Delaware Bay, Delaware, United States - CS-6 worm burrow | ecosystem: Environmental > Aquatic > Marine > Coastal > Sediment | place: USA... | reverse complement strand
ACCGGGCGGTGCAAAGGCCCATGGTGCACAACGGACAGATCGCGGTACGCCTGATGATGAACCTGTCTTCGTCTTTCGATCATCGCTTTGTCGATGGCTACGATGCGGCATCGATGATTCAGCGCATGCGCGAGATGCTCGAGCACCCGGCTACGTTGTTTATGCCGGACTAGTTGCGGGGGGCGCTCTTTGGGAGTGGGGCGGCCCGACGTTGCTCGCACGGCTCTGGTATGTTCGGCTGCGGCTAGCTTTTCGTAGTGAGAATCCTCGCAGACCACGAGGCCAGCCGGCGGGGATGTCCTTTGTGGAATGGCTCCCTGCGGTCCGCTTGATTTCCACAAAGAACATCCCCACCGACTGGCCTCTTCCCGCAACGCAGTGTCTCGGTCTCGATGGCGCCGGCCCGGAGACCGCCGTGTTTGATCACCTGGCGCGTGGCCGGAGGCGATGTTCCATCCAGGCGCGCGAACGTTCGCTATACGATGGCGTAAGGGATTGCCGTCGGGGATGTTCTTGACGGAAATCAAGCGGACCGCAGGGAGCCATTCCGTCAAGGACATCCCCGACGGCAATCCCGGGCAGGTCATGTTGCAGTCCGCACTGGCGATGGCGATGGCGATTGCTTGCGCGACCCAGCTGCCAACCGCGTTAGAATGAAGTCGGGTACCTGACCGTGCTATTTCCGGCGTAGCATTAGCGACTTCGCAACGCGACCTGCCGAGCAGGGCGTCGCGCTCGGATTGGTATCGGTCTGTGTGACTGTCGGAACCTGGAGCGGCGTATTTACATGATTGCGTTTGTGTCAACAGCGTCACGGGCCGTGACCGGCGCGCGAATCACGCTCGCGCTGTTGGTGGCCGCTGTCCTGGCCGGTCTGTCCGGCTGCAGTACGGCACCGCCGGCAAACGTCGAGAACATCTGCGCCATCTTCGAGGAAAAGAAGAGTTGGTACCGCGCCGCGCGCAAGTCTCAGAAGCGCTGGGGTACGCCGGTACACGTGCAGCTGTCGATCATCCGTCAGGAATCTACATTTCGCTTCAACGCAAAGCCGCCGCGCACGCGATTGCTCGGTTTTATCCCGTGGAAACGGCCTTCCAACGCGTACGGCTACGCACAGGCACTCGACAGCACCTGGAAATCGTATAAGGACGACACGGGCAATCGCTTTGCCGACCGCGACGATTTTTCCGACGCGATCGATTTTGTCGGCTGGTACACGGACAAATCGCAAACGCGCGTCGGCATCTCGAAATGGGATCCTTACAATCAATACCTCGCGTACCACGAGGGTCACAACGGCTGGAAGAAGAAAACCTGGCGCAAGAAACGCTGGCTGCAGGAAACAGCACGCGTCGTCGACCATCGTGCGCGCGAGTGGGGTGCACAGCTCAAGCGCTGCGAGGATGACCTCGACGATGGCTGGTGGATTTTCTGAGGCTCTTCGTAGAACACGAGGACATCCTCGGCGGCAAGGCCGGGCCGGCGGAACAAATGCACGACGTGTGGTCCTCTTGCTGCGGAGGCCTCCAGGTTGGACACGAGAACAGGGGCCGGGGATGTCCTTTGTGGAATGGCTCCCGTTGGTCCGCTTGATTTCCACAAAGAACATCCCCGACCCCTGTCCTCTTCCCGCCACGCGCTTTGGAAAATTTGGCGCCGCGACGCGCGCCCTCCAGAAATCATCAGAAACCCGCCGATCAAATCGTTTGCGAAAACCGCTGCGTCTTGCTCGCCGCCCCGTGGTAGCGGTCAAACACCTGCGCGATGGTGCGCAATAAAAGCCGCCCACGCGTCGTCACGTGGATGGCGTCATCGTCGATCTCGACCAGCCGGTCGTCGGCCAGCAGCTGCAGCGCACTGAGTTCCTGTTCGAAGTAGCGCTCGAATGGCAGCGCGTACCGGTTCTCAAAGCTGGAAAAGCGTACCCGGTCGAAGCACATCAGTTCCTGGATGACGTCGGCGCGACGCAGGTCGTCGTCGCTCAGTCGCAGGCCGCGGTAAATGGGAAGTTCATCGCGCGCCAACGCGTCGGCGTATTCTTTCGTGCTGGTTACGTTTTGCGCGTAGCTGTTGCCGATGTGGCTGATGGCGCTCATGCCAAGTCCGATGAGGTCGCAGTCACTGTGCGTCGAGTAGCCCTGGAAGTTGCGTTGTAGCGTGCCGTCTTTCTGGGCCCGGGTCAGTTCGTCATCGGGCAGCGCGAAGTGGTCCATGCCGATGTACTCGTAACCCGCGTCGGTCAGGAGCGTCAGCGAATGGCGCAGGATGTCGAGCTTGACCGGTCGCGCGGGCAAGTCCTCGGCATGGATCATGCGCTGGCCGCGGAAGCGCTGCGGCAGGTGGGCGTAGTTGTAAATGGCAATGCGATCGGGACGCAGCTTTGCCACCTCGACCAGTGTGCGGTCGAAGCTGGCCACGTCCTGCAACGGCAGTCCGTAGATCAGGTCGTAGGATACTGAGCGAAAGCCGCAGGCGCGGGCGTGTTCGGTCAGTGAGCGTACCTCGTCGACCGACTGCAGCCGATTAACGGCCTCCTGGACAGCCGGCTCGAAGTCCTGCACGCCGAGACTGAGCCGATTGAAACCGTGCGCCGCAAGATGATCGAGCGCGGCATGATCGACCGTGCGCGGATCGACCTCGACGGAGAATTCCTGGGTGTTGTCCTGGACCAGCGTGAAATGGTCCGCGATGTGGGCGAGCAGGTCGTCGAGTTGGGCGGCCGACAGGTAGGTGGGCGTGCCACCGCCAAGATGCAGTTGGCGCACCGGGCGCGTTCGCGAGAACAGCGCGCCCTGCAGCGCGATCTCGCGCTTGAGGTCGTCGAGGTAGCTTTCGACCCTCTCGGCATTGCGCGTCACGATTTTGGTGCAGCCGCAGTAGTAGCACAGCGAACGACAGAACGGGATGTGCAGATAGAGTGACAGCGCCCGCCCGGATTCGTTGGAGACGCGCACGTCGGCCGCGTAATCTTGCGCGCCGTAATGGTCGGTGAACTGCATCGCGGTCGGGTAGGACGTGTAACGGGGCCCGGTGCCGGCGTAGCGCTCGATCAACTCGGGATCAAAAACGATGTCTGTCATGCAAAGTCTCCAACGGCTGCGCAGATCATGCCAAAACGCGAGTTGGGCCAGCAGTGTGGATCGCCTGTGCTGCCTAAGTAGATATACGTAGGCGCTGCCTGCGCGATGAGCGTCGGCGTCAGGCGTCGGTGTCCGGCGTTGTCGCCCGTTGACGCGTCCTGGTATGGCGCTCGGTCAATGCGAGTGCATTGCCGGCCAGCGCGATCACGAGCCCCGCCAAAGCCAGCGCGTTCCAGTGAAAATCCTCGAAAAACGTCGAGATGATCAGCGCCACGATCGGCAGCACAACGGAGCTGTAGGCGGCGCGCGACGAGCCGATGCGCTCGATCAGCAGCAGGTAGCAGGTAAACGCGACGGCGGAGCCAAACACCGCCAGGTACAGCATCGACAGCGCGTAACCGGTGTCCCACTGCACCGCAAGGGGCCGCCCCATCACTGCGGCCAGCAGCAGCGACAGCAAACCGCCGATCAGCATGCCCCAGGCGTTCACCGCCGTGACCGACATGCGACCTGACGTATTGGCGATGGCGGCCATGTTGCCAAGGGAAGCAAACACCACCGCGGCCACGCCCAGCGCCACGCCGGTCAACGTGCCGGCGCTGAGCTGCGTCCGGTTGAGCTCGGGCCAGAAAATCAGCGACACGCCGAAGATACCCAGCAGCCCGGCCACGGCCACGCGACGGGAGATCGGATTGCGGAAAAACAGGTATTCGTTGAGCAGGTTTGCCGGGATCAGAAGCGTGAAGATCACTGCCATGAGCCCCGACGAAATGTAATTGGTGCCGTAGTAGACAAAAAAATAGTTGGCGCAAAACATCAGGGCGCCCTGGGTGGCGACCATGGGCACGGCGTCGCGCGGGATGCGCAACGGTCGGCGACGCACTCCTCCGATCACAAATAGCACGAGCGACGCCAGCACGAAACGCACGGCCACCGATACTTCTTCGGCGGTGCCGTTGAGCTGGAACGTGATCGCGATCCAGGTGGAGCCCCAGATCAGAACCGTTGCCGCGTAGAGGAGAAGCGTCATGACGCGGGCCCTTGGTGCCTGGCGCGGAGGTTGGGAGTATACCTGCACGGACCCAACGCGGCTGGCCGAGTTGTCCGATCCGGGTAATATGAGCGTGTCAAAACGAGCCGGGTCCGGCTCCAGATGTCAGGTCAGCGGGCCGTCGGCGCGGATCACGCCGTTGTTGTCCGCGTATACCCAGTCGCCGGGCGAAAAGGACACGCCACCGACGCGGATGGCGATGTCGACATCGCCGAGGCCGCGCTTTTCAGTCTTGACCGGGCAGGCGCCCAGCGCCTTGACGCCCAGGTCGAGGTTGGCGATGACATCCACATCGCGAATGCAGCCCCAGATAACGAACCCGGCCCAGCCGTTGTCCACCGCGCCGGCGGCAATCAGATCGCCCAGAAGCGCGTGACGCGTGGAGCCGCCGCCATCGACCACCATCACACGGCCTTTGCCCGGCTGCGCGGCCTGTTCCTTGACCTTGGAGTTGTCTTCGAAACACTTGATCGTGGCCACGGGGCCGGCGAACGTGGCCTTGCCGCCGAAGCTGCGCAGCGGCAGATTCACCACCTTTATGCGATCGGGATGATCGTCGCACAGGTCCGGCGTCGTGAATGCGGCCACAGCGGTTTAGGGGGCGATTCCGCTGGGTCCCGGCGGGGTGAAGAAGCGCAGCTTGACGATGCCCAGATCCACGACGTTAACGATTCCGTCGCCGTTCAGATCTGCGTCGGGATCGCCGGTAAAGAAGTTCAGCTTCAGCAGGCCAAGATCGGTTGCGTTGGTGATGCCATCGTTGTTGAGATCGGCATCGCACAGGTTGCCATAGCCATCGCCGTTGGTGTCGCGCTGGTTGGCGTTGACGTCCTGGATGCAGTTGTCCATGAAATTGCGCACGCCGTCTTCATCGACGTCGGGCGGTGCGAAAAAACCCGGCTGCAGGATGTAGCTCGCGCTGGTGCTGATACCGAGGGCGCTGGGCTGGGCGACGCTGTCATTGAGGGTGTAACTGGCCGACATCGAGGTGCCTCCGCCACTGTCTACCACGTCCCAGGCGATCTGGTAATTGGTGCTGCTGGGACCCGCTGCCGCCGCACTCATGGCGGCGGTTGCCATCAGGGCCGCCAGGACCATTGTGAGATTTTCATTATTTATCATCGGCCTGTTCTCTTTTTGGTTGGCTGGTAACACACACCCGCTGGCGCGGAACCACAATTTTGTCGCGCTCAAAGGCGTTTAGGAAATAATAGACCTTTAAATACAATTGCGCCATTCGCGGGATTAGGCTACACAGTTCGCCATGCTACTTACCGTTCTCGATTACATTGGCGTCGCATTGTTCGCCGTCTCCGGCGCGATCGTCGCCTCGCGCCGTCATCTCGATATCGTGGCATTCGTGTTCTTTGCCACGATGACCGGCGTGGGTGGTGGCACGCTGCGCGATCTTCTGCTGGATGTGCCGGTCTTCTGGATCGTGTCGCCGCAATACCTGGTCCTGTGCTTCTTCGCGGCGATCGTGACCTGGTTTGTGGCGCATTATGTCGAACACCTGGGCAAGCCGCTGCGCTGGGCCGACGCAATTGGTATCGCCGCCTATTCGGTCATGGGCGCGGCCAAGGCGCTCGGGGTTGGCAGTTCGCCGGTGGTGGCCATCATCATGGGCGTGTCGACGGCCACGTTTGGCGGCGTCATGCGCGACCTGGTCGCCGGCGAGCCGTCCGCCATCATCAAACCCGAGATCTATCTGACCGCCGCGTTTCTCGGCGCCGGCACGTTTGCCTTCCTTTCGTGGCTGGATGTCAATCAGTGGCTGGCAGCGGGTGCCGGTTTCAGCGCCGCGTTGTTGTTGCGCGGCGGCGCCATCGTGCGCGGCTGGTGTCTGCCGGGGTATCGGTCACCATAAAAAAGGCCCCGCGTCCTGCGGGGCCTTTTGTCGTGACGACCGCATCAGCGGCCTGCGTGGCGCGAAGCCGAAGGCTAGACCCCCTCGGCCGCCGTCGTGCCCGTGACCGACGCTTTTGGCAAATCACGCGTCTCCCGGATTTTGCCGACGGCCGCGCGCAACGCTTCGATGCGCGTGTCGAACGTCGTGCCCTCGGGCAGGCAGTGAATCGCGTCCAGCGCGTTCAGTACGTCGCCCACCTCATCATGCAGTCCGGTAACGTAGACCGTGCGTCCTGCCTCGCGCGCGTCGCAGACGATCGTCTCCACCGCGCGTGCGGCGGACACGTCCAGGAACGGTACACGCGAGAAATCGAGGATGATCGCGTCGCCCCTGTCCTTGGCACGCTCGCGTACCTGCAGCCCGAGGTCGGCGGCAGCGCCGAAGCTCAGCGGACCGCCGAAGTCGAACATCAGGACGTGGCCATCGGCCTGTTTCATCAACTCGTGCTCTTCCGGTGAGGCGCTCGTGTGGCCGCCGGTGGTGCGGAACGACTTGAGCTGCTCGTCGGCCAGGCGCTTGACGAACGCCAGGGCGGCCAGCACGACGCCGGCGGCAACCGCGGTGATCAGGTCGACAAACACGGTCAGGCCCAGCACCAGTGCCATCAGCGCGAGGTCCCAGCGCGGCCCCCTGTGGGCGCGGCTCAGGTAATTCACATCGATGATGTCCCAGCCGACTTTGACGAGGATACCGGCAAGCACCGCGTGGGGGATCTTCGAAGCCAGCGGCGCCAGCACGATGACCGTGGCCACCAGGACGAGCGCGTGCAGCATGCCCGCGATCTTGGTCTGGCCGCCGGTGCGGATGTTGACGACGGTGCGCATCGTGGCGCCGGCGCCGGGAATGGCGCCGAACAGGCCGGCGACCGTGTTACCGATGCCCTGGCCGATCAGTTCCTTGTCGGAATCGTGGCGCGTGCGCGTCATGTTATCCGCGACCAGCGACGTCAGCAGGCTGTCGATCGCGCCCAGCACGGCGAGGATGAACGCCGCCTCGGCCACGAGCAGCAGCGTGTCCTGGCTGAACGCCGGCATGATGAACTGCGGGAAGCCGGTCGGAATGTCGCCGAGGATCGGTGCGCCGGTCACCATCAGGCTTAGCAGCGTGCCGATAATCAGTGCGGCCAGTGCGCCGGGTATGTACTTGCCCAGCTTTTTCGGCCACAGGAAGATCGTCAGCAACGTGACAACGCCCACGAGCAGCGCGGAGTAATTGGGATCCATCACGGCGCCGGGGATGGCCGTCAGCGCCGGAATCGTGCCGCCGCCCTCCGGCTCGTGGCCAAACAGGCGTGATAACTGCAGTGCGATGATGATGCAGCCGATGCCGCTCATGAAGCCGGAGATCACCGGGTAGGGCACCAGCCGGATGTACTGTCCGAGCCGGAACACGCCGAACAGGATCTGCAGAATACCGGCCAGGACGACGGCGGCGAACACCAGCGCCGGGTTGCCGCTAAGCGAGGCAAAGATGCCCGCAAAAACGACGACCATGGGGCCGGTGGGGCCGGATACCTGGGCGCCAGTGCCACCGAACAGCGAGGCGAAGAAACCGACGAAGATCGCGCCCCACAGGCCCGCGATCGGGCCGGCGCCCGACGCTTCGCCGAACGCGAGCGCGAGGGGCAGCGCGACGACGCCGGCGGTCAGGCCGCCGTAGATGTCACCGCGCAGGTTGGATGTGTCGAAAAATTTCATGTTGGGAATTCCTTTGAATCAGGTGGTCAGGCAGCGCAGGTGCCGGCAGCGGCCAGACGGGCCACCTGTTCGGCGTAGCGCTTGTCCACGGGAACGAAGTCATTCGTATTGTCGTCATAGGCGTGTACATCGCCGGTCTTGATGTCGTACACCCAGCCGTGCAGTTCGAGGTCGCCCTTGGCCAGGCGCGCCGCCACACTCGGGTGTGTTTTGAGATGGGTCAGCTGCAAAATGACGTTATGGCGCAACAGCAACTGCATGCGCTCTTCGTCCGATTTGCCTTCGCCGATCTCGCTGACGATGTCGACCGCGGCCTTGGAGTAGCCCAGCCATTCCTTGACGTGCGGCAGGGCATCGAGCCCCTCGGGGTTCATTGCGCCTTTCATGGCGCCGCACTCGGTGTGCCCGCACACCACGATGTGCGGCACGCGCAAGGCTGACACGGCGAATTCGATCGATGCGGTCATGCCACCGGTGTAATTGGTGTGTGGCGGTACGATGTTGCCCGCGTTGCGGCAGATGAATAACTCACCCGGCTCGGTCTGGGTGATCATTGCCGTTTCGATACGCGAGTCCGAACACGTGATGAACAGCGCCTCGGGCGACTGGCCCTGGCTGAGCTTCTCGAACAACTCGCGTTTCTGGGGAAAGACCTCGTTTTGGAAGCGTACGACGCCGGCTGCAAACTTGGGCATGACTGTAGTCCTCTACTTTACTGATTTAACTGGAGTTGTATTATCTGTGGACCACAATTCACGCGCGGATTCGATGGCGGATCGATTGATCATCCCCATGCGACCCTCGATGAAGTGCAGTCCTTCGGTTATCCAGCCGGCGATCTCCGGTTGGATCAGGTGATAGAAATGGTGCCGTCCGTCACGCCGCTCATCGACCATGCGATGAGCGCGCAACAGGCTCAGGTGTTGCGACACTCGCGGACCGGGCAAGCCCAGCTCCTCGACCAGGCCGTTGACGTCCTTTTCGCCGGCACGCAGCTCCTCGATCAGACGGATGCGATCCGGGTGAGCAACCACTTTGAAGATGCTGGCAAGTTCTTTGGCAACGAGTTCGCGACTGGGCATACCGACTTTCCTGTGGCGCTGATTCGCCAGACCTCTTCGCATTAGCAAAGATATATATCTGCGAATATTTGAAGATATGAAAAGCTGAAGATACACAAGGCTCGCACGCCTGTCAACGACCTTTTCAACGATTTTTCCCGCTGCAGCCAATCCCAGTCGTACGCGGTGCGCGGTGCCGCCGTGGCGAGCGCCGGCGAGGCGGAAAAAAGGGGCGGGGAGGGCTTATCCGGCGCTGCGGGTTGGATCCTGGGCGGGGCCGCGCAGCCCCTGCTCTTCGAAATACTCGCGCAGTCGTTCGTCGGCCTGATCGCCGAACAGGATCCGACAGGCCTCGCGCAGCCCGGCGCTGTGGGCCAGCTCGGCGGGGCTCATGACCATGGTGATTTTTGAGCGTCGCCGCAGGAAATCGTCCAGCGTCGTGATCATCTCGTCGCGCGCGGCCTGTTCGATCTCGCACCGCAGGTATTCCGTGTTTTCGATCAGCGGGCTGGCGCTGTCCGGGTCGCGGCGGATGGTCTCGAGCATCTCGAACGCGCGCGCGCCGTAACGCCGCCAGAAGCGGCGCGCCAACGGTTCGGACGCCAGCCGGTGACGCAATGTGTCCAGCGACATGCGCCGGGCCTGGTGCATGAACTCCTCGCGGACCGACGCGGGCGGTTCGCCGTACCACTGGCGCTTGACATGCGGTAACGCCACGCCCATTGACGCCACTGCCTCGGCGACTTCGTCGCCGACGTTGAGACAGTCGGTGATCTTGCCGCCGAAAATGCTCAGAAAGGCTCTTTGTGAGTCGCTCTCGATGATGTGTTTGCGCGACAGGGCAACCCAGTCGTCCCCCGCGTCCTGACCCGCCACGGCCAGTGGTCGTACGCCGCAGCGTTCGGCGATGATGTCTTCGCGCCGCAGTGGGCGTGGCAGGTCCAGAAGCTCGTTGGCGTTGGCCAGGATGAAGTCCCGATCCTCGTCGGTGACGCCGGTGTGCGGGTCGCTGACGCGGGTGTCGGTGGTCCCGATGCAGGTTCTCGGACCCATCGGCATGACGAAAAACAGTCGCCCGTCGCTGGCGAAAAAAGCCAGCACCCGGCGCGTGTCCATGACGCGCTCCACGATCAGGTGCACGCCCTTGGAGAACACGTGCCGATGGTCTGTCGTGATGCCGGCACGTTCGTTCAGCGCGTCCACGCCCGGACCACAGGCGTTGACGACGGTGCGCGCGGTGAGATCGAAACGGCTGTCACTGCGCCGGTCGCGCAGCCTGGCATGCCACATCCCGTCGCGCCGCGAAAGCGAGTCGCAGTCAATGTAATTGGCGGCGGTTGCCCCGTAATTCATTGCGTTGCGGACAAAATTGAAGACAAAGCGCGCGTCGTTGTCGTACAGGTAGCAATCCGAATACTCGATACCCGCGCGCGCATCGCTCACGTCAATCACGCTCTCGCGAGCCTTCAGCGCCTCGACCCCGAGGAAGTGTGGTCTGCGCGTCGCGAAGCGGCCCATCAGCCAGTACATCAGCGTGCCGGCGTAAATGACGATTGGCGGGACGCGGAATTTCTTCTCTACAGTCGCCAGGAAGCGAATTTCCTTGACCGTCGACGGGTACTCCCGCATCAGCTGATTGCGGCTCTTGCACAGCTTGTTAACCAGGCCGAACTCGCCGCCTTCGAGGTATTTGATGCCGCCCCAGGCCAGGTTTGAGGACTGGGAGCTGGTCTGGCCGGCGAAATCGGCGCGGTCCACGAGCGCCACGCTGGCGCCCGCGCAACTGAGGGCGGCGGCGCTGACCGCGCCATTGATGCCTGCGCCGACCACCAGGACGTCAAACTGGCCGTCGCGCAGGCGTTCGATATTGCTCTTGCGAAGTGTCATGGTCGCTCGCTGTTGTCTGTCGCGGGCCGCGCAACGCGGGATTCACTCGAGTCTGAGGATACACCCGGCCAACGTCGGAAAATCGCGTCGTTTGCTATAATTTGCACATCTCAAATACTATCGCGCACGAACCGGCTTGCAGCATCTGCCGATTTGTTTGTTTTATTGTTCTTTTCGAG
>Ga0316201_10004158_pt1 | contig 10866 bp, 9 predicted proteins | sample CS6wburrow_MG_FD_204516 | JGI IMG/M metagenome (GOLD analysis project Ga0316201, IMG submission 204516) | Coastal sediment microbial communities from Delaware Bay, Delaware, United States - CS-6 worm burrow | ecosystem: Environmental > Aquatic > Marine > Coastal > Sediment | place: USA: Delaware... | reverse complement strand
TGCAAGCAGGGGAAACTTTGCTTCCGTTGCGCGGAGTTTGAGGGCGCCCCGCGGATCATCTCCATCGTCAACGGGAATCGCATTCACCCCTACCGGGCCAAAGTCGAATTCGTGATTGCCAATGGCGGCCGCTGTCACGTTCATTGCGTTGTAGGCGTCGACAACGAGGGCACCTTCGGACAGGTTCGACTCGAGCGTGCCCTGCCACATGTCACCTGCGTCAATGAACAGTACCGCACCGCCGTCGGAATCTCGTGCCTCGCGCAGGGCGCTGACATAAGCAGATATCGTGACGAGCCCCCCTTTTTCGCCCGTAGCGAGCAGTTCGCCATGAACATCGTTGGTGCCGATGATCGACAGGGTAACCACGTCCACGGGACGCGGTGATGAGGCGCAGGAGACGACTCCCAGGGCGACGAGGAAGGAAAAAAACAGGCGAATAGGCGACATAAGCTGGACTTTCTAGGACTTGCTGCAGCGCCTATATTAACGCGCTCGTATTCTGGCGCGAAATCAAACGATGTGAATATCGCACTGCCGTATAATAAGGCACATGCAATCCACGCCTGTTTCGCATGAGTACAGTGTTCGCGAAGAGATTATCCACGCTCTGACGCATGGGCTAGGTGTGCTGCTCAGCATCGCAGGCCTTTCCTGGATGCTGTATGTCTCTGTCGTTGCAGAGGACCCCTGGCGCATTGTGGCGAGCACGATCTACGGTGCTACGTTGATCATGCTGTTCCTTGCATCGACAATCTACCACTCGATGTACGCATCGCGGCACCGCGACATATTCAAACTACTGGATCATTGTGCCATTTATCTTCTGATCGCGGGCACTTACACGCCGTTCCTGCTCGTCGCCATGCGCAACGATACAGGGTGGTGGCTGTTTGGCATAGTCTGGGCACTCGCTACGGCAGGCATCATCAAGAAGCTCTGGTTCAGACACCGCTTTCCGAAACTGGCGCTCGCAAGTTACCTCGCGATGGGGTGGCTTATCGTGGTTGCTGCACCGCAGATGGCGGAAGCTATCGGACCAAATGGCATGGCCTGGCTCATTGCAGGTGGTCTCAGCTATTCAGTCGGCGCAATTTTCTACGCGATGCCGCGCATCCCCTTTAATCACGCCGTTTGGCATGTATTCGTTCTCGGCGGCGGCATTTGCCACTTTTTCGGGGTGGTGTTACACGTCCTGCCTATCTGAAGACGTCGAAGATATAGCTGTACTTGAGGATGAACTCACGTCCCGTGGGCAGTGCACCGACGCCTCGCTCGTCAACTTCGTTGTAAACAATGTAAAGCCCTGAGTTGGCCGTCCGCAGCCACGAGAATCGAATATTCGTGCCCATTTTTTCGCTCGTATCGTTGTACTGGACCAGCGCCTGCAACTGGATTTTCGGCGTAAACGAATAGGAGAGTCGCAGGCGGGTGAGACTGGCCGTGAACTGGCCGTTTGCAACAGGCAGGTCGTAGTCGTTGTAGCTGTATGAGAGCTCCGAGCGAAACGTCTCACCGATACGGTATTTCAATGTCGGCGAAAGCGACACCCGGTCACCTCCGAACTGGCCGCCAATGACCGTCCGCAACTCAAAACTCAATGGTTTCGATTTGTTCGTGAAGAAACTGAGTGCTGTTTCACCGTGATCGTAGGTACCCTCGGGTACCTCGACGCCAGGTACGATTTCGAACGGGGTTATGACGCCAGCGCGTGTGAAGTTATAACCCGTGTGTATCTCCGCGCTGGTCCTGAGCTCCCAGTGAACGTCAAGGTGCAGGTATCCGGATTCCTGGAAGCCATCGAACTTCCAGAAGCCGCTGTAGGACGCATGCGGTCGGATCTCGAAAAGGCCCCAGAGATCATCCGGCCGGATACGGCGCAACAGGAAAGCCGAGGCCTTGCGGTACTCGGTACGTGACAGGAAACCGACCTCCGGGTTGAAGTCCTTGCCAACCTCCGTGTACTGGGCGTTGTGTGACCAATCGGCCGAGCTGTACTCGTACTTCAGCGAGAACGCGTCATCCCTGTCGTCGCGACCCGGTGTCTCGGTCCTGGCTACCCAGGTCTGCAGCATCGTGTGCTCGCCAATGCCCCAACGGCCATCGATGGCGTACGTCCTGTTGTGGTCCTGGGTGGACGGGACCAGGTAAGAGCCGTCGCCTTCGCGGCTGACGAAAATCGCGCCGATGCTCGAGCGGTTTGCCAGCTCCTGGCTCACGCGTAAAACAGCAAAATCGTTAGCAGGCGCGACACCGTCTATGGCGTCCGTGCCCATATACAACAGACCTACATTGGTGCGCTCGCCGATCTTGCCGGACAGGCGGGCTCCGCCTTCGACCGGAATCGGATTGCCATCCGAGGCGATCCCGATACGGCGGCTGAAGAACATCTCGACCTCTTCACCGTTGCCCACGGAAAATTGCCCGGCGTTTTCGAGGAAGAACGGCCGCTTCTCCGGGAAGAACAGGTTGAAGCGATCGAGGTTGAGCTGCTGTTCGTCGGCCTCGACCTGAGCAAAGTCCGTGTTGTAGGTCAGATCCAGCGTCAGGCTGGGCGTGATCCCGTACTTGAGGTCAAATCCGAATTCGTTATTCGACTCTGTGCCATCCAGTGTGCTGCCGCGTTGCCACTGCGCGAGCGCGTACGGCGTAAACTGTAAATTTCGTTGGGCTGGTGGCTCGATACCTTGCAGCGTGCCGGCCTGCGACACGCGATACAGGTTGCGGTTGCGTTCCAGAGGCGCCCAGTAGGTGATTTCGTTATTGCGGCGTATGTTGCGCTGGAAGTTAATACCCCAATCCTGAGTCTCACCTTTACCGTAGCGAAGTGTCCGAAACGGGATCTCGAACTCGGCAGTCCAGCCATCGTCAGTGATCCGGGAGCGCACAGTCCACGAGCCATCCCAGTTCAGGTTGAAGGCCCCGCCACCGGAACCAAAGTCGTCACCTTCGCCTTCTTTCGTTATCTGGCCGTCGTACTCCACGCCCGCGGCATTGGTGCCAAACACGTAGCCGTTCTGGCGATCGAGCACGCCGTCAATAACAAACAGAAAGGCGTCGGTGTCATTGAGACTCGAGTCCCTTCGACTATCCGAAACGATAATGCCGGACGGATCGTCGTCGTAGGCCATGACGGCAACGTACAGCGCGTCATCGGTGTAACCTACGAAGACCTCTGTGCGCTGCGTGGCAGGTTGTCCATCATTGGGCTGAACCTGCCGAAAGCCAGTGGCGGGAATGACTCCTGACCATGCTTCGTCGCCGAGTACCAGGCTGTCGACTTGCGGCGCTTGCTCGAGCCGGGTTGCCTGCAAGGTTGGCGGCGATCCGTCGTCGGCAGCCGCGCGTTGGCAGATAAAAACCAGCGATAGCGATACTATACCGAACAGTACATCGGCACGGGCGCCAGCGAGGCGAGGGGACGTCATGGATTGGCCTGTTGGGGTTGCAAACCACGGAGTATACGTAATCGTATTGGGCAGTTTCATTGCGGCTTTTAGCAATGCGGCCTTCGCGAATGGCGGTGCGATGATAGTCCTCGCGGTGACGAGTACGGTACTGCCTGTATCGTCTGTTGTACCGATTCACTCGACGTTGCTCATTGGGTCAACAACGTCTCGCGCAATCGTGTTTCGTGAGCACATCGATTGGCGTATTGCGATCCCGTTTCTTGTCGGCAGTGTAGTTGCCGTGTCAATTGCTGCGCCGATCTTTGTCAGCCTGCCGGACGAGTTCGTCGCCATGGCGATCGGCATTGTCATGCTGGTGGCGATCTGGTTGCCCGGTGTCAGCTGGCGACCGAAGATAAAGCATCCCTGGGTGATTGTCGGCTTCGTTCACTCATTCCTTTCGACACTTTTTGCGTACGGCGCTTTGTTGCACGCGGTGATCCTGCACACCGGGCTGAGAAGGCGGCAAATCGTCGCAACAATGGCGGCAAGCCTGAGCGGCATGGCCGTGTTCAAGATAGCCGGCTATGCGCTTAACGGGTTTGACTATTCGCCATACATCGAGGTTATTGGCCTGTCGATTATCGCCGCGTTCGCCGGGACCTGGGTCGGCAAGCAGGTCATCGATCGCATCTCCGAGGCCACATTTCGACTAATGTTTCGGTTACTGGTCACGCTTTCTGCTGTTCGGCTCCTGTATATGGGGCTCTTCAATTCGTAGATATACGAAGTGATACTCGCGGGTTATAGGGCTACTGTAACTGTGCATAGTTGCGAGGAGGTGCCCCGTGAGTCGCAACATCCTTTGCGTCGTCGAGTTCGATAACTACCCCGATGACGTTGTAGCCAGAGCGACCTGGCTTGCAGAATTGCACGACTGCAATTTGCATCTGCTGGTGAGTGATCCATCGACTGATTTTCTTGGCAGTACCTACGTGTATCTGCTGGAGGACTTTCGGCCCATTGCGGACAGCATCAAGCAGTATCAGGAGGAGGCGCTTGGTCGGCTCGTAGATCAGGCGGAGGCTGCAGGAGTTTCCGTTGAAGTCAGTCGCTCGTCAGAACGGCATGTGGCTGACCTGGTCCGCCGCGAGGCAGATGTGCGAAAGCCGATGTATGTTGTCAAAGGCACGCATTACCACACGCCGTCCGAGCGTGCGTCGATGGCCGACGCAGACTGGGACCTGATTCGCGACCTGGATTACCCGACCTGGTTCGTCAAGCCGATTCTGTGGCACAAGGCGCCCGTTATTGTCGCAGCGGTTGATCCTGTGCACGCACATGACAAACCGGCTCATCTCGACAAGCAGATCATCCAGATGGGGCAGGCCATTGCGGGCAAGTGTTCGGGTACATTGAAGGTACTGCATACCTACCAGCGCCTCGACGAAATCGGGTCTCGTGTGATGTGGGCGTTCAAGCCAGAGAAACTTCCGGTGGAAAAACTGGACAAGCAGATTCGCACGGAACACGCGCATGCACTCAAGATACTGGGTGAAGTCTGCGATGTTCCCTCGAAAGCTTTGCACCTTGTCCCGGGACGAGCGCACGACGTGCTGCCGAGCTTTGCCCGCGCCAACAATGCGAGCCTGGTGATAATGGGTGCATTGGCCAGGTCGAAATTGAAACAGCGTATTGTCGGCAGCACCGCCGCAAGGGTCCTGGATTACATTCCTTGTGACGTACTAGTCGCCCACGCGAAGTAGAGCGTAGAAAAAAGCCCCGCCAAAGCGGGGCTTTTTCGGCTATGCGTAGATCCGCTTCATGAGCGGCCCCATCTTCCTTGCGCCGACCATGCTCAGGGTCGTTATCAGCCCGGCCATCATTGCTCCGGTCACTCCGCAGGTCAGGACGTCCTGGCCTGTGAGCCACAGTCCCGGAATGGTCGTTTTCGGGCGCAGCCAGTCTTGCTGCATTCGCTGGCGTGTGTGCGCCAGTCCGTAGAGTTCTCCTCGCTGGTAGCCGCCAAACCAGTTGGTTGACAGCGGCGTCGAAACCTCGAAGTAATCGACCTTGCCGCGGAGATGCGGCAGCTTGTCGTAGAGATGTTCCATAAGACGTTCACCGAGCATTTCCTTGTATGCCTCATAGTCATCACCGCGTTTGCCCCAGGTTGCTTCGCGCCATTTTTCGAATCGTTCGTAGGGTGCCGGCGCCACGATTTCGATTGTTGCGGTGCCTGGATGTCGATTCTCGTAGTCAGGGTCTTTCGCGGACGGAAACGAAATATAGACGATGGGGAAGGACGCGTCCTGATCCTCTAGGAAGTCGTCGAGTGCTTTGTCGTAATCGTTACCTGGGTAGATCCAGAAATTGGTTTTCGGCAAACCGAGTTCTTTGGCAGTGCCTTTGAGGCCGATATACACGCCGAGATGACCGACGCTGGGCTGGACGTTCTCCATATGTCGGCGGTAGCCACTTCTTGTGGCAATGTCTTCGGGCAACAGATGGTTGAATGTGTTGTCGACACCAGCGGATGAAATGACGCAGTTACAGTCGATGCGATGACCATCTTTCATCTCGACGCCCGAGACGCGGTCATTTTCGACGAGAATCTGTTCGACTCTTGCGTAGGTGAATACCTCGCCACCAGCCGCCTGGATTTTCGGAATGATGGTGTCGGCGATGCGCCACGACCCGCCTGTAGGGTAATAGCCGCCGTAAAGGTAGTGTCGCGCGATCATCGCATGGGCCATGAAAGGGGAGCGCTTGGGTGGCAGCCCCATGTCGCCCCATTGTCCGCACAAGGTTGCGATCAGATCCGGGTCGTCGGTGAGCTCGCTGAGCACTTCCCATGTACCCTTGTTAAACGGGCTGCGCAGTCTCCACGCGAGCCAGGGTTTCAGGAGCCAGCGCATCCACGTGCTCAAGCCCCGACCCATACCAAATGCCGAAAGCGCATCTCCCGAGCGATCAAGTAGTTTCAGGTACTGGTCGATTGCGTGAGCTTCTTCGGGGAACTGTCGGACCAGGTTGTCGCGGAACTCTTCCTTGCCCGCAATCGCATTGAATACCTTGTCACCGACGTAGAAGCGATCGTACTCGCTGTCCATCGGGGCCCATTTGAGTTGCCCGTTCGAGAGGTAGTCGAACATCTTGCGAGTTCGGGTGCTGGCGCCAACTTCACCGATGTAATGTACGCCGACGTCCCATTCATAGCCGCCGCGTTCATAGGAGTGCGTGAACCCGCCGGCTGTGTAGTGTTGTTCGAGAACGCAAACCTTCCAGCCGAGGTCGCTCAAGAGGGCGGCCGTCGTCAGGCCGCCTATTCCCGAGCCGATGACAATCGCATCGTAATCAGGGGCGAGCCGGGTAGGGCGATATCGATAGCCGATTCGTAGCGTACTTGGGGACATCTTAGCCATGTCCGGCCAATCTTATATCGCGTTCCTGCCCGGGTCGCCCTCAATTTCGCCTAGGCGCTCTTGGCAAACTTCTGGCGCCAGCCCGGATAAAGCTTGTCGGCATCGCCCGGGAAGCTCTCGAAAGCGCGGGCCAGTTCGTTGTGATCGCGGGCGAATTCAACAACATCTGCGCCATCTCGCCAGCACTGTTCCGCCTGGCGCATTGAACGGGCGCCGGCGGCAGCACCGTCGATATGGCCGTACGATCCGCCGCCGGCTGTCATGACGACGTTGGAGTGGCCAAGGTTTTCGAAGAAGCCGGGGATGCGCAGTGCATTCATGCCGCCCGAAATAATCGGTGTTGTCGGGTTCATGCCCTGCCATTCCTGATGGTAGTACGGACCTTCGGCGCTATCGCGCTCGAGCATATACGCCGTGAACTTGTCTGACGCTTCGCCCTCCATCTTGCCGTAGCTCATCGTGCCGGTGTGAATGCCGGACGAGCCCTGGATGCGTGCCATCTTGCAATGGACAAATGCTGTGTAGCCGCGTTTGGCTTGTGGCGAGGTTACTGCACCGTGGCCGGCACGATGGTAATGCAGGTACTGGTTCGGGAAGCGTCGGCGAGCTGTTGTAATAGCGGTCGCGCCGGCGACATAGCCGTCGACGAGGAATGCGACGTGGTCCGCCAGGTCGGCGAAAGTCTCCAGTATGAATTCACCGCGAGCGATCATCTCGAACGGATCGTCCGCCGTAATGTTGGCCGAGAACAGCTTGGCCTCGCCGGTTTCGTCCTGTGCACGGCGCATCGAGTCGGCAACGAGCGGGATCGTTTCCTTCATCGGGGCGAAGACCTGGTTGCCCTGGGGCTCATCGTTCTTGATGAAGTCGCCACCGAGCCAGAAGTCGTAGCAGGCATCGGCGAACGGTCGCGGCCGCAGGCCAAGTTTCGGCTTCACAATCGTGCCAACGATAAAGCCACCGTCGACGTGCGGGCGTCCCAGGACTCGCCACAGGTCGGCGATCGTCGTCGCCGGGCCGTCGAACAGACGCAGGTACTCAGGTGGGAAGTAGAAGTCATGCATCTTGGCGTATTCGACGTCGCCCATGCCCTGGTTGTTGCCAATGGCCAGCGTCAAAAACGACGCGATCATGGCGCGGCCGTCCGTGATGTTGCGGTCGAACAGATCCACCGGGTAGGCGAGCTTCATCAATTCCCTGGCTTCATCGACTTCATAAACCAGGGCATCGACACCGCGTGTAAATGAGTCAGTCGTCGAGACCTCGACGTTCGTGCCCGTGGAGGACTCGGCGGCAAAGTGGGCGGCTGTTTCAATAAAGTTGCCAAAACCGGGTTTTGGCTTCATGTGATATGCGACCAGGACGTGCTTGCCGTCTGCAATCAGCTCGTCCTCTTTGAGGTTCAGGTCGACGTATCGGCTGGATTGGTCAATTGCCATGTTCGGTGTCCCTTTCAAGTAGCTTGATGGCACGGTAACGGATGCACTATCATAAGAAAATTCAATTCTTTTTATCTAATAGATAAGGAATACTTATGCATCTGACCTTGCGCCAACTACAGTGTTTCTCGGCCGTGTCGAAGAACCTGAGCTATACAAAGGCCGCGGAGGAGCTGCACCTGACACAGCCGGCAGTGTCGATGCAGATTCGGCAGTTGGAGCTACAGGCCGGACTGGCGCTTACCGAACAATTTGGCAAGCAGGTGCACCTGACAGAGGCGGGTGAAGAGGTCTATCGCTACGCACGTTCAATTCTCCAGCAAGTCAACGAAATGGACGATGTGCTCGACAAGCTGAAAGGCTTCGCGGGCGGCCGCATGCGTATCGCTGCCATTTCCTCGGCCAATTACTTCGCGCCGAGATTGCTGGGTACTTTTCACCAGCGTTTCCCTGACGTCAGCGTCAGCATGGAAGTAACAAACCAGAAAGCCGTGCTCAAGCAGGTGATCGACAATGAGGTTGACATGGCCATCATGGGTCAACCTCCCAAGGACTCCCAGATCGAGGCAATTCCGTTCATGGAGAACCCGTTGGTGATCGTGGCGCCGCCTGATCATCGTCTGGCCAAGCGTAAGCGCATTGCGCTCAAAGAGCTGGAGAAGGAAGTGTTTCTCACACGCGAGCCGGGTTCGGGAACCCGCGGCGCTATGGAGCGATTCTTCCGCGAGCAGAAGCTGAAACTGACGACGGGTATGGGTATGGGTAGCCTGTCGAGCATCAAGCAGGGCGTGCAGGCGGGTCTCGGCCTCGGTCTGCTACAAAGGGATGCGGTGCGTGTTGAGCTGCAACTTGGCCGCCTGGTCGAGCTGAAAGTGAAGGGTCTGCCGATTCTGCGTCACTGGTACGTCGTGTTACACAAGGGCAAACGCCTGTCCCTCGCAGCCGAGGAGTTCAAGTCACTTCTGATCAACGAAGCGGTCGGGCTGCTCGATAGCTAGGCGGACCGGGCCAGGCGACCGGGGCGCACGAGTTCTGCCAGCGACGGAATCACCGCATCGGCTCCGAGCTGGCTTGCTGGCCGCACGGTATAACCGTAACTGACAAGCATGACCGGCACGCCGGCGTTGCGAGCTGTGACGACGTCGGTTTCGCTGTCACCAACATAAAGAGTGTCCTCCGGGGTCGCCCCGAGGAGCTCGATGATCCGCAGCAACGGGGCCGGGTTCGGCTTTCTTGGCAGTCCAGCGCCCGAACCCAGCACCTCGTCGAAGATATTTTTCAGTCCGACGTCAGCGACCAGCTTGCGACACAGGTCGTCGGGCTTGTTGCTGCACAGGCCCAAGGGAACACCGGCGGCGTGCATTTGCCGCAGCGAGCTCTCGACGTCCGCGAACAGGGTGCTGAGTTTGTTTCCCTGCTTCAGGTACTCGGTATGAAAGGCGCGGGTCAGTTTTTCAACTGGCGCTTCCCGCAACTCGATGCCGAGTCGGTGCAGTGCCCGCTCAACCAGGAGTCGCGGGCCGCCGCCAATCATGAGGCGAGTAGCTGCGACATCGATTGGAGGAAGGCCCTCGGTGGCGAGTGCGCGAGCGAGTGCCTGCTGAATGTCCGCGGCTGTGTCAGCCAGTGTCCCGTCGAGGTCGAAGACGACGGCGCTGTATCCGCCCGCGATCATGCGACAAGCCGCGTATCGGTCTTGCTCGCCGCGACCATCCGTTTGAGTATCGGCATGAGGATCAGCTCCATTGCGAGCAACATCTTGGCGCCGGGCACAACAATAGTGTTGCGGCGCGAAATAAATGAATCACTAATCATGGAGAGCAGGAAGGGGAAATCAATCTCGAACTTCGCCGGGTCGCGGAAGCGAATGACAATAAAGCTCTCGTCGGGTGTCGGTACGTCTCTCGCGATGAACGGGTTCGACGTGTCGACGGTCGGTACGCGCTGGAAATTGATGTCGGTACGGGAGAACTGTGGCGTGATGTATTTCACGTAGTCTTCCATGCGACGCAGGATCGTTTGCGTCACATCGCTCTCGTCGTAGCCGCGGTGCTTCGTGTCCCTGTGGATTTTCTGAATCCACTCGAGATTCACGATGGGTACCACGCCGATCAGCAGGTCGGCGAACTGGCTCACGTCGCATTCGTCCGTGACCATCGCGCCATGCAGGCCTTCGTAGAGCAACATGTCAGTGTCGGCCGGCAGATTCTTCCATTCGGTGAACGTACCGGACGGCTTGCCGTGCAACGCGGCCTCGTTTTCATTGTGAACGTAGTAGCGCCGCTTGCCTGTGCCGGTCTCGCCATATTGTTTGAACAGCTGCGCAAGGTCACACAGCAGGTTTGCATCAGGCCCGAAATGACTGATGTTGTGGCCATTGCCGGCGGCTTCGGCGACGGCCGCGCGCATTTCCGCGCGATTGAACTTATGGAAGCTGTCGCCCTCGATAATGCTTGCTGAGACATCGAGGCGCCGGAAAATGTGTTCGAAGGCCGTTTTTACGGTTGTGGTGCCGGATCCGGACGATCCGGTCACGGCGACTACCGGGTGCTGTTTAGACATGGCTGCGACTTACCTCTTACAAAGCCAACCCTGACGGGAGTCGGGTTTACG
>Ga0316201_10004157_pt1 | contig 10866 bp, 7 predicted proteins | sample CS6wburrow_MG_FD_204516 | JGI IMG/M metagenome (GOLD analysis project Ga0316201, IMG submission 204516) | Coastal sediment microbial communities from Delaware Bay, Delaware, United States - CS-6 worm burrow | ecosystem: Environmental > Aquatic > Marine > Coastal > Sediment | place: USA: Delaware... | reverse complement strand
GCCGGGCGCAACTTTGCTCGATTCGAAAAAGGACAGCCATGCGATTTCATAGTACCCGTGCACACCTGTCAGGCGTCGCTTCGTCGTGCAGCGCCAGCGCGGCGATCACACGGGGGCTGGCGGCAGACGGGGGGCTTTACGTGCCCGACGCCATGCCAACGATGAAATGGCCGGCCGGGCCGGTGCCGCCCCTGGCCGAAGTGGCAACGCGCTTCCTGGGGCCGTTTTTCGAGGGCGATCCGTTGCACGACCAGCTCGGCGCAATTTGTCACGACGCGTTTAATTTTCCCGTGCACATGGTGCCGCTCGCCAATGAGCCGGTCAGCATGCTTGAACTGTTCCACGGGCCCACGGCCGCGTTCAAAGACTTCGGGGCGCGTTTCCTGGCTGCCTGCTTCGCCCGGCTGGAGGCGTCGCACGACGACCCTCTGACGATCCTGGTGGCCACGTCCGGCGATACCGGAGGTGCGGTCGCGGCTGCGTTTCACGGCCGCGACGGCGTGGCGGTCGACGTGCTGTTCCCGCGCGGCCAGGTGTCGCCGCGGCAGGAGCACCAGCTCACGTGCTGGGGCGACAACGTGCGGGCGTTTCGTATCGACGGCCCGTTCGACGCCTGCCAGCGACTGGTCAAAGAGGCGTTTGTGGACGGGGGCCTCAACGCACGGCGGCGCCTTTCGTCAGCCAACAGCATAAACCTGGGGCGACTGCTGCCGCAGGCCTCGTACTACGTCTGGGCCAGCCTCGTGCAACGTCACGCCACCGGCATCGATCCGTCTTTCGTCATCCCGACCGGCAATCTGGGCAACGGCCTGGCCTGCGTCTGGGCGCAACAGTGCGGCGCGCCGATCGATCGCATTCACTTTGCGACTAACGACAATCGCACCGTGCCGCGCTTTTTCGACGGCGAGCCGTGGGCGCCGAGCGCCAGCGTTGCTACTCTGGCCAACGCCATGGATGTGGGTAACCCGAGCAACATGGAGCGGTTGCGCGATCTGTTTGGCGACGACCAATTGCGTGAGCGCTATAGCGCCAGCTTTGTCGATGACGACGCCATCTCCAAACAAATCGTGCACGACGATCGTGAGCGCGGCCAGGTACTGTGCCCGCATACGGCGACCGCGATGCACGCTTACGACCATCATCTCGATGCGTCTGTGCGTGCTGACCGCCATTGGGTCATTGTCGCGACCGCGCACCCGGCCAAGTTCGAAACCGTCGTCGAGCCGTTGATCGGTCGTACCATCGAGGTGCCGGCCAACCTGAAGACGTTGCTGGACCTGCCGTCGCACGCCATTGATCTGCCTGCGCAGCTCGACGCGTTGATGACCCACTATCCCTAGCGCACGTGGTCCGCGTGGCGGCCCCGCAGCGGTGCAAAAGTGGGCGAAAAACTAAGCGTTTGCACGTCGTTATTGCCGCGCTTCCTGCGCGCTGAAGCGGCCGTCGCATAGCGCCTGCTTAAGGGCTGTGCAATAGTGCGGCGGTTATTGTCGAGCCCCGCGCACGTATGAATGAAGTGTCTGTCGTCATCTGGATTGCCATCGTCGCCGTTGCCGCACTTGCGCTTGGTGTTATGTCAATCGCCTGGTGGTCGCCGGCGCGCCGGTATGAACGCGCGCTGCGCAAAACGCTCAGGCACATCGGCGAGGACACTCTGACCGATCTGGTGATTCCTGATGGCGTGGAGGGTGAAATCCAGATCGACCTCGTGGTGCTGACGGTGCACGGCTTGCTGGTACTGGAGATCAAGCGCGTCGAGGGCACCGTATTCGGTGGCGCGCGCGTCGATAGCTGGACGGCGTTGACGCCGCAATCGCGTGTGGCATTCAATAATCCTCTCGACCTGCTCAATCGTCGTGTGATCGCGCTGCGCACCCTGTTGCGCGACAACGTGCCGGTGAACGGCCGTGTTGTGTTCGTCGGCGACGTCTCGCTCGGTGCCGACCTGCCGTCGAGCGTCACCACACCTGCGTCGCTTGCCACGGATTTCGCCCGGCCCGATGCACGTTCGAAGGCGCCGCTAAGCGCTTACTACCCGCACTGGGACCAGCTGCGTCGGCAGACGGCGGCCTGATGCGCCCGGGCGCGCGAATCATGTCGATGGCGGCGTTGCTGGCCACACTCGTTGCCTGTGTGAGTACGGGCTCCGACATCACCAATCTGGATCTGTACGGTGAGCGATTCGTGCATCTTGCGCTCGAGCTGGGCCAGCACGACGCGGATTACGTCGATGCGTATTTCGGCCCAGAGCAGTGGCGCCGCGATGCCACGGAGCAGGGCAAGGACCTGGAGCAAATCCGCGCGAGCGCCAGCGCCGCCGTGGCGGCCCTCAACAAGGCACACACCGCAAGCGCGCTTGCTGAGCAACGGAAGATCTATCTGACGCGCCAGTTTGCGGCGCTGTCGTTTCGCGCGCGCATGCTCCAGGGCGATCGCTATACCTTCGACGAGCAATCGCGCGGCCTGTATGACGCGGTGGCGCCAAAACACGGCGTGGCGTTTTTCCAGGCGACGCTCGACGAACTAGACCGGCTGTTACCCGGCAGCGGCAGCGTAGCGGCGCGCCGCGAGGCGTTCCGGCAGGACTTCGTGATCGACACGGAGCGTCTCGACGTCGTTTTTAAAACCGCGATTACCGAGTGCGCACGGCGCACGCGCTTACGCCTGACGCTGCCCGAAGACGAGTCGTTTACAGTCGAATACGTCACGGACAAGGCATGGAGCGCCTACAACTGGTTCCAGGGTGACGCCCGCAGCGTCATCCAGGTGAACACGGACTTGCCCATTCACATCGATCGGGCGATCGACCTGGCCTGCCACGAAGGCTATCCCGGTCACCACGTCTACAACACGCTGCTGGAGCAGCGCCTGCTGAACGACCTGGGCTGGATCGAGTTTTCGGTGTTTCCGCTGTTCAGTCCGATCGGGCCGATCGCCGAGGGCAGCGCCAATTACGGCATCGTGATGGCGTTTCCGGGTGACGAGCGTATTGCCTACGAACGCGATGTACTGTTCGCACTCGCGGGACTCGACCCGACAACGGCCGCGCGCTACTACGAGGTCGAAGCGCTGGTCGATCGACTGTCCTACGCCGGCAATGAGGCGGCAAGGCAATACATCGACGGCGAGATTGACGCCGACCAAGCCGCGGCATGGCTGGTGCGCTATGCGCTGATGTCGCCACAGCGCGCTGCTCAGCGGGTTCGGTTCATCGACAAATACGGCGCCTACGTGATCAATTACAACCTGGGACGCGACCTTGTTGCCGCATGGGTCGAAAGCGTCGGCCCCGACCAGGACGCGCGCTGGCAGCGCTTCGAACAGCTCTTGTCATCGCCCTACCTGCCATCGCAGTTGCTGCCCTAGCGGGAGAGTGCTTTGCGGCCCCGCATGGGGCCTGCAAGACGACAGCGCCCGCGACCGCGGCGGGCGCTCCCATCCGTTCCTGTCGTGCCCTCAGGCGGCCTTTGCCCTGGCGCTTTGTGCCGCGTGATCGCGCAGCACGCGTGCGACGCAGGCCGTGATGGCCTTGCCGGTGGCAATGTGCAGGAATTCGTTCGGCCCGTGGGCGTTGGATTTGGGGCCCAGCACGCCGGTCACGAGGAACTGCACGCCGGGAAACTTTTCACCGAGCATGCCCATGAACGGAATGGAACCGCCGGTGCCCATGTACATGGCGTCCGCGCCGAAAAAATCGCGCGACGCGGCTGCCATCGATTCATGCAGCCACGGCGCCACCTCGGGCGCACTCCAGCCGCCCATTGCCGATTCCACCTCGAACGAGACCTGCGCGCCATGGGGCGGATCGGCCTCGAGCGTGCGCTTGACCGCGGCGGCGGCCACTTTCGGGTCGGTGGTCGGTGGCAGGCGGAACGACAACTTCACATTGGTTTGCGGCCGCAGCGTATTGCCGGCGTTGCCCCTGGCCGGAATGCCGTCGGCGCCGGTGACGCACAGCGTCGCGCCCCAGGTGTTGGCCAGAAGCTGCTGCGCCACGTCGTCGACGACCGGGCCGGTGTTGCCGGCCCAGGGGTATTTGCCCGCAACCGTAGCGCCGAGCACGGCGGCGGTCGCGTCCGCCTGGTCCAGCCGCTGCTGCGGAATCGTGGCCTTGAGCTCGTCGAGCAGGATTTCACCCGTCAGTTCGTTTTCGACGCGGCTGAGCAGGGCGCGCAGCACGCGGAAGCTCGACGGCACGATGCCGCTGGCGCCACCGCTGTGCACACCTTCGGTCAGGACCGCCACGTTGAGCGTGCCGACGAGATTGCCGCGCAGCGTGGTGGTGCACCACAGCTGGTCGTAATTGCCGCATTCGGCGTCGAGACACACGACCAGCGACGGGTGTCCGATCCGGTCCGCCAGCAGGTCGATATAAAAGGGCAGGTCAAAGCTGCCGCTTTCCTCGCAAAATTCGATCAGCACCACGCAGCGAGCGTGGGGAATGTTTTGCTCGGCGAGGGCGCGGATGGCGGTCAGCGAACCGAACACGGCGTAGCCGTCGTCCGCGCCACCGCGGCCGTAGAGCTTGCCGTCGCGGATCACCGGTTTCCACGGCTCAAGGCCGTCTTTCCAGCCGCTGAACTCGGGCTGCTTGTCCAGGTGACCGTAGAGCAGGACGGTGTCGTCCACCTGGCCTGGAATTTCCAGCAGCAGGACGGGGGTGCGGCCTTCGAGGCGGACGACCTCGGCTTTCATGCCGTCGACGGGATGCGCCTTGCACCAGTCCAGGGCCAGCTTGGCGGCCTGGTCCATGTAGCCGTGCTTCTCCCAGTCCGGATCAAACAACGGCGACTTGTTCGGAATTTTTACGTAGTCGCACAGCGTCGGCACGATGCTGTCGTCCCACAGCCGGTCAACGAATGTCTTGATCTTTTGCGTATTCATATCGCCCCTTCATCGTCATTCATGGTGATCCCGTCAGTATAAGTCGTCGCGCGGCGCACGTCGCAGTTACGCCGCTGCGCCCGCCTCGGGCAGGTTGAAAAAAGCCTCGGCATTGGATGTCGTGAGGTTGGCCATCTCCTGTAACTCGCGTCCGGCGGCGGCCGCGACCGCGCGCAACACCTCCGGCAGGTATTTTGGTTCGTTGCGACGCGTCCTGGGTTTGGGCCGCAGCGAGCGCGGCATCAGGTAGGGCGCGTCGGTCTCGATCATCAAGCGGTCGGGAGGGATCGCGGGCACCAGATCGACCAGGTGATGGCCACGTCGCTCGTCACAGATCCAGCCGGTGATGCCGATGTACATATCGCGCTCGATATAGTGGCGCAGTTCGCGTTCGCCGCCGGTGAAGCAATGGGCGACGGCACGGCTCAGACGTGGCAAATAGGCGTCCAGAATGTCGAGAAATTCATCGTGTGCATCACGCTGGTGCAAAAACACGGGTTTGCCGCTGTCGACGGCCAGGGCGAGCTGACGCTCGAACACATCGCATTGCTGCGTGGGCGTGGAGAAGTTGCGGAAATAGTCGAGTCCGCATTCACCGGCGGCAACCACCTGTGGCTGTGCCAGCAGCCGCGCGAGCGTCTCATCATCGCCCTCGCGCCAGTCTTTTGCGTGGTGCGGGTGCACGCCTGCGGTGGAGAACAGATGGCCCGGATGCGCGCAGGCCAGTGCGTGCGCGGCTGTCGAACCGGCCACGCAGGCGCCGGTCAGCACCAGCCGGGTGACGCCCACGGCGCAGGCGTCTGCCAGGACCGTGGGCAGGTCGCGGGCGAAGCTGTCATGGGTCAGGTTGGCGCCAATATCGATCAGGGTCGGATGGGGCAAAAAAATGCTCTCGCGTGGCAGCAGGTCTTATACTATGAGGATCCGATTCTACTGAATCCCTCGCACGCGCGCAGCAGGCGCGACGTGCCTTTGACGATAAAGGTCATCATGCCGACACCGTACCCGCACCTGTTTAAACCGCTAGATCTGGGTTTCACCACGTTGAAGAACCGGTCCCTGATGGGATCGATGCACACCGGGCTCGAAGACAGCAAGAAAGACTTTGCCAAGCTTGCAGCCTACTTCGCCGAGCGCGCCCAGGGCGACGCGGGCCTGATTGTGACCGGCGGCATTGCGCCCAACCGTGCCGGCTGGGTCGCGCCGTTTGCCGGCAAACTGAGTAAACGCAGCGAAGTGGCGCGCCACGAGTTGATCACGCGCGCCGTGCACGAGAGCGACGGCAAGGTCTGCATGCAGATTCTGCACTCGGGGCGCTACGGCTACCACCCGATGTGCGTGGCGCCGTCGCCGATAAAATCGCCGATCACACCGTTCAAGCCACGTGAGCTGTCGGCCGCCGGCGTGGACAAGCAGATCGCCGCGTTCGCCAAATGCGCGCGGCTGGCACAGGATGCCGGCTACGACGGTGTCGAGGTCATGGGCTCTGAGGGCTACCTGATCAACCAGTTCATCGTGGCGCGCACCAACCATCGCACCGACCAGTGGGGCGGGTCGTTCGAAAACCGCTGCCGCTTTCCGCTCGAGATTGTGGCGCGGGTACGCGAAGCGGTGGGCCCGGATTTTATCCTGATCTACCGCCTGAGCATGCTTGACCTTGTCGATGGCGGTAACACGTGGGAGGAAGTCGAGACACTGGCGCAACGTATCGCCGACGCCGGCGCCACGCTCATAAACACGGGCATCGGTTGGCACGAAGCGCGCATTCCGACCATTGGCACGATGGTGCCGCGCGCCGGCTTCAGCTGGGTTACGCGGCGGCTGATGGGCAAGGTCAGCGTTCCTCTGATCACGACCAACCGGATCAATACGCCCGAGGTTGCCGAACAGGTCCTGGCCGACGGTCACGCCGACATGGTTTCCATGGCCCGCCCGTTCCTGGCGGATGCGCATTTCATGAGCAAGGCAAGGGACAATCGTGCCGATCGCATCAATACCTGTATTGCCTGCAACCAGGCCTGCCTCGACCACGCCTTCGAAAAAAAGCGCGCCACCTGCCTGGTCAATCCGCGCGCTTGCTACGAGACCGAGCTGACGTACGAGCCGGTCGACACGGTGAAGCGCATCGCCGTCGTTGGCGCCGGGCCGGCCGGTCTGAGCGTGGCCCACGTGGCGGCGCTGCGCGGCCACAAGGTCACGCTGTTCGAGCAGGCGGATGCGATCGGCGGTCAGTTCAACATGGCCAAACGCATTCCCGGCAAGGAAGAATTCCACGAGACGCTGCGCTATTTTCAAAACGCCCTTGCCGATACCAACGTGGACCTGCGCCTTGGGGTAACCGTCGACCGCGCCATGCTCGCCGGCGGTGGCTTCGATGAGATTGTGATCTGCACCGGGGTCACGCCGCGTACGCCTGAAATCGAGGGTATCGATCACGAGAAAGTGCTGTCGTACATCGACGTACTCAAAAATGATGCGCCGGTTGGCAAGAGCGTTGCGATCGTCGGTGCCGGTGGCATCGGCTTTGACGTGGCGGAATACCTGTCGCACGAGCCGCCGTTCGAGCCGCCGGACACCGACGAGTTCCTGCGTGAATGGGGCGTCGACAAGAAATACCGCGAGGCGGGTGGCCTGCTTGCCGAGGGCGCCGAGCACCACGGAGCACGTAATCTGTACCTGCTGCAGCGAAAAGACGCCAAGATCGGCAAGGGCCTGGGCAAGACCACCGGCTGGATTCACCGCATGGCGATGTCGGGGCGCGAGGTCAGGATGATCCCGGGTGTCACCTACAAACGCATCGACGCGGCCGGCCTGCACATTGTCGTGGGCGACGCCGAACGATTGCTCGAGGTGGATAACGTCGTGATCTGCGCGGGCCAGGAGTCGCTGCGCAAGCTTGCGGATGAACTGGGCGATGACCTCAGTGTGCACGTCATCGGCGGCGCCGAGAGAGCGGCTGAACTCGACGCCAAGTACGCTATTCGTGAAGGCAGTCTGTTGGCCGCGCGACTATAGACTCGCGCTTCGATGCAGCGCGAAAACCAGCTTGACCTGTTTCGTTTTTCCGACGCCCCGGCATTTCGGGTGCGCCAGAGCAAACGCGCACGCAACATGGCCATTCATGTGCGTCACGTTGATGACATCGAAGTCGTCGTGCCGTTGGGCGTGTCGGCGCAGTCGGTGGAGCGGTTCGTGGCCAGCCAGCGTGAGTGGATAGAGCGCGCCTGCAGCGCTCTGGACAAGCAGGGCCCACCGCCGGATCTGCGCCTGCCCAATCGCATCGACCTGCCGCTTTGCAGTGAATCGCGCGTGGTCACCTACGGCAAGCCGGTGGGACGCAAGGGCTGGCACGATGCCGGCCATACGCTGGAAATTGGCGCACGCCAGAACCGCCGCGAACCGGGCCGGCGAGCGCTGCGCGCCTGGCTGCAAGCGAAGGGTCGCGATGTCATGGTGCCGCAGCTGGCGGCGCGGGCACGGCAAATGGGCATGCACTACGATCGCGTGCAGGTGCGCGGCCAGAAAACGCGCTGGGGCAGTTATTCTGCCAGCGGCACCGTCAGCCTGAATTTCTGCCTGCTGTTCACGCCACCGCAACTGGCCGATTACCTGTACGTTCATGAGCTGTGTCACAGTGTCCATATGAACCACTCGCGCGCCTTCTGGCGCCTGGTGAGGCAGTTCGCGCCCGATTACCGGCGCCAGGAGGCACAGCTCAACGACGTGCGCCGCTGGGTGCCCGACTGGTTACGTCTGGACTGACGCGACCCGAGCGACCAGTGCAGGCAGAACCTGCTCGGCCGGTGCTTCGAAACGATAGTCGGCGGTTGGCGAAAGCGGCGTCTCATGCGGGTTGATTTCGATCAGCGTGGCGCCGTGCTGAACGGCGCTGCCCGCCAACGCCGCCGCCGGGAACACCAGCGATGAGGTGCCGACACTGATAAAGACCGCGCAACGCTGCGCTGCATGGGTTGCCTCGCGCAGGTCTCGCTCGTCGATGGCTTCGCCGAACCAGACCACGCCAGGGCGTACATGAGCACCGCAGCGGCGGCAACGTGGCGGTACGCCGGGTACCTGTTCGTCCGGCGCGAGAAGCCGGTTCTCCGCCATGCACAGATCGCGGAAGATGTTGCCATGGAATTCGATTACGCGACCGCCGGCCCTTTGCTGCAGGCCGTCCACGTTTTGCGTCACGATGGTCAGGTCAGCGCGCGATTGCCAGCGGGCGAGGGCGGTATGTGCGGCGTTGGGCTCAACCCCGGCCACCAGTTCGCGTCGCCATTGGTACCAGCGCCAGACGGTCTGCGGATCGCGGCGAAATGCTTCGGGCGTCGCCAGGTCTTCGGGCCTGAATCGGGCCCACAGCCCGCTTTGTGCTTCGCGAAAGGTGGGTACGCCGGAGGCGGCCGACAGGCCGGCACCGGCGAGCACCATGATCGGCGGCCGGCCTGCCAGGATCTCCAGCAGGCCGGACGGGATCGCGAGGGGCGCCGTGTCGGTCAGGCGGCGGCCAGCTGGCGCAGGACGTAGTGGAGAATACCGCCGTGGCGGTAGTACTCCTGCTCTTTGGGCGTGTCGATGCGTACCTTGGCGCTGAAACGTATCGGGTCGCCTTTGGCCGGCACCGCCGTTACCGTAACCGTCTTCGCGTTGGCGTCGTCGATACCGGTGATGTCAAAAACTTCGTGGCCGGTCAGACCGAGCGAACCGGCGGTCTCGCCTTCAACGAACTGCAGTGGCAGTACGCCCATGCCTATCAGGTTGGAGCGATGAATACGCTCGTAACTCACGGCAATGACGGCCTTGACGCCCAGCAGCAGGGTGCCCTTGGCCGCCCAGTCGCGCGATGACCCCGTGCCGTACTCGGCGCCGGCGAGGATAATCAGCGGTCGATTTTCCTGGCGATACTTGAGCGACGCGTCGTAGATCGACATGACTTCGCCGCTGGGTATGTGCATGGTCCAGCCGCCCTCGGTGCCCGGTGCCAGCAGGTTGCGCAGACGGATGTTGGCGAACGTGCCGCGCATCATCACCTCGTGGTTGCCGCGACGCGAACCGTAAGAGTTGAAGTCGGCCGGTGCGACGCCTTGCTCCTGCAGGTAACGTGCCGCGGGACTGTCCTTGGCGATGTTGCCGGCGGGTGAGATGTGATCGGTGGTCACCGTGTCGCCGAGCAACGCCAGCACGCGTGCACCGGTGATGTCTTTGGCGCTTGCGACTTCCCGCGTCATGCCGACGAAGTAGGGCGGATTCTTTACATAGGTAGAGTCGTCCGACCAGGAGAAGATCTCGCCCTCGGGTACCGACAAAGACGCCCAGTTCTCGTCGCCTTTGAACACGCTGTCATAGCTGCGGCGGAACATGCTCGAATCGATGCTGTTGCCGATGGCGTCGTGCACCTCGCGCTGCGACGGCCAGATGTCTTTCAGAAAAACGTCATTGCCGTCCTTATCCTGGCCCAGTGGGTCCTTGACGATGTTGACATCGAGATTGCCTGCCAGCGCGTAGGCCACGACCAGCGGCGGCGAGGCCAGGAAATTCATGCGCACCAGCGCGTGGATGCGACCCTCGAAGTTGCGATTGCCCGACAGGACCGAGCAGCCCACGATGTCCGACGACTGCATGGCTTTGGTAATGGCCGGCGGCAGCGGTCCGGAGTTGCCGATGCAGGTGGTGCAACCGTAGCCGACCGTGTTGAAACCGAGTGCGTCGAGGTCGTCGGACAGACCGGCCTTGTCCAGGTAATTGGTGACCACCTTGGAGCCGGGCGCCAGCGAGGTCTTGACCCAGGGCTTTACCTTCATGCCGCGGGCAGCGGCGTTGCGCGCCACCAGCCCGGCCGCGATCATGACCGCCGGGTTCGAGGTGTTGGTGCAGCTGGTGATGGCCGCGACCAGCACCGCGCCGTCACGCAGCGTGTAGTTCTGGTCGCCGTCGCTGACCGGCATCTCGCCCTTGTCGTCGGCGCCACGCGCGCTGCGA
>Ga0316201_10004156_pt1 | contig 10867 bp, 12 predicted proteins | sample CS6wburrow_MG_FD_204516 | JGI IMG/M metagenome (GOLD analysis project Ga0316201, IMG submission 204516) | Coastal sediment microbial communities from Delaware Bay, Delaware, United States - CS-6 worm burrow | ecosystem: Environmental > Aquatic > Marine > Coastal > Sediment | place: USA... | reverse complement strand
TCTATTATTTGATTGATCAAATGGGAGATGATTCCAGGATCGATACAGATGCTGCTGAAGCACTTTATACAGGTATACTGACCGATACAGGATCATACAAGTACAGCACTTCATCCAGGTTGTTTCAGATTGCAGCCCGATTAAAGGAAAAGGGAGTAGACGATTATATGTTAAACATTCGTTTGTTTAACAATATGAGTGAAAAGCAACTCAGATTGCTTGGCCATTGCCTTGTCAATAGAATGGAAGTTTTAGATGAATTAAGTACAGGCATCATTTACCTCGATAAAGAAGATTTCAAGAACTATTTGATAGCCAGGGGGGATACAGAGGGGATTGTCAACTATATTCTGATGATGCGGCATATTCGTGTAGCAATCTTAGTGACTGAACAAAATCAACTCATAAAACTGAGTTTTCGTTCTAAAGGAAATATTTCTGTCCAATATCTCGCACATAAATATTTTAGGGGAGGAGGGCACAAAAATGCATCAGGTGGTGCTTCGAGAAAATCATTAGAAGAAACGCTCAAATATTTGAAGGATATTCTTCCAGAATTTATTCAGAATCAACTCAACTATGTTTAAAAATTATATTTTTTACAGCATCTGTATCATAACAGGTATGATGCTGGCCTCTTGTGCAAAGGATACTGACTCAGTAAAAATGACCCCCGGCGGATATGAGTATAAAGTGTGTTCAGATAAAAAAGGAAATGTTATCCAAACGGGTGAATTTGCATTTTTTGATTTGACCATCCGATCAGGGGATTCTCTGCTCCAGTCTTCACACGATGAAGCCGTCCCGGTTGCAGTGAAGATTGACGAAAAAAACGATATGTATGGGAAATTTGCACCAGTCATAGATATGATTCGCACAATGAGTCCTGGTGATAGTTGCGTTCTTTATTTTCCAAAAGATTCATTTGCTACAAATAACCCTGCCCTGGCAGCACTGGAAGATGTGATCACTTATGAGGTTATGCTGAAGGAGGTCAAAAATGAAGAAGCATATAAAGTTTACCAGGATAGCCTCAACGCAATCAAACAGATTGAAATCGCAGCCGTTCAGGCAAGAGAAGTTGAAGTTGCTACTCAGGTTCAGGACCTTTATACTCAATACATGGCAAATGCACTAAAGAGCGATCTCCAAATAACGGAATCCGGATTGGAATACATCATTCATGAAGCAGGTAATCCGCAAATGAAAGTTGACGCGGGTGATTATATCGGAGTTCATTATTACGGAACATTTAAATCGGATAATACGATGTTTGATAATTCATTTAAACGAGGCGAGCCATATGGATTAACAGTTGGCCGAGGAGAAGTGATCCCGGGATGGGATGAAGGACTTCAACTGTTGAATGAAGGGTCAAAAGCTACTTTTTTCATTCCCTATGAACTCGCATATGGGAAAGCTGGACGAGCACCATCTATACCGGCTGAAGCAGATTTGATTTTTTATGTTGAAATCGATAATGTTGTAAACCGATAATTTATTTTTTTACTTCTAAAACATTCAATATGACAGTCGATCAATTTAAAGAACTTCAAACCCGAGGGGATGTGTTAAGGAGGTATCTTTGACGTCGATAGACGACTCCTCCAAATAGAAGATAAGACACACAAGACACTCGATCCGGAATTTTGGAACCAACCGGATGAGGCTCAAAGTATATTAAAATCAATCAAACTTGATAAGGATTGGATCGCCCGTTATGATAGGGTCGCTTCAGCAATTGAGGAGCTGGCGGTCATGATGGAATTCCAGGCGGAAGGTGAAGTGACTGAAGAGGAAGTGGACATCACATATGAAAAAACGCTCGAGTTGATTGAAGATGTGGAATTTCGCTCAACCCTTGACCATCCTGAAGACGAACTTTCTTGTGTGCTAGAAATTAACGCAGGAGCAGGGGGCACTGAGAGTTGTGATTGGTCTGAGATGCTTATGCGCATGTATATCATGTGGGGAGAGAAAAACGGATATAAAGTTTCTGAATTAACCCGTGTTGATGGAGATGTTGCTGGCATAAAAAGTGTCTCACTTGAAATGAGTGGTGACTATGCATATGGCATGCTGAAATCAGAAAATGGCGTTCATCGTTTAGTTCGCATCAGCCCTTTTAACGCACAGGGTAAAAGAATGACTTCTTTTTCATCTGTTTTTGTCCATCCGATGATTGATGAGCGAATAGAAGTTGAAATCAATCCTGCTGAAATCGAATGGGATACTTTCAGGTCAAGTGGGGCCGGCGGTCAACATGTAAATAAAACGGAATCTGCTGTTCGTGTAAGGCATTTACCTACGGGTATCGCTGTTGAGTGTCAGCAGGAGCGATCGCAGCACATGAATCGTGAAAAAGCGCTACAAATGCTAAAATCAAGATTATATGAGATTGAACTTCAAAAACAACTGGCGGAACGCGATAAAGTAGAAGCAGACAAGATGAAAAATGAATGGGGAAGTCAAATCCGCAGCTATGTACTCGATGATCGGCGTGTAAAAGATCACCGGACGAATTATCAGACAAGCAACACTGATGCTGTATTAAATGGGGACCTTGACGGCTTTATCAAGGCTTATCTTATGCATCGGAAAGACTAAAAAGAATGATTGGAAGATCAACAAAGGGAGATGTCATCTCGAAGATGACATCTCCCTTTGTTGATCTCTTTTTTTATTCGCTTGCCATAATAAACAGAGGCAACATCTCAAAATCTCTGTAATATGGATGATAACGTAGTGGATCATAGTGCTTATCGACATTGACTACCTTTTTCGTAGCAGTCACAACTTCTATAGGAACGTGATCATATCTTCCATTTTTCAACACCACCAATCTGCCGTAAATTCCTTTTAATATCAAATCAAGGGCAAGTGTTCCAAATGCCATTGGAACAATCGAGTCTATTGAATCAGGGTCACCACATCTCACCAGGTATCCGAGCTTTTGATTGATCACATTGATCGCTTTACCATTATTATACTCTGGAGATAACTCTTTGAGTTTCAATGAAACCATATCTCCAATTCCACCGAGTTTGGCATGACCATATGCATCTGTTTCTGCATTTTCAAAAATCATATCCTGTCCATCAAACATTGCTCCTTCTGAGATTAGAAGGATTGAATATTTACTCGGGTTTTGATTTCTGTCCTCAGTCATGAGTTCAGTAAGGTGATTTATTTCAAACGGACGTTCAGGGATAACACATCGATGGGCGGCTCCAGCCATTGTAGGGATCATCGCTGTAAAGCCTGCGTATCTTCCAAATACTTCAAGCACCATAAACCGCTCATGTGAACCGGCTGCGGTCCTTAGGTTATTCGTTAAGCTAATCGTTCGCGTGACACATGTACTAAAGCCAATACAATAGTCTGTGCCGGGTACATCATTATCCATTGTTTTCGGTATGGCCATTACTTTGACACCCTTTTTGTACAAGTGTACAGCATAACTTAAAGTGTCATCTCCACCTATGGCGATTAAATAATCAACGCCCAACCAGTCCAGGTTTTTAATCACTTCCGGAGTAAGGTCATTGGTCTTCTCGGTATAAGTCTCTTTCAGGTGCTCGGGCATTTGAGTCTGAGTCACATGGCTTGGACGAGTACGAGAGGTATGGAGAAATGTACCACCCGTTCTAGCGGCTTTATTTACACCTGTCTTTGTCAGGACAACAAAATTATTGCTATTGTCATGCTTCTTGTCTCTGATGATTTCAATGATTCCAGCCCATCCTCTCCTTAACCCAATCACTTCATACCCTTCCCGAATTGCACGTACAGTTACCGCGCGGATTGCAGGATTCAGACCAGGAACATCACCTCCTCCTGTCAATATCGCAATACGTCCTTTTATTTTATTCACTTTTGCCATAACACTATATTTTTTTAATAAAGTTTTGATCAGTTTTACAATTCACCAATAAAGAACCAGCCTAATTGCCTATGCAAAAAGCATTCCACTGGTTTCATTTGATAGGAAGGTCGATAGAAATCCTCTATTTGACCCAGGAAACGAATATATTCAATATTCCGAATATATGGTAATGCTAAAATCATTCCACCAGATGACGTAAGTCTTATTGGATCATTTTGGAAAATCTGAAATTTGGACAATCACCAAATAAAAAACTAATGTCAAGCAGGATTGAAAATTTACTCGGTAAAGATTCAGATTATTTATTAGGTCATAAATGTCAGACAATATCTAAAGAGCATTTGCACTTACCAGGGCCGGACTTCGTTGAACGTATTCATGGTGGCAGCGACAGGTCGCCTGTGGTAATGCGTAATTTCCAGCAGCTCTTTGGTAATGGAAGATTAGGAGGGACTGGATATGTTTCAATTTTACCAGTTGATCAGGGTATTGAGCATAGCGCCGGAGCTTCTTTTGCTCCAAATCCAATCTATTTTGACCCGGCGAATATTGTTGAATTAGCCATGGAAGGAGGTTGTAATGCAGTGGCTTCTACATTGGGAGTGCTGGGTTCAGTGGCACGAAAGTATGCACATAAGATTCCTTTTTTACTGAAATTAAATCACAACGAACTGCTGACATACCCAAGTACCTTCGATCAGATAATGTTTGCTTCCATTGACCAGGCATTTGATATGGGTGCCATTGCAGTTGGAGCGACAATTTATTATGGATCTGAAGAAAGCAGCCGCCAGATTCAGGAAGTAACTGAAGCTTTTGAATATGCGCATAGTCTTGGCATGGTGACTGTATTGTGGGCTTACTTGCGCAACTCCGGGTTTAAAGTGGATGGAAAAGACTATCATGTTTCTGCTGATTTAACCGGACAGGCAAATCACCTGGCATCGACAATTCAGGCGGATATCGTGAAACAAAAGCAACCGGAAAACAATGGTGGTTATCCAGCTGTCAAATTTGGGAAAACAAGTAACCTTGTCTATAGTGAAATGACCACTGATCACCCAATTGATCTCACGAGATACCAAATCGCAAATTGTTACATGGGACGTGCCGGATTGATTAATTCAGGAGGTGCATCCGGGGACAATGACCTGGCTCAGGCTGTCAAAACAGCGGTGATCAACAAACGAGCCGGGGGGATGGGATTGATATCTGGAAGAAAAGCATTTCAACGTCCAATGAAAGATGGAATTGAGATATTGAATGCTATCCAGGATGTTTATCTTGATCCTATGGTGACCATTGCCTAGAAAAAATGAGCGAAGCCTTTTACTAGGCCTGAACAATTAAAATGGATCAGTCTTTCTTCATTGAATCACTGATCCATTTTTCATATGCATCATTCGCTTCGACTTCCCATTTGATGATGCAAGGCACATCGTAATGATGTTCTTTGGCAATCCTTTCTTTCACAGCATGCCAATATGAAGGAGTCGTTTTCAAAACTGCAACCCATTCTTTATCCTGTTCTATTTGTTGCTGCCACCAGTAGACTGATGAAATGGGGAAAATGTTTGCACATGCAGCCAGCTTTTCCTGCACAAGTAAATGAGCAATACGCCTGGCTTCCTCTTCAGAACTGTGCGTAGTATATATCATGCAGAAAGCCATAGAATCATTATGTTAACCTACAGAGAAAGGATCGATGCCATTTGAATTAATTCTTTATCAGGTTTCCTCACCTTATTAATCGCATCATCAAATTTGATATAGGAAGGTTTGTGATTTTGAATGCCGATCATCACTCCGGATTTTCCATGCGTCAGCGCTTCAACTGCGTAGTAGCCCATTTGGCTTGCGATCAGTCGGTCCAGTGCGGTAGGAGAGCCTCCTCTTTGCAAATGGCCAATGACCGTTACTTTAGGCTCATACTCGTCATTATTTTCCTTTACAATGCGAGCTAGTTCATGGGCATTCCCGTTTTCATTCCCTTCAGCAACAATAACCAGATTGAATAGTTTTTTACGTGTAGCCATTTTCTTCAGATGATCCATCAACTGGCCAACATCTGACTTAGATTCAGGGATAAGAATACCACCGGCACCACTACCAATTCCAGTATTTAGAGCAATAAAACCGGAATGGCGACCCATCACCTCCACGAAAAAGAGTCGATTGTGTGAGTCTGCAGTGTCTCTGATTTTGTCCACTGCTTCAACAGCCGTATTTACAGCTGTATCAAATCCAATTGTATAATCAGTACCAAACAAATCATTATCGATTGTACCTGGAATACCAACAAATGGAATCTTGTGCTCTTTTTGAAATACCTTTGCTCCTGTAAAGGTTCCGTTTCCACCGATCGCAATGACTCCGTCTATTTCATATGCATTGAGTATATCAAATGCACTTTGGCGACCTTCAACAGTCATGAATCTTTTGCTCCTTGCCGTTTTCAATATGGTTCCTCCACGATGAATAATATTCGCCACATCACCTTTTTCGAGGCGTATAATATCCCCATTGATCATGCCATCATATCCATGGTAGATGCCATAAACATGTAAATCATTATAACTACAAGTACGAACAACTGCCCTTATCGCAGCGTTCATTCCTGGAGCATCTCCACCGGATGTAAAAACCGCAATTCTTTTTACTTTATTCACCATGTTTGTTTTTTGTTTTGATGGTATAGAATTAACCCTTCGATTGGTTTCTGTATGACCTTTCCAACCTGATATCCAAATTCGGATGCAATGGTATTAAATATTTCTCTAAATCCAAATGCGACTGACCCGACTGCATGCAGATTCATCGATTTTGGGTAAGCTGAAATATGATATTCGAAAAATTGGCGAAATCGATCCTGAATAATTGACTGCACATATTCATCTTTACAAAACTCAATGGCCACCCTGGTAAATTCAGCTAAATATTGATTTACCGCAGGATGTGTTTTTACTTTGTCTAGAAAAACATCTCTCGGGCCGGGTAATAACGCGCTCATTGAAGCCCTGATATTTTCTGGCATCCGGTTGTAATAGTAATCTCGGCACAGCTTTTTACCAATGTCACATCCGCTTCCTTCATCACCAAGGAAATATCCGAGGCTAGGCGTAAGGGACTGAATTTTGAATCCATCATACATACACGCATTACTTCCAGTGCCCAATATTGAAACAATACCGGGTTCATCTCCACATGTCACTTTTACTGCGCCCAAAAGGTCGGAATGGATATAGATATGCGCATTTGGGAGGATATCCTGTAAGCCATTTTGGATGACACTTTTCGCAGCCAGGCTGATAATTCCTGTTCCGTAATAATAGACTTCTGTAATAGGAAAATTCCCCCACTTCTCTGACAAGCTTGACAAGATATCTTTAAGTTCTGCATCTGCATGGAATACAGGGTTATACCCTTTAAGCTTAAGTGATTGAACAGATTGATTATCAGTAATTAACCTCCAATTACTTGAAGTAGAACCAGTATCGCAAATAAGTATCAATATTATTCCTTTTTCTGCATTCCAAAATCCGAAAATCGAACCGCAAAGGTACCCTTTTCATATTTCTTTAGCACGACATTCCAATATCCGTCATAACTAATATATGTCGGAAAATATTCTTTTCCTTTCTTTACCAAATCTATTTGCATGGACACATCAAAAGCATATACGGCAGTCCGGTGTTGAAGTTGATACGTTCGCCCCATCACCTGGAAGTCAGATTTTCCAAACCACGTTGAAAGTTGTTTTATGACTGTCCGGGATGGGTGATTCGTATATTCAGGTTTTACATTTGCGGTAAACACATAGCAATCCACAGAATGGTAAACTTCAGAAGTAATTTTAAAATCATAAAACCTTCGCATCCGTTCTGAGAAAATGGCCGTTTTATTCTTGATAAAAGGAACATCAGCTTGCTGCCCGGGGGAGAAAATGAGTTTTTTGAGTTGACTTACGTGGCTTTCCATTTTTTGCTGATCATCCATTCCATTCGATGATGAAATTGGATCTTCATCGGAACAAACCACACCGTCCGTACAAAAAAGCCGATGATATAATGAAGCTGTGTAGTACTTATATTTTGGGTTCTTTTTTCGTTTATAAAACTTGCCCTTGTAACCTTGATCAAAGGTCTCCATTCTTCTGCAACCTGTTTCATACCATTGGATGTTTTTCGCGAAATAGCTCGCCCTTTCTGCTTCCTTTTTATCGTAAAAATGCATGTCTACATCAAAGCGATAACTTTCTGATCGCAGATTTTTGAATGCCTGGTAAAAAGATTGATCGGTTTGAACAAGTTCGATAAATTCCTCAATAGAAAAGCCTTTTGATTTCGCTACGATCACCACGGAGTCAAGCTCAACAGCCGCAGCAATGCTCTTGACATCCGATGTTTGCCCAAGTAATGCTAGACAAATTCCAAATAGGAGTGCAGTGACGAATCCCTTTTTCATTTCAGTGCAAAGATGAAATACAATTGATTAATTTAGTAAGCTAAACGATAAAATATGAAAAAGATCACCGTCATAGGAGCTGGAACCATGGGTAACGGAATCGCACATGTATTTGCGATGAATGGCCACCCGGTAAGGATTGTAGACATCAGCCAGGAAGTGCTGGAAAAAGGACTTGCTGTCATTGAGAAAAACCTCAATCGCATGGTGGCAAAGGAGAAAATTTCAGAAAGTCAAAAAGCAGAAACGCTTAATCAGATTTCCGTATCTACCGATATGGCCCAGGGAGTCGAAAATGCTGACCTGGTTATTGAGGCAGCAACTGAAAATGAAGCATTGAAGTTGAATATATTTAAACAACTGGATGCACTATGCAATTCCGATTGTATTCTTGGGTCAAATACCTCCTCAATTTCTATTACAAAAATCGCATCAGCAACGAAACGTCCGGATAAGGTCATTGGAATGCACTTTATGAACCCGGTGCCAATCATGAAACTTGTCGAAGTCATTCGAGGCTATTCTACTTCCGATAAAGTGACCAACATGGTAATGGAACTTGCAACATCATTGGGCAAGTCACCAGTCGAAGTCAATGATTATCCTGGTTTTGTGGCCAATCGAATCCTCATGCCAATGATCAATGAAGCTATATACGCACTGCATGAAGGTGTCGCTGGAAAAGATGAAATCGATACGGTAATGAAGCTTGGAATGGCGCATCCAATGGGGCCTCTTCAATTGGCAGATTTTATTGGTCTGGATGTTTGCTATTCCATATTGAAAGTGCTCCAGGATGGCTTTGGTAATCCAAAATATGCACCGTGTCCATTGCTCACAAATCTTGTTTTATCAGGGAATCTAGGTAGAAAAACAGGGAAAGGATTTTATGCATATTGATTGATAAAAGGCTGTGCTGATGATCTGGTCCGGTCACGGATTAGTCCATGAAAAAATCATCTTTGAATGTTTCGATTTCTCTTCTTTCCCGTTTAGTGGGGCGACCGGCACCTTTTTCTCGTCGTTCAGGCGTAGCTTTTCCAATGAACCAATCCTTGTATTTATTCAGCTCTGTTTCTGGTGTAAGGTTTTCATAGCATGGTTGTGCTAATGCTGCAGAAACACGTTTATCAATAAGACGCACAACCTTGAAAGTCAATTGAAATCCTTCTTTTTTAATTACAACAATTTCTCCTTCGCTGACCAGGTATGAAGGTTTTACATTGATCTCTTTAATTTTTACCCGATTAGAACGACAGGCATCTGTTGCGATACTCCTGCTTTTAAAAATACGTACGCTCCACAGCCATTTATCGATCCGCACTTTAGTAATTCTCATTTTCCGGTGTGTTTATTCATGAGCAAGGACGAGTGTCTCACTCATGCCACTTCGATTCATTCCGATTTTCATGGTATCAGGAGTCATAGATAAAATTTCAACGACGATTTCAGCCTCTCCTTTCGATTTTGTGTACAATCGGTTATATTCGACGCGATAGTTGCCATCCTCATTGTTACCACCAAAATGAGATTGATAGGTGCCATCATCGTGAAAATGAAACCAATAATTCTGGACTTGATTTGATTTGGACTGACCATCAGATTCCCATTTGATGGCTTTCCATTTTCCTACAATGTATTCTTCATTCTGATTACTGCAGGATGAAAAAAAGAAGAAAACGGAGAATAAAACAAAAGCGAATAAAACTTTCATGCAGTATCGTTTAATGGAATGAAGTTCAAAAATATCACTTTGAATTTGATCTACCAGCCCATTCTATCTTTTAAACCAGTGACATGTCCAAGATGGTGATCACAGTGCCAGGCATAAAGACACAAATTCTTCGCAAGGGTGATTGGCTTTTTCATTTCCGGATGATAGAACGTACGTTCAAAATCTGCCTTATTCATGTCTTCCAATAGTGAAGTCCACCTGATGTGGAGAGCTTCCAGGAGGTGTAGAGAAACATTGATACTTTCTTTTTTTACATCCGGTTGTTTAACCCACTCATCCTGCAGGTATGGCTTTATCGTAGGGTTATCTTCCGATAAGCCCAATTTAAATCTGATAAAAGCATTCATATGGCTATCGGCGCAATGATGAACAACTTCTTTAATAGTCCAGCCACCCTCTCTATAAGGAATATTGAGTTGAGCTTCTGACATGCCAGCTGTTACCGCTCGCAATTTTTGAGGAAATGATGAAATCGTGTCGATACACTGCTCAATCACTTCTGAACTAACGGGTTGGGTAGGCGTAAATCTGCCTACAGGGAATCGTAAATTGTTTAATTCATCCATGCTCTTTCGTATTTGGACATGGTAATTTATAAAATGATTCATCAACTGAGAATCATTTTACAAACAAACTTCAATTATTCTGTAACCCTCAAAAGATTGTTTACCTTTTTTGTATCAATGATCAGAGGTTTTGAATGAATGTCTGGATACAGATCAGTATCGTATTCGTTATCGCTTTTCTGTGATGTTCAAATCAACTGATTCTGATGCATTTCT
>Ga0316201_10004155_pt1 | contig 10868 bp, 6 predicted proteins | sample CS6wburrow_MG_FD_204516 | JGI IMG/M metagenome (GOLD analysis project Ga0316201, IMG submission 204516) | Coastal sediment microbial communities from Delaware Bay, Delaware, United States - CS-6 worm burrow | ecosystem: Environmental > Aquatic > Marine > Coastal > Sediment | place: USA: Delaware... | reverse complement strand
TTTGGCGTGACACCGCAATACCTGGTCAACGCGGAGGTGCTGCAGATAAAAATCGCCCAGGGCGCGAAGCCCGGCGAGGGTGGGCAGCTGCCCGGGCACAAGGTCAACGAGACGATAGCGCGGTTGCGTTTCGCGCGTCCCGGGGTCGGCCTGATCTCTCCGCCACCGCATCACGATATCTACTCGATCGAGGATCTCGCGCAGCTGATTTTCGATCTGAAACAGGTCAATCCGGAGGCGCTGGTCTCGGTCAAGCTCGTCGCCGAACCCGGTGTCGGCACTATCGCCGCGGGCGTGGCGAAGGCATACGCCGATCTGATCACGATATCCGGATACGACGGCGGTACCGGCGCCAGTCCGCTGACCAGTGTCAAGTATGCCGGGAGCCCTTGGGAACTCGGTCTGAGCGAGACTCACCAGACCCTGCGCGCCAACGATTTGCGGCACCGGGTGCGGCTGCAGACCGACGGTGGGCTGAAAACAGGTCTCGATGTAGTCAAGGCCGCGATGCTGGGAGCGGAGAGTTTCGGTTTCGGCACGGCGCCAATGATCGCGCTCGGCTGCAAATATTTGCGCATCTGCCACCTCAATAACTGCGCGACCGGCGTGGCCACCCAGAACAACGTCCTGCGCAGCCGGCATTTTGTCGGTTTGCCGGAAATGGTGATGAATTATTTTCGCTTCGTTGCCGAGGAAGTTCGTGAGATTCTTGCCCGACTCGGATTCCGCAGGCTGGACGAAATCATCGGTCGCGCGGATCTTCTCGAAATTGTCGAAGGCGACACCGCGCGACAGCATCGTCTCGATTTGCGTCCGGTAATTTCCGACGGTGGCGTGGCCGCGGAAAAACCGCGGTTCTGCCTCGAGCCACGCAATGCTCCGTGGGACAAGGGCGAGCTTGCCGAACGCATCGTCGCCGACACCGCCGCGGCGGTCCGCGACAAAAGCGGCGGCAGCTTCGAATACACGATCCGCAACTACAATCGCTCTATCGGCGCCCGTTTATCCGGGGAAATTGCACGCCGCCACGGCAATACAGGCATGAGCGATGCTCCGGTGCAAATCATGTTGAAGGGTTCCGCCGGGCAGAGTTTCGGCGCCTTCAATGCGGGCGGAGTCCATCTGTGTCTCGAGGGCGATGCGAACGATTATGTCGGCAAAGGCATGGCGGGCGGGCGTATCGTGATCAGGCCGCCGGCGGAGGCAATGTACCCGTCGAACAATACGCCGATCATGGGCAATACCTGCCTGTATGGCGCGACCGGCGGCGAGGTGTATGCGGCCGGTGTGGCCGGCGAGCGGTTCGCGGTGCGTAACTCCGGGGCGATTGCAGTGATCGAGGGCGTCGGCGATCACGGTTGCGAATATATGACCGGCGGCGCAGTAGTAGTGCTGGGTCGGACTGGCGTCAACTTCGGGGCCGGAATGACCGGTGGTTTTGCCTACGTGCTGGATCTCGATCGCGGTTTTGTCGATCGATACAACCACGAGTTGATCGACATCAATCGCATCACGCCCGAAAGCATGGAAGCCAACCTGCAGCATTTGCGCGGCCTGATTGCGAATCACATCGCCGCCACCGGCAGCGAATGGGGGCAGGAGATACTGGACGATTTCCGCAGCTATATCGGAAAGTTCTGGCTGGTCAAACCGAAAGCGGCGGATCTCGAAACACTGATCGAGAAACTGCGCCGCGCAGCATAATTGGGTTGCAGCCGGCCCCGGCCGGGCAACGACAACAGTTCGACAATTGGAAGAGGCGGATGGCGAGCGACAAAAACCTGCAATTTCTGGATGTGCCCCGACGCGATCCGGAAACCGCCGATCCCAAGGAGCGGCTGCAGAATTTCGGCGAAATTTACGGCCATTATTCGGCCGAACATGCTGCTGCCCAGGCGGGGCGCTGCATCGCCTGCGGCAATCCCTATTGTGAGTGGAAGTGCCCGGTCCACAACTACATCCCGAACTGGCTGAAACTGATCGACGAAGGCAACCTGTTCGAGGCGGCCGAGCTCTCGCACCAGACCAATTCGCTGCCCGAGATCTGTGGCCGCATCTGTCCCCAGGACCGTTTGTGCGAGGGTGCGTGCACGTTGAACGACGGCTTCGGCGCGGTGTCGATCGGGGCGATAGAAAAATACATCACCGACGAGGCGTTCAAGCAGGGTTGGCGGCCCGATCTGTCACACGTAAAACCGACCGATAAACGCGTTGCCATCGTCGGCGCCGGGCCGGCCGGGCTGGGTGCCGCCGACATACTTGCGCGTAACGGTGTAAAGGCAATCGTCTTCGATCGCTATCCGCAGATCGGCGGATTGCTCACCTTTGGCATTCCGCCGTTCAAGCTGGAGAAGGAGATCGTCGCGACGCGGCGCGCGGTAATGGAAGAAATGGGCGTCGAGTTTGTGCTCGGCACCGACATCGGAACGGATATTCCTTTCGCGCGCCTGGTCGACGATTTCGACGCGGTGTTTCTCGGGGTGGGTGCCTACACTTACGTCCGCGGCGGATTTCCCGGCGAGGAGCTGATCGGGGTTCACGACGCGCTGCCTTACCTGGTAGCGAATGCCAATCGCCAACTCGGTATCACGGATGCGGATGCGGAGGCCGAGTTCATCGATCTGCGTGCGCGCCGGGTCGTCGTTCTCGGCGGCGGCGATACCGGAATGGATTGTGTACGGACCGCGGTCCGCCAGGGCGCCGAACATGTTGTCTGCGCCTACCGCCGTGACATGGAAAATATGCCCGGGTCGCGGCGCGAAGTGCGTAACGCGATCGAAGAGGGAGTCGAGTTTATGTGGCAGCGCCAGCCGGTGGAGATTGTGGGCCGCAACCGGGTGGAGGGTGTCCGCGTCGTGCGAACCGAGCTCGGCCCGCCGGACCCGCAAGGCCGCCGGGTGCCGGAGGTAATACCGGGCAGCGAGGAGTTTCTTCCGTGCGACGACGTAATCGTTGCATTCGGATTCCGACCGAGTCCGCCGCAGTGGCTCGCCGAGCATGGTGTAGCCCTGCATCCGAACGGCCGCGTCGTCGTGTCGGCCGACGCACAGACTCCGTTTCAGACCGGCAATCCGAAAATTTTTGCCGGCGGCGACATGGTGCGCGGCTCGGACCTGGTCGTTACCGCGGTGTTCGAGGGGCGCGAGGCGGCGCGCGGAATCTGCAATTTCCTCGGCGTATAGCCTCGGTACTACAACTGGTAGACGACCGCGAGCGCCCAGGACAGCGAAAGCCACACCAGTACCTGGAGCGGCAGCCCGACCCGTATGAAGTCCGAGAACCGGTATCCGCCCGCGCTCATTACCAGCAGATTGGTCTGGTATCCCATCGGCGTCATGAAGCTCATGTTGCCGCCAAACAGAACCGCCAGCACGAACGGTTCCGGATCGGCTCCCTGCGCCAGCGCGATTGCGAAGGCGATTGGCGTTCCGATTGCGGCAGCGGCATTGTTGGTTACAATCTCGGTTAGCAGAGCCATCGACAACATCAGCAGGCTGACCTGCATCGCCACCGACATCGAACCGGTCATATAAACGAATACGTCGGCCAGATATCCTGCCGCGCCACTGACCGAAAGTGATTTTCCCATCGCCAGCGCGGCGACAATCAACAATATTATCCTGACGTCCAGCGCCTCGGCCGCGCGTTGCCAGCGCAGGCATCCGGTCAGTAACATCGCGCCCGCACCGAGCGCCGCGGCAAGCGCAATCGGCAGCCATCCGGTCGCCGCCGCTGCGACCACGGCAACCATTATCGCGAGTGCGCGCGTGCCACGGTGTGACGCCGGCAGCTCCAGCGTGCCGTCTAGCACCATCAGGTAGCCGGTGTTTTTGAGTTGTTGTATCGAACTGCTCGGGCCCTGAACCAGCAGGACGTCGGCGGCCTGCAGGCGTGCACCTTCGAGCTGCAGCGGATCGCTTGAGGACTTTGGCCGATGCAAGGCGATGGCGACGAGGTTGTAGCGGGCGAGTAAATGCATCTCCGACAACTTGCGCCCGCGTAACGGCGAACTGCTGGTGACGACGACCTCCGCCACCTGTTGGTCGGGCGCGCTGAATGCAGGGGTCTCGTCGTCCGTCGTGGCAGTGCCCGGGGTATAGAGCCTCGTACCGAGCGTCTCCTCGAGATCCAGCAGCTTATCGCGTGTGTCGCGCACGTGCAGGCGGTCGCCCACCTGCAGTGTCAGCGTCGGCAGGCGCACCACGAACAGACCTTCGCCGCGTTCGACTTTGAGAATCTGAGTCTTGTGACCGGCCAGTTCGAGCGTTTCCGCCAGCGTCTTGCCGTTGACGCGGCTGTCCTCGTCAATTTGCAGAACCGCGTCGAAAACCCGTGGCGACGTATCCGCCAGCGGCGTTGTGCGTTTCGGCAGCAACCGCGGCGCGATCAGCCACAGAAAAGGAATTGACACGGCCGCGGCGGCGGCCGCGGGCAATGCAAAATCGAACATTCCGAATTGCCGCAGACCCAAATCGGCGGCGATTCCGACCACGAGCAGATTGGTCGAGGTACCGATCGTGGTAGCCATGCCACCGATGATCGTGGAGTAACCGACCGGCATCAGGATCCGCGAAGGGTCGATACCGGTGCGCAACGCGACGCTGACGAGTAGCGGCAACAACATCGCGACAATCGGCGTGTTGTTCATGAACATGCTCAGGACGGCGGCCACCAGCATCGTGACCAGAAACGCGAGTCGCGGGTAGCGCCCCCAGATGTTTGCCAGCGCACGCGCGACTCCATTCAGGGCACCGCTCTGCTCCAGCGCCTTCGCGCAGACCATCAGACAGACGATCGCAACCAGCGCCTGGTTGCCAAAGCCGTTGAGTACTGCGGTCAGGTCGAAATTCTCGGTGCCACGGCTCAGCGGGAAGAGGTAGGCGCCAAGTGCCAGCAACAGCAAAACGAACAGCGCCGAAGCCTCGAGCGGAATCCGTTCGCGAGTGAACAGGATCAACGCGATCAGCGTAGTCAGAAGGGCTGCAAGCGCCGCAATTTCAGGAAGCGGAGGCATGTTCGTCGCTACGTCCGTGACTGCTAAAAACGCCGCAAGCGAGTCCGCCCGCTAGCGCCGGTAACAGGGGTAAAGCACCGCGACGGCGCGCCGTCCTGCGGGCGATTCTGACCTCTGGAAAGCATGATTTGACGGCGCTGCCATTGGCAACTGACAGATTCGCGACTGCGACCCGGCGGCGACCCGGACTGGTGACGGCGTCATTCGAAAAGAACAGCATCCATACTCCCTTTTTCCCTGCCATCATCGCGTCTGCGGTGGGGATTGCAAGCACGATACAGGTAACGCAGACTCAGGCGTCGATTCGGGCGGGCAGCGCCCGGTGCAAAAGGGAGCCAATATGTTCGTAAAGAGCTTGCCGGCCGTCGCCGGTGTCTTGCTGGTCGCCAGCAGCGGTGTAGCGGGGGCCGTGACGCCGCAGGCCGTGCAAAAAGCGGTGGACGAAGGCGGCGAGCAGGTGATTGCTTGGCGCCGCGATTTCCACGCCAATCCCGAATTGTCGAATCGCGAATTTCGCACCAGCAAGATCGTGGCGGAACAGCTCGAGGCCATGGGTTTCGAGGTAAAAACCGGCATCGCGCACACCGGCGTCGTTGGATTGTTGCGTGGCGGACGCCCCGGCCCGATCGTGGCATTGCGCGCGGACATGGATGCGCTGCCGGTCACCGAGCAGAACGAGCTGCCTTTCAGGTCGACGGTCCGCGCCACCTACAACGGTCAGGAGACCGGGGTCATGCATGCGTGCGGACACGACGCCCACGTTGCGATCGCGCTGGGCGCGGCGCGTGTTCTGGCCGGGATGCGCGAGCAATTGACGGGCACTGTCATGATGATATTTCAGCCCGCCGAGGAGGGTCCGCCGAAAGGAGAGGACGGCGGTGCCGAGCTGATGCTCGAGGAGGGGCTCTTCGAAATTGCGAAGCCCGATGCGATATTCGGCCTGCATGTATGGTCGGCGTTGAATGCCGGCCAGATCGGTTATCGCTCTGGGCCGATGATGGCGTCAAGCGACCGGATCGAAATCACCGTTAACGGCCGGCAGACCCACGGTTCGAAACCGTGGGGCGGCATTGACCCGATCGTAGTGGCATCGCAGATCGTCATGAATCTGCAGACGATCACGAGTCGCCAGGTGGACATCACGCGCGCGCCCGCGGTGGTATCGATCGGCAGCATTCACGGTGGTATTCGCAACAACATTATTCCTGACAGTGTGACGATGCTGGGTACGGTGCGAACATTCGACCAGGATATGAGGACGGATATTGCGGACCGGATCAAACGCACGGTAACGACTACGGCTGAGGCGGCCGGGACCAGTGCCAGCATCGAGTACGATTTCGGCTACCCGATTACCGTCAACCACCCCGCATTGACCGCGCGCAGCGTAAGCCGGCTCGAGGCAGTCGTCGGTGCCGACAACGTGGGCGAGCTGGCACTGATCACCGGCGCCGAAGATTTTTCCTACTTCCAGATGCAGGTGCCGGGCTTTTATTTCATGCTCGGAGCGACGGCGCCGGGCCGCGATGCAGGCGAGGCGCCGAGTAACCACTCGCCTATGTTTACCGTCGACGAGAGCACCCTGGAGACGGGCGTTCTGGCGCTATCGACACTGGCGCTGATGGCTCTTGCCGAAAGCGAGAACGGTTAGAGGCCGCTTTGCAGCGCGCCGGCTGCAGCCTCGCGACAATTGCGATCGCGGTGTTTTTCCCGGGCGCGGTGCCTGTTGCGGCCGAGACGGCGAAAATCTATACGGAAGATGCGGCGACTGCCGGAGCAGGCGTCGTGGAGTTCGAACTCACCGCCAGTCACACCCGCAGGGATCTGCGATTCGAGGATAGCGGCGAACAAGGCAGAAAAGGAGAGGCGCGGGCGTGGCTTTGGGAGCTGGCGTTTTCTTATGGACTATCCGAGTCGTTGGACCTCGGTGTTGGCTTGTCGTGGGAGGACCTCCATGAAAACGGAGGCGACCCGTCGGCGGGGGACGGTTTCGGCGATTCGTTCGCGGCGCTGAAGTGGAATTTTGGGCGCCTCGGCAGATGGGATCTCGGTTACGTCGGCGGGCTGACATTACCAACCGGGGATGAGGGCGACGAGCGCGATCTCGGTCCCGGCACTGGTCTGACGACACTCGATCAGTTGTTCGTGGGCACGTTGGAAGCCGCGCAGTGGACTCTGAGCGCCGATGCGGGATTAGCACTGCCGATCAACGAGAATCGTCATGGCGAACGGACGTCGTGGCTTGCCGATTTCGCCGCAGGATGGCAGGTACGCGAGCCGCTGCAACTGCTCGCTGAACTCAACTACCGGCGAGACGAGACGGAAAACGACGGCGATGCGGAAATTCTCGCGGTGACTGCTGGTTTTACGTGGCAGTTGAACGAGATTTTTCGCGTCGACGTGAGCGCCACCCATGGTGTCTGGGGTGACCAGGCGAGTTCGACACGGGCGGCGAGGTTGAATCTGCTGGGCGCTCTGTGAATCTCGTCCGCGATAGCAATCGGCTACGACCGCGGCATCAGCGTTTTGCCATGGAGACAGGCAGCGTTACCGAGAATTCAGCGCCGCTCAACGCTTCGCTGTTTCCTGCCGCGACGCTCCCGCCATGGAACTCGGCTATCAGGCGGACGATGTACAGGCCCAGACCAAGGTGGGGTGTGTTGCCGCGCTCGGTGCGGTGAGTGACCAGCGAGTCAAAATATCTTTGCTTGCGACCCGGCCCGAGACGGGATCCGTCGTTGGCGACAGCCAGCTTCCAGCTCTTGCCGCGCTGCCCTTCGGCTTCGCCCAGACTTAATCGGATACGGCCTCCGGCGGGTGAGAACTCGACCGCATTCTCGACCAGTTTGTCGATGACCTGCGAAACGAGGTCAGGGGCAGCCACAACCGGTGCGGCGACCGTTTCTGTTTCGAACACCCGGTCTGGAAACCCGGCGCGGAATCCGTCCGCCATATTGTCGATCATTTCGCCGAGATCGAACTCCTCGAATTCGCTGCTGCTCAGGCTTTGCTCGAGGCGATTGGCTTCGCGCAGTGCCGACAACAGCGTATTTAGCCGCTCCGCACCGCCACGGGCGCGTTCGAGACAGGCGCGATCGGCTGGCGTCAGCGACGCAAGGTCGAGGTTGTCCAGTGACGAGCGCACCACGGTCAGCGGTGTGCGTAACTCGTGCGCCAGTTTGTCGCCGAGACCGTGCAAATATCTGGTGTATTCGTCGACTCTGTCCAGCAGTTGTTCGAAACTGCGGGCAAGATCGCCGATTTCGTCGCCAGCGCGTGAGCCCGGCATCCGGGTTTGGAGGCGACCACGGTTATCGAGTGCCGATTGCGTGGCGCGGCGAAGGCGGCCGATCCGCCACGACAGCACGCTGGCGAAAAGCACCAGCGCCGCAGCGACGCCGAAAGTAATCAGCACTGCCAGATTCAGCAGGCGCGCAGCCGCCGGGTCGGTCAGGCTCAGGTAGGCGTCGCTGGGTTGCTCTGCGAGAACTGCGCCAATCACGCGCTCGCCGTCGCGAATTGGGGCGCCTGCCAACAGCAATCGGTTGCCGTCCGGATCGTGCTGGCGGCTGATCCAGGTCTTTCCCGACATTGCCGCGGTCGCCGTGGTGCCGCTCACGCGCCCGGGCGACGCCTGCGCCACCGGCGCCAGGTCCTGCTCCGGTAGCAGCAGCCGATAGATGCGCAGTGCGAGCGAGTAGGGCGGCGTTGGCGCGGCCTGATCGGTCGGCGCGGCGGGGCCGCTGTCGCCGCTGATCCAGCCGTGGCGATCGGCGACGCGAAGACGTACGCCGGGTAGCGCGAACCGGCTCAGGTAGGCCGACAATGCAGGCATCTCGCTAAACCACATTCCCGGTGAGGCGGGCTGCGCGGCTGCCATGCTGCCGGCTTTCGACTCGCTCCCGGCCGCTGCAACAAGGAATCCGATTCGCGCGCCCGCAATATCGCGCGGGATGCGTAATTCAAGGTGAAATCCCGAACCGGTCTCCTGCCAGTAGGCGACGATGCGCTGCGCTATGACATCCGAATCCGCTGGTTCGCCCGACAGAGTCTCGACCCGCGCCACAACCGGACCGGGTGCGGGACTGCGGAAGCGCAGCCGCAGCAAGGCGCCGCCGGGGGTTTCGAGCAGGATTTCGGCCTGGTCCAGCTCGGCTGCGCCGCCCAGCGTCTGTGATCGCATGGCCAGAAACAGGTACAGATAATCGCCGCGTTTGCCGAGCAGGTAGCGCAGCGGATTGCCAGTGCCGGCACGGCCACTGTGCCACGGGGCCGGTAGCGGCGCATTGCCCCAATCGTTGGCGTAGCCGTCTATGGCAATCGCTTCGTTCAGTTCGTAAGCGTAGAGGTCGTGTGCCGGCCATGACGAGTCGTTGAGGTGGGCGGAGGTGCGGTAAATTTGTTGCGGATTGTCGGCGAGGCTGGTTGCCACAGCAATCGTAGCGGTGCGCAGGTTGTTTTCCTGACCATGGCGCAGCGTGCTTTCCATTTCCCGGATTGCCCGGCATCCGCCCCAGGGCAGCAGCAGCGTCAGCAGGCTCACGAGTAGCAGTTGTCCGCGCAGGCTCACGGCGGCGCCTGGTTGCCCTGTTCGAGCCAGCGATAGCCCATGCCATAGACGGTCTGAATCGCGTCGAAGGCGGGATCCAGTGCCTGGAATTTGCGCCGGATTCGCTTGATATGCGAAGTGATGGTGCTGTCGTCGAGGACAGTGCTGGCCGCTTCCATCAGCTGGTCACGGTTTTTCACGTGGCCCGGACGCCGCGCCAGCGCATGGACCATCCAGAACTCGGTGACGGTCAATGCCACATGCTCTCCGTTCCATCTTGCGGTCAAGCGATCGAGATCCAGCGTCAGGTTGCCCTGGGTCAGCTCGGTGCCGGCGGCGTCGGGTTGTTGCATCGAATCGACGCGCCGGAACAGGGCCACCACGCGCGCGGTCAACTGCGTCAGGCTGATGTCTTTGGTCAGATAGTCGTCCGCGCCGAGGCGTAATCCGGAAACGACATCGAGTTCGCTGTCCAGAGCGGTCAGGAAAATAATGGGCAATTGTGGCGATCTCGCGCGCAGCTCGCGGCACAGCGCAAAGCCGCCCTCCGGTTCGTCACCCAGGCCGATATCGATGATTACCAGATCAGGCAATCGGCTCGCGAAAGCATCGGCCGCTGCGGGCCGATCGGCATGCAGAGTGACACGGTATCCCTGCCGGCGCAGCGCATCGGCATAGTTCTCGCGGATGGATGGTTCGTCCTCGACGATCGCAATCGTACGTTTCATCTCGATAAATACTGGCCGGCGTTGCGAGCTGTATACCACGACTGGCCGGTGGTTTCGGTGTGATGCGGCCAGAAGCCAGAATTTGCCAGATTTCGCCATGCGGCCGCTAACTTCCGGCCTGTCACGGTCATCCGGCCCGGCTGCAATACGCTGCCATGGCCACATCGAATCGATTACGTTATTGCCTTTGCCTCGCGCTGACCGGGTTCGGCGGCGCGCTGGCGGCGCAATTTTCCCCTGTCACCTGGGCCGCCACGGCAGCGCGGTTTGTCTTTGCGCCGACGCCGGCTGGGAACTCGCTGCGAGAGCCGCAGGTGTGGCCCATGCTGCAGTTTGATTTTGGCGACGAACTGATCGAGTTTTCCGTCGTCGGTATGCAAGAAAAAGTTGTCGCCCGGGCGCCAGTTCTCGAACTCCAGGGTTGCGGCGAACGGCAATTGCGATTTCTGCACGGCCTCGACCCGCACCAGCGCTTTCGCCTGTTGGCGCCCGGCCTGCCGGCGCAGTGGTTCCAGGTGACCGATCACCGGCTGGTTGAGGCGAATTGGCCAATAGCGATGCAGCGTGCGCCCGGGAC
>Ga0316201_10004154_pt1 | contig 10870 bp, 7 predicted proteins | sample CS6wburrow_MG_FD_204516 | JGI IMG/M metagenome (GOLD analysis project Ga0316201, IMG submission 204516) | Coastal sediment microbial communities from Delaware Bay, Delaware, United States - CS-6 worm burrow | ecosystem: Environmental > Aquatic > Marine > Coastal > Sediment | place: USA: Delaware... | reverse complement strand
TTGAAACTCGTGCCCGTCGCGGGGCGTGTACGGGCACTGCACCTCACAGAGCTTGCATTGAAAGCACGCGTCCATGACGCGCTTCGTATCGAGTGGCGTGATTTTTCGAACGTCGCCGTCGTGCTTCTCGTCGATTGCCGAAAACAGGGTTGGAAACGAGTCGCAGTACTTAAAGCACATGCGGCAGCCATGGCAGACTTCGAAGACACGCTCGATCTCCTTGTCGAGCGCGTCTTCGTCCCAGTACTTGGCTTCGCTGGGATCGTAGCTCAGCCCATCGGTGGGCTGATACGAAATCTGTCTCTTGGCTTCGTCGCTCACTCGCGTCTATCGCCCCGATTAGGAGATGTCGTCGAGAAGCGACTGGAACCGCCCCGCGTGGGACTTCTCGGCCTTGGCCAAGGTTTCAAACCAGTCGGCGATCTCGCCGAAGCCTTCTTCGCGCGCCGTCTTGGCAAAGCCGGGATACATGTCGGTGTACTCGTGCGTCTCGCCAGCGACTGCGGCTGCGAGGTTGAGTGCGGTGTCGCCGATCGGCAGACCGGTGGCCGGATCACCGACCTTTTTGAGATAGTCGAGGTGACCGTGCGCGTGGCCGGTCTCGCCCTCGGCGGTCTCACGGAAGTTGCCCGCAACCTCGGGGTACCCTTCGACGTCGGCGACCTTGGCAAAGTAGAGGTATCGTCGATTGGCCTGAGACTCGCCCGCGAAGGCCGCTGCGAGGTTTTCGTGGGTCTTGCTGCCCTTGAGCTCTGACATGGCTTCTTTCCTCCGATGTGGTGCTTGCTGTGATTAGATAGAGCGCGCGTGGCGCCAGTCGAGAGTCGAAGTTATCCCGGCCTTTTCGGCGCTCGTCAACGCGATGTCGACCGGGCTCAGGCCGCTGACTGGTTGGGGCCGGGTGGGCTGCTCTCTGCCCGGTACTCTTCGCCACGGTAGTAGTGATAGTAGGCGCCGCCGATGCCTCCCTGGCCTCCACGGCTGGCCTCCACGTCGTTGAGGACTCCACCCAAAATATGGGCGCGAACGTCGGCCAGGCTTCGAATCGCTGAGAGAACGGCGTCCCGCGTCGTAGCTCGAGCTCGCACGACGAGCAGGACGCCCCCGCACTGCTGCGCGAGGATGGCGGCATCGGTGACAGCCCGGAGCGGCGGGCTGTCGAAAATCACGCGGTCGTATTGTGACGCCGCTTCTTCGAGAAACCGTGAGAACTGCTGGGTATGCAGAAGCTCGGCCGGGTTCGGCGGCAAGGGCCCGCACGTCACCACCGACAGTTTGTCGATTCCCACGTCGCGGGTCACTTGGGCAAGCATTCGTTCGCCGACCAAGGTGTTCGTGAGGCCGGTGTGATTCTCGAGGCCGAACGCCTTGTGGATCCGTGGACGCCGAAGGTCTGCATCGACGAGCAGCACGCGCTGGCCGCTCTGTGCCAGGGCGATCGCGATGTTGGTGGCGACCGTCGTCTTTCCGTCTTTCGGGTTTGGGCTCGTCACGACCATCGTTTTGTTGGGCGACTCTGCGGCCATGAACATCAGGTTCGTGCGGACGGTGCGGCAAGATTCCGCGGCCATCGACATGGGGTGGGTGCGAACGATCTGATCCGGATTCTCGACTTCGACGACTCGCTCCCGCTTGCGGCGCGATGAGTAGCCGCTCGACGAATCGGCGCCGGAGCCGGAAACCCGGGGGAACACGCCGAGGATCGTCAGGCCGAGGCTCTCGACATCCAGGACGTCTTGAATGCGCCTGTCCATTTGATGCAATAGGAACGCAAGCCCGAACCCGAGGAGCAGGCCGCCAAGCACGCCACCGATCACGTTCAGGCTCACCATCGGCGAGATCGCCGCCTTGGGAACCAGTGCCCGATCGACCACGCGGACGTGCGTCGTTCGAAGCAAACGCGTGAGGTCGGTTTCTGCCGTACGCTGCAGCAGCAGATCGTAGAGCTTCGAGCTGCTCTCCCGCTGGCGACTGAGGCGCGAGTACTCGATTTCGCGAAGATTGAGGTCCATGCCGGCCCTCTGAGCCTGGTTCTGAACCTTGCTGAGCCCATTCTCCACCGCTTGGGCTTCTTTGAGATCGTCCGCGGCGACTTTGATCAGCGTTTCGATTTCGTCTTCGATCGACGCGCGAATGGCCGCAATCTCTCCCTCGAGCTCCAGGATCGTCGGATGCGAATCGCCATATCGAACCGAAAGCGACCCGCGCTCGGTCACCTTCGATCGGAGCTCGGTCCGCAGCGCGTCGAGCTCGCTATCGTCGCCTCGACCGTTGCCTTGAACGGCCTCCGGATGAGATCGTGCAGCCTTCAACCGTCCGAGCCTCGCCTCGAGCTCGATGCGCCTCGCCCGGGTATCTGTGAGCCGCTCGTTGTATTCACGAATTTCTTCTGCGAGCAGATTCTGACGATTTTCGACCGAGACTGAAAGCACGTTGTGCTGTTTCTTGAACTCGTGAAGAGCGTTCTCGGACTCGTTGAGCTGGGTCCGCGTCGAGTCGAGTTGCTGCGCGAGCCACTCGGCTGCAGTCGCCGTGGAGCCCAGGCGATCCTCCATCGTCTTTTCGATGTAGGCGCTGGCCACCATGTTGGCGAGCGTCGCGGCGCGTTCAGGGTCGTTGTCACGGACCTTGAGCAGCACCAGCCGCGTGTCTTTGATGGGGTCGAGCGAGAGCTTGCTCTGCAGGCGTTGCGCGGCGACCTCTTTCTCGACCGGTGTCCAGCCCGTGCCCGGCTCTTGGCCGAAAAACGTCGGATCGTCCGCCAAGCCCAAATGTTCGACCACGCGCTCGGCGACCGCACGACTCTGGATGATCAGGTTCTGCGTCTCGAAGAACTCGCGCGACATCAGGAAGTGCGAAACCTGCCCGCTCACGTCCTCGACCGAGCTGCCGAGCGGTGAGATGGGATTGGGGTCGTATTCCAGGGTAGCTGTCGCCTGGTAGACCTTCGGAAGCCGGAAGGTCCACAGGGTTACGAGAGTCGTAACGGCCAGCGCCGTGCACATGATCCACCAAGGATATCGCGCCACCGATTCCCGCAGCCCCTTCGGAAGAAGCGATGCGTGAAGAGCTGGAGCGCCCCCTGACTCAGTCTCGCTTGTTAGATGTCTCACGGCCCCGCCTCATCAGCGTTTCCCATCGCCTTGCCTGCGTCAAGCGCGCCTCGGCCTGGGCCAGGAATTTCGGGCTTTGAGAGCCGCTGAGCGGCGGCGCAGGCCGCCCCTTTTCCGCCATCGGAGCGGCAAAGGCGCCTGTAGGTGATGAGCGCACGTGCTCGGTTGCCCATTGCATCGGCCACCCTCGCCATCGCGAGCAGGGCCTGCCGGGATTCCTCGGCCCGATGTGAGTCCTCGTAGGACTTCAGCGCAGGCGCATACCTGCGCTGGGATTCATAGAGCTTGCCCACGAACAGCTCGACGTCGGCGAGGGACTTCGCCTTTCCGGCGGTTTGCGCACGCAGCCCGGAGAGGACGCGCACAAGGCTCTCTTCGTCGCCGATCTTCACGTAGATGGTCGCGGCGGTGCGCAGGACACTGGACGGGACATCGCCTGCGCTGAGGAGCGGCGCGATCGTCCGTGCGGCCGCCTGCAGATCGTTTCCGCGCATGTACGCGTCTGCCAGGATCCGCTGCCCGTTCGGATCGAGATCGGGGGAACCCAGAAGCAGGTCGATCGCTTCGAGCGGCTGCTGCTTTGCGAGCAGTCGCTCTGCCTGCCGGCTCCTCGGACCTGGCAGATTTGGGTCTCGCGCTCGCGCAGCCGTGTCGATGCGCGCAGATTCGGGAGACTGAAGCGGAAGGCACATGGCCGCTCGATCGAGGAACTTCGCTCCGTCGAGCCCTTGGGGCGCTGCGCGCAATGCGATGGCCGGATTTCCATTGGCGCGAAGCAGTGAGCAGATGGTGGTGCGCGCGCTTCCGGGGTGAAGAGCTTCCGCCTCACGGATCTCGATCAGCGCCTGATCCAGCTCACCCAAGGAGAAGAGCCATCGCGCCCCCAACAGATGCGGCGCGCTCCACAGGGGCGCCAGTTCTTGCGCGCGATTGATCCAGCGGCCCGTCGACTCATCGCGATTCCGCACGGCGACCTCGGCTCCGGTGAGTGCGAAGATTGGCTCCGAAGGATGCAGTGACAGTCCCTTGATCGCGAGCTCGCGCGCCTTCATGTCGTCTCCCCTTGCGAGCGCGGCGCGGCTCTGCATTTCGAGCGTAAACACGTCGCCCCCGAGGAGAGACAGCGCCACGACAGCGGCTCCAACGCTGATCGTCGAAATCACAGCACAGAGCTTTCGAAGCGGCTGCTGGGGCCTAACGGAAACCGAATCTGCCACGGAGCCTAACGTGGCGGCAGCCACGACTGCCACGCCGAGGAGCTCCAAGGAGAAGTCGGCGAGCTGGTGCGCGCCTATCGCGACCAGTCCAGCGAGGCCGCCCAGGTGCGCGTGGCTTCGTCTCAGTCGAAAGCCGCGGGCGATGGACCATATGACGATCACCAGGAGGGCGAGTGTGATGGGTAGACCCCACTCGGATGCCCACTGTACGGGCAGGTTCTCTGGGTAGAAGAATCTCTTATCGGTGCCCTGTTCATCGACGAAGGCGGCGGAGAACGCGCCACGCCCGACTCCTGCAATCGGATGGCTCGCGATGACCGGCAGGGCAGCCACCGCGCCCGCGAACTTTGGTGTGATGTTGTGCCGGTGGGCCAACTCGCGTCCGAGGTCGCTGCCGCGGAGGCCGACAGCGAGGAGAATGACCGCCAGGACACCAATGGCGAGGATGGGGACTGTTCGGCTGCGAAGAATCGATTGGTCGTGCCGGCTCAGCCGCGCAGCGTACACAGTGATGAACACGAACATTCCAATCGTAAGCGCAAGCATGCCGCCACGTGAGAACGACAAGATTGCAGCAAGAGCGCACAGGCCTCCGCTCGCGGCCCAGCCGATGCGTTCCTCGGTCGCTTCGGCGTCCATCGCAAGCCCGATCGCGATCGGCGAGGCCATCGCCATCAAACCGCCGAGATGATTTTCGTTCATCAGTGGGGCAAGCAGTCGGCTGCTCGCATAGATCGGAGTGTACACCCCGAACACCTCCGTAGCGCCCGCGAGCGTGTGCGCGAAGGCTACCAGCGCCATTGCAATGCCGCTCGCGGCGACTCCCTTGAGCACGCTCCGGCGCCAGCGCGACGCAGCGAACACGCGCGCCGCAAGATAGGCGGCAACGATCGCCGACCCCTTCGCGACCTCGAGTCGCGTCGCGCCGGGATCGAGTGACATCGGAATCAGGGACCGCGGGGACTCGCCGAAGAGCGCTGCGTTGGATCGCCATGCGTCTACCGACTCCGGCACCAGAAGGCCAACGAGGCTGCTGGGTATGGGGATGAGCTGAAGCCCCGTCCAAGCCAGGGCGATCACCATCATCCAGTCGAGCAAGGTGGCAGAGCGGCGGCGAACGCTGATGATCTCGACTCGACGGCTCGCGAGAATTCCAGCGGTGCCGGTGAGGATGCAGATGATTGCCACCGCCCAGGGAAACACGCCTCCGAGCAGCTGCGGCGCGACGATTAGAGCCACCGTCATCGGAACGAGCGCGGACGGGGGCGCGGGGCTCGGGATGCTAGGCCCAGGTCGGACACGGCCCGCGTCCCGCCCCTCAGGCCTCAATCCTGCGCTTTCCCCGCTCGACCCCACTCGACGCGGATTGCCATTTATCGGGAAAATCGTCAACGGTTGTCTAGGATGTGCCCAAGCTGCTAATCCCGATGTGCAAGCATGGGGTTGGGAAAGATAAGCGCATGTCGAAGCCCTTCTTAGTCTCAGGTCGTTGCCGGGTCATTGCCGAAGTGGGGCAGTCGCACGACGGAAGCTTGGGCACTGCGCACGCGTTCGTGGATGCCATTGCGGACGCGGGGGCAGACGCGGTGAAGTTTCAAACGCACATCGCCGAGGCCGAGAGCCGGCCGGATGAACCGTGGCGCGTGAAATTCAGCCGCCAAGACGATTCGCGCTTCGAGTACTGGAAGCGAATGGAGTTCACCGCTGATCAGTGGCGCGGTCTGAAAGCGCATGCTGATGAGCGCGATCTTTTTTTCTTGAGCTCGCCGTTTTCTGAAGAGGCGGTCGATTTGCTAACCGATGTCGGAGTCGCCGCGTGGAAGATCGCATCGGGGCAGATCACCGATTTGTGGATGCTCGAACGCCTCGCTAAGACGCGTTGGCCGGTTCTGTTCTCCACGGGCATGAGCCCGATGTCGGAGATCGACTGGGCAGTTGACTGGGCGAAAGGGAAAGGGCTCAGCGTCGCGGTGATGCAATGTACGTCCGCCTATCCGAGCAGCCTCGACGGGGTCGGATTGAACGTCATGCGCGAGCTTCGCGATCGACTGGCCGTTCCGGTCGGGCTTTCGGACCACAGCGGTACGATCTTTCCTTCGCTCGCCGCAGCCGCGCTCGGCGCGCAGCTCCTCGAGGTGCACGTCACCTTCAGCCGACACTCGTTTGGGCCTGACGTGCCGGCCTCGGTGACGTTTGAAGAGCTCCGGACCCTCGTCGACGGAGTGCGTGCGACCGAAACGATGCTTGCCAATCCCGTCGACAAGGACGCGGTGGCGAGCGAGATGGGCGAGATGCGAACCCTTTTCATGAAAAGCATCGTACCCCGCCGAGACTTGGCGGCTGGCGCCGTGCTTCGCTTCGAGGATCTCACGACCAAGAAGCCAGCGCGTGGAATGCCCGCTCAGCGCATGCATGCAGTCGTCGGTCGCAAGCTGAGCCGCTCCGTTCGTGCCGGCGGTTTTCTGCTTGAGGAAGACATCGAGGATTAGCGCGTGAGAAAAGTTTGCGTCGTCATCACTGCCCGACCTAGCTACAGCCGAATTCGCACCGCGCTCGATTCGTTGCGCAGCCGCGACGACATCGAGCTTCAAGTCGTTGCGGCAGCGTCGGCTTTGCTCGACCGCTACGGATCGGTCGTCGACGAGATCGAGCGCGACGGCTTCGAGGTGACTAGCAAGGTATATATGGTGCTCGAGGGTGAGCAACCGTTGACCATGGCGAAGACGACGGGCATCGGTATGATCGAGTTGGCTACCGCCCTGGACAACCTGCAGCCGGACTTCGTGGTCACGATCGCCGACCGTCATGAAACGCTCGCCACCGCGGTTGCGTCGGCTTACATGAACATCCCGCTCGTTCACATTCAGGGCGGAGAAATCACCGGTTCGATCGACGAAAAGGTCCGGCACGCGATCACCAAGCTTGCTGACTATCACCTCGTGTCGACCGAACAGGCGGCCGAGCGGGTCCTGAAGATGGGTGAAGAGCCAGGCACCGTCATCCTCACGGGCTGCCCCTCGATCGACATCGCTGCCGAGGTGCTCGCAAGGCCGGAGCTCGACTTCGATCCGATGCGAAAGTACGGAGGCGTCGGCGCGCCACTCGATCTGTCGAATGGTTACCTGGTCGTGCTCCAGCATTCGGTGACGACCGAGCACGACCTGGCTCGCAAGCAAGTTCAGGAAACCCTGCACGCGGTCGCCGACTCAGGAATGCCGACGCTCTGGTTCTGGCCGAACCCCGACGCCGGATCCGACGGCACGTCCCGCGGCATTCGCGCATTCCGCGAGGCACATAGCCCGGTCAACCTTCACTTCTTCAAGAATATGTCGCCGACGGACTTCCTTCGTGTCGTGTATCACTCCCGCTGTCTCGTCGGGAACTCGAGCGCCGGGATTCGCGAGTGTTCGTTTCTCGGCGTGCCCGTGGTCAACATCGGTAGCAGGCAGGCGGGACGCGACCGCGGCGCGAACGTCCTCGACGTCGACCACGATAGGGCCGCCATCGCCACGGCGATTCGCCGCCAAGCCGCAAAGGGTCGCCTTCCGAGCGATTCGCTCTACGGCGACGGGAACGCCGGGTCTCGAATTGCCGATGCACTGGCTCGGATCGCGCCGCGCATCGAAAAGCGCCTCAGCTACTGATCGACGCCGCTAGTCGGCGACTTGGCTTTCCTGGCGCGCGACCAAAGCTTCGGCTCGTGCCCAATCGTCCATGGTGTCGATGTTGCAGCTGCTCTCCGCCGGGGTCTCGTATCCGACGACACGGTCGCCGTAGAGCGAGCCGTGCGTGGTAATCGTCGCAGTGCGCGTTACATAGACCGCGCCGGACCGATGGAATGCAGGAGGCAATGCCTGGCGACGCGGGATCGGCTCGGACTCGCCAGTCGACAGCTGCAAGGAACCGTCGGGCCGCTCGAAGTAAACCCAGTGCGGGTTGAAGTGCGCAGGCACGCGATGAACGGAAATGACGCAGTCGGCAGCTTGAGCTTCGAGCGACTCGACGCAGGCATCGATTTGTTCAGGACGCCGAAACGGAAACGTCGGCTGCAAAAGGCAAAGTGCATCCGGCACCCACCCTTCGGCGATGACCGCATCTATCGCATGGGTGATGACCGGCAACATCGGGGTATCGTCTTGGGCGAGCGATGCGGGCCGCAAAAACGGAACCTCCGCGCCCAGGGCTTTCGAGACGGATGCAATCTCCGCGTCCTCGGTGCTCACTAGAACTCGGTCGACGCGCTTGGCCCGGAGGCCGGCTTCGATTGTATATTCGATGAGTGGCTTGCCTCCGAGGAGACGGACGTTCTTGCGGGGTACTCCCTTGGAGCCACCGCGCGCAGGGATCAGGCCTAGGACGCGCATGACATCGACTCTGCGCTCGGGTTCATTGCGATGTCGAGGACCTGCCCGTGCTTCGGGCAGCTGACTTCCATTGCGAAGTGGCGGTCGACTTCCGGCCAAACGCGGGTCTGCAGGTCTCGGCGGGCTGTCTTCATCGCGCTGTTGGGGTTGCCGAAGAGCACGTCGCCGCTGCCCACGTGCCTGGGCGAGGGGTAGCGCTGAAAACAGAGCTGAGCGATTTGCATGCGCATGTGGATTCTAGCGTAGCGCGGAGCGGCGGCGCGAGTAATCAATCAGCCCGGCATCGCCTTCGAGCTGCTCTGCGATCCACCATTCGAGCACCAGAAGCGCCCAAAGGAGCTGCGCGTGGTCGTGTGTTCTTCGAAGGTGCTCTTGGATGAGTATTTGTACACGCTTGGGGTCGAAGAAGCCTCTCTTCACGATCATTTCTGCGCTCAGGCGGTTCTCGAGCTCCTCCCGAAGGTCGTTTCGAAGCCAATGTGCGACGGGCGCCGTGAACCCTTGCTTGGGACGCTCGATCAGCTCGGCCGGCAGGTACTCCTGAAGCAAACGACGAATGAGGTACTTCTTGTGGCGACCGTGAATCCGCATCTCGAGCGGCAGGGTGAACGCGAGCTCGATCACGCGGCGATCGAGAAACGGGGAGCGCGCCTCGAGACCGACCGCCATGCTTGCCCGATCGACCTTGTGCAGCCAGGCATGAGGAAGGGTGTGGGTCGCGTCGTACAGCATGCCGGCTTCGACGCTGCTTTGAAGCGGGTGCGCCCTCAGGAACTTGGCCACGCGCTTCGGCGCTTCGTCCTGTTCACCGAGTAAACGATTCACCGCGTTGGCCGTGGCGCCGCGATAGAACCCACCCAGACCGAAGAAGAGCGCGGGGTCGCTAGCCCCTGACCGCGCCATGATTCGACTGGCGCCAGCCGTGGGCACGAGGCCGGCGGCTTTGGCCATCGCCGCGCGCACGCCTGCTGGCACGACCTTCATGTACGGCTCGATCGCGCGCTGCGCCAGATAGTACTTATAGCCTCCGAGCTCCTCGTCGGCTCCGTCGCCGGTGAGCGCGACGGTGACGTGCTCGCGCGCCAGCTTGCTCACCGCGAGAGCCGGCAAGACGGAGTAGTCGGCCATCGGCTCATCGAAGTAGCGCACTAGGTCGGGCAGCTGCGCGAGAACATCCGGGCCGCGGAGCATCCGGACTGTGTTCTGGACACCGAGGTGTGACGCGATTCGGGCCGCGTGTCGGCTCTCGTCAAACTCGACCTGATCGAAGCCGATCGTGTAGGTCTGTACGGCATCGGGCTCCTCCTCGGCCATCAACGCGACGACGAGGCTCGAATCGAGCCCTCCGGACAAGAACGCTCCGAGCGGGACGTCGGCGACGAGCCTCGAGCGTACGGCCTCTCGCATGGTGTCGCGAAACGCGTTTAGGTGATCTTCCTCGCTGCCCTGGCGCCTCGGGGTCTGCTCGGCGAATGCGGTCAAGTCGAAGTAGCGATGGCTGCGCGGTTCGCGGCCCCGCTCGAAAACCGTGAAGCTCCCGGGCGAAAGGCTGCGCACGTCTTTGAGCATCGCGCGTCCGTCAGGTGGGAAACCGAAGCGCATGTAGTCTTTGACGACCGCCTCGTCTACCGGGAGCTCGTTGCCGGCATAGCGGATGAGCGGTCGCAGCGTAGAGGCGAAGAGGAGCCAGCGGCCGGGCCGGTGCACGTAGTAGAGGGGCTTCTGACCGACCGGATCCCGCGCGAGAACCATACGTCGCTCACGGCCGTCCCAGATCGCGATCGCAAACATGCCGTTGAGCCGGTCGAAGCAATCGACGCCCCACTGCTCGTAGGCCCGCAGCACCACCTCACTATCGGTCTCGCTGAAAAACCGATGACCTTCCGCCTCGAGCTCTGCGCGGAGGTTGCGGAAGTTGTAGACTTCTCCGTTGAAAACCGCCTGCACCGCGGCGTCGGGGCTGGCCATGGGCATCCGCCCGGCCTCCGAGAGGTCGAGGATCGATAGCCTCCGATGGCCGAGCGCCACCGAGCCCTCCAACCAGAGACCTGCGTCGTCTGGCCCACGATGGATGAGCGTGTCGCGCATGTCCTCTATCGCGACCGGATTCACCGGTCGACCGTCGAGGTGCCAGACTCCAACGATGCCACACATGCGGCTAGCGATCCGCGAGGGT
>Ga0316201_10004153_pt1 | contig 10871 bp, 10 predicted proteins | sample CS6wburrow_MG_FD_204516 | JGI IMG/M metagenome (GOLD analysis project Ga0316201, IMG submission 204516) | Coastal sediment microbial communities from Delaware Bay, Delaware, United States - CS-6 worm burrow | ecosystem: Environmental > Aquatic > Marine > Coastal > Sediment | place: USA... | reverse complement strand
GCTTGGCAATGACATCCTCGGTGAGGCGGCCTATGACGCGCTTGGCAGTTCGGTGTCGCTGTCTGCCGACGGCAAGCGCCTGGCAACCGGCGCGCCGGGTAATGACTCCACGGGTATTAATGCCGGCCAGGTTCTTCTCTACCAATGGTCAGGGACGGACTGGACCCGGATGGGCGGGGATATCGGGGGTGAAGCAGCATATGACCAAGCCGGCAGTTCTGTGTCCCTGTCGATGGATGGTGAGCGGGTGGCCATCGGTGCACCGGGCAATGATGGCAATGGATTCGATTCCGGAAGCGTGCGCGTTTTCGAGTGGACGGGGACCGACTGGACTCAGCTTGGCGGCGATATTCGCGGCGAAGCAGCCTATGATGAATCAGGCACATCGGTCGCGCTGTCCGCAGATGGCTTGCGACTGGCTGTTGGCGCCCCCAAAAATGACGGCAACGGCATTGACTCCGGTCACGTCCGCGTCTACGAGTGGTCCGGCGGCAGTTGGGAGCAGTTAGGCGATGATATTGACGGTGAGACGTTCGGGGATGAATCCGGCTGGTCGGCAGCACTGTCATCAAACGGTGACTTGATCGCCATCGGTGCAATGAAAAATGACGGTGGTGGAATTGACGCTGGTCATGCGCGCGTCTACCAGTGGTCAGGTTCTGAATGGGAACAACTCGGCGGCGATATTGACGGCGAAGCATTCGCGGATGAATCAGGCTCTTCGGTGTCGTTGTCATCACTGGGCGACTACCTTGCTGTCGGTGCGCACAAGAATGACGGTAATGGAATAGACGCCGGTCATGTGCGTGTCCACCAATGGTCGGGTAACTCTTGGAATCAGCTCGGTTCCGATATTGACGGTGAAGCGTTTGGTGACAATTCCGGTTGGTCGGTCTCCCTGTCAGCGGATGCACGAAACCTCGCGATCGGGGCGCCCAACAATAACGGCAACGGCACAGACTCGGGACACGCGCGATTGTATCAATGGTCGGATATGACCTGGACAAAGACTGGAACTGACATCGATGGTGCTGCCTTTGGTGACAAGGCGGGTTGGTCCGTGGCGCTCTCGGCCTACGCCAACAGGCTGGCCGTCGGATCACCATTGAATATTAACGATAATGGCATCGAGGCGGGTGAGTTGCGCGTTTTCGATATCAGCACGTTCTACCCATTCAGTATGAATCCCGGTCTCAACGACGCCTGGTACAACCCGGTAACCAGTGGGCAGGGATTTTTTATCAATGTGTTTCCGGACCTCGGTGTGGTTTCGCTGGCATGGTTCACCTACGACACTGAACTCCCGCCCCCGGATACGGTTGCCAACCTCGGTGACCCGGGCCACCGCTGGCTGACGGCCCTGGGTACCTTATCTGGCAGGCAGTCCACCATGCAGATAGAGATGACATCGGGGGGGCTGTTCGATACGGCGACGGACATTATACGCACGGATCCACCTGGCTCTGACGGCACGATTGTGCTGACTTTTTATGGCTGTAACGCCGCTACCGCTGAATACGATATACCGTCGATCAACCGCAAGGATTCGGTTTACCTGCAGCGCGTCGCCAATGACAATATCGTGCTTTGCGAGGCTTTGAGCGCAGACTGACAACGCCTGGCAGGGTGCCGCAACAACTGCTCACAAAACTGTCAACGGGAACGTTTCGTTGGTGGCCATTGGAATTGTTTTGCAGGCGCTCAACTCGATATCGACACCTGCCGCGTTAAGCGCCAGCGCTACCTTGTAACGCCGGTTTACAGCCACCCGCCAGAATTTCCAGTTGCCGGCATCGTCGTCCAAATCCGCGTGTACCTGGAAGCCATCGAGCCTGTCGTCTCTGAACAGGAAGCTGAACTTGTCCAGCGGTATGGCAAGGCCGAGGCCGCGCGCCTTGATATAGGATTCTTTCAGCGTCCAGTAATCGAAAAACCGCTGCTTTTGCCTGGATGCCGGCAAGTTGCGAATTTCATCGATCTCCCGCGGGGAAAAATAGCTGGCAAGACTGTCCAGATCCGTACGCGTGGACCTCTCCGTGTCCTCCGTGTCCACACCGATGTTGTAACCCCGCACGATGGCGCAGACGATCAATCCCCGCGTGTGGGAGATGTTGAACCTGACCGGGACTTCCACCTCCGGATGTTCAATATCCGGTTTGCCATAAGCGCCGGCAGTGAATTTCCAGGTGGCCGGATCAACGGGGAAAAATGTCGACAGGCTGCTGCGAATCAATGCGCGGGTCACCAGGTACTGATGACGATGGCCCGCATAGTAAAAGCGGGCCATTTGCGCAGACTCGGCATCGCTCAACAGGGATTCGTAACGCCGCAGCAATTGCCGGTCTGATATTTGTTCGGGAAAGGAAAAAAAGAGATGAACCCGGTGGCTGGTCAATTCCATTTCGATACCTGAAGGGGTTCAATGCCTGACGCAAGGCTCTGCCCACACAGCATCCTGTCTGTGGCCGGTCGCAAAAATCAGCCCCAGCGGCGATGCATCCAGAGCCATTGCTCAGGATATTCCCGCACCCAGTCTTCGATCACGCTGGTGATGAGTTCCGTGGCGCCCCGAATGTCGATGTCGCCATCTTCATTGCGGGGCAAAACGAGTTCGTCAGTGATTTCAAGACGGTAACGGCCGTTGGGCAGGCGAATGCTGCGGGCGCCGTGAACAGGGCAGTTGTAACGCCGCGCCAGCTTGGCCAGCAGGGTATTGGTGGGTGCATCGTGGCCAAAGAATGGCACCTTGATGCCGCGGCGAAATTTCTGATCGACGAGCAATCCCACGTGCTCATTGTTTTCAAGGGCCCTCACCAACTGGAACGAAGCCCCGGGACCCGATGCGATCAGGTTGGTTTCAAGTTGCTGACGCGCCTTGGCAACGTGCTTCGCAGCATATTTGTTGTTGGGCCTTCTGAATAACGATTTGACCTCGAGGCCATACTTGGCAGCGACCATGGGCAGCAATTCAAAATTGGCGATATGGCCGGTGAAAAGCAATGCGGGCAAGCCATCATCGCGCAGTTTTAAGAATTGCCCGGCGTTTACGATTTCAAAACGATCGGAGGTTTCGAGGTCTCCCGCCAGGTCGAAAATTTCATCGGCGTAGACATACTCAGTCAACGATCTGGCCATTTGCGCCCAGTTTTCGCTGGCGAGTTGCTGGCGCTCCTCGAGGCTCTTCTCGGGAAAGGCCAGCGCCAGGTTGTCCATGACGATCCTGTGACGCCAGATTTTAGGCCCCAACCAGCGGGCAAAACGCTCGAACAGCCTGGCCGCACGCTCCATCGGAATAAGGCGCAGCATTTTCAGGGACAGGAAAACAAACTGGGCGGAGAACCAGTCACGAACCGCCAGGATAAATTGCAGAAACCGGTAACGCAGCGGCAGTTTCATTCAGGTGACCCCGGATTTGCGGGTGCCTGCCAGCGTACTACCATGGTCAAAGCGTAACGATAATTTTGCCGAATACCTGGCGGTTTTCGAGCCTTTCGAGCCCTTCACCGATCTTTTCCATGGGAATTTCCAGGTCGATCACCGGCTTGACGGTTCCATTGGCGAGTTTTTCAAGTGCGTTGTGGATGTTGCGCATGGTGCAGCCAAAACTACCGATCAGCCGCAACTGCCGTTGAAACAGCTGGAACAGGTTGATTTCAGCTTTGATACCCGTGGTTGAACCACAGGTGACCAGCCGTCCGCCGATTTTCAGTGAAAACATGCTGCCCTCAAAGGTATCGACGCCAACGTGTTCAAAGACCACGTCCACACCCTGCTTTTTGGTCAGTTTACGCAGGCGGCCTTCGAAACGGTCGGTGTTGTAGTTGATGGCGTGATCGGCGCCGAGGTCCAGCGCCTGTTGGGCCTTTTCATCATTGCCCACGGTGGTATAGACCGTGCAATCGATGGCTTTGGCAAGTTGGATAGCGGCAGTGCCGATACCGCTGCCACCGGCCTGGACGAGGATACTCTCGCCGTGCTGGAGTTTCGCGTTATCGAACAGCATGTGTTCAACCGTGCCGAAGGTTATCGGTGTTAGTGCTGCGGCAACCGGGTCAAGGTCCTGCGGCGCTGTTACGAAAAGGCGGGCTGGAAAATTCATCATTTCCTGGGCGAAACCGTCGATATGAAATCCGAAGACACCGTTGACGTTTTCACACAGGTTGTCACGGCCCTCAATACAGGGCTTGCAGGTGCCGCAGGTGTTGGCCCCATAAAGCGCACCGACCTGGCCGACATGCAAATCTTTGACGTTTTTGCCGACCGCAACGATTTCTCCGGATGCTTCCGCGCCGACGGTTATGGGCAGTTCGCGCTTGGCAAAAGCCATGCCGCGCCAGCCCCATACATCGATATGATTGAGCGCGACCGCGCAAATCCGGACCTGTATTTCATCATCACCCGGAGGGGGAGGGGCGTCCACCTCGGTAATCCTCAGGTCACGTTCTCCGAAATTTCGTAGTGCTCGCATGGTCAGTTCACCGCCAGGTCTAAGAAGGGTTGTCAGCGCTGTATCAGCAATCCGGCCGTCAGTCCGCCGTCGATCGGAATGATGCTGCCGGTGATGTAGCCCGCCAGGGGTGAAAACAGGAAGCGCGTCACGGCGCCGACTTCTTCCGGCCGGGCAAAACGCCTCAGCGGAATCTGTTTCTCAAGTTTTTCCCGGTAGGATGCGTAAGGCGCCAGCAGGTCGGTATCGACGTAACCCGGCGCAATATAGTTGGCGGTTACGCCTTTACGCGCCATTTCCACCGCCAGCGTCCTGATATAACTCAGCATGGCGCCCTTGCTGGCGGAATAAATTGCGTTGCCGGAAACCGCTAGTTGGGATGTCACCGAACCGATCGCAACGATACGGCCGCCCCTGGCGCGCATCAATGGCCGAGCGGCAGCACCGGCCAGCCGTGTCATTGCCCAGAAATTGAGTTGGAAAAGCGCTTCGGCTTTGTCCTGGTCGGCGAGCACCGCCAAGGTGTCGTAAGATCCGCCGGCATTGTAGACGAGGCCGTACAGCGACTCTGACTCACCGATCAGCCGGGCAAATTCATCCACCTGTTCGCGCTCTGACAGATCAACCCGGTGGCTGCTGATGGATTGTGACGGGTAACCGGCCTGCAGGTCTGCGCACAGTTGCGCCGCTTCATCGGCCGAACCGCGGTACGAAAACGTCACGTCGTAACCTTCCTCGGCGAGCGCGGTGACGATGCCCTTGCCAATACCCTTGGCTCCGCCTGTAACGAAAACTGTTTTCCCACTGGCCTGGTTGTTCACGTGCAAGGCTCCTAGGCGGGTTCAGCCGAAAATATCAGGCAGACGTTCTGGCCGCCAAAACCAAATGAATTGGACATGACCGTGTTGACGCTTTGCACGCGGTTTTCATTCGGCACCACATCCATCAGGATATTCGGATCCTGCTCGTTACAATTGATGGTGGGCGGCATAACGCCTGCCTGGATGGTCAATAACGAGATTGCGGCTTCGATAGCGCCAGCTGCGCTCAGGGTATGCCCGATCATGGACTTATTGGAACTGATGGGCGTGTTGGCCAACTCGTCGCCGAGTGCCGCGGACAGCGCCAGGTATTCCATCTTGTCGTTTTCCGGCGTACTCGTGCCGTGGGCATTGATATAGTCGATATCCCCGGGTGTCATGCCTGCATCGGCCATCGCGCGGGTAATGCAATCGATAATGGCGGAGCCGTCAGGCTTGGAGCGCGTGCGGTGAAATGTGTCGGCGCGCTCACCGGCGCTGCGCACGACCCCCAGTATTTTTGCACCTCTTGCCCTGGCTGCCTCGTAAGACTCCAGTACCAGCGTGGCTGATCCTTCGGCCATAACGAAGCCATCACGGCCTTTCGAAAATGGTTTTGAGGCCCCTTGCGGGTCGTCATTTTGTGTTGAAAGTGCCGACAGGAGGTTAAAGCGAACCACCATTTCCTCACAAATTTCGCCATCCGTGCCGATGCAAAGAGCGGCATCAGTTTCTCCACGGCGAATGGCTTCGGCGCCGAGTTGCACGGAGGTTGCTCCCGACGCACAAGCGGTTGTCAGTGAAATTGGTTGACCTCGCGTACCAAACTCATCAGCGAGCGTATCCGCGATGCTGGCGAACTGGAAAAGCCGGAAATAGCGCAAATAATCGCCCGCTGCCGCGTTTTTGACCAGGCGCTCGTAACCCCTGAGGCCCTTGCCGGCTTCATCGCCGTAAACAGTCATGCGTTGATCCCAGTTGGTCTCAGCCGGGGAATTTGCGACAAACAGGGGCCCGGGAAATGAACCCCGGGAGCCGATTGACGCCTGTTCGATGGCCTCGGTGGCAGACTGTTGCGCGAGATTGATCGAGTGCCGGGGCGCACAGTAGCGCTCATCGCTGTTCCAATCGACGATGCCGGCAATCTGTGTGCGCAGCCCTTCGGTCGGGAAACGGGTGATTCTGCGTATACCGGATACGCCGGCCGACAGGTTACGCCAGTTATCCTCTTTACCCTGTCCCAGTGAGGTCACGATGCCGATACCGGTTACCACGACGATCGGGCGGCCCAGGTGATCTCTTACAGCTTGGCTCATATCATTCACCTCCACGCAATGGCACATCGGGCTTGCCAATAAGGGCCAGGCACTCACCGCGCCAGTGCCCCCATGTGCTCAGCAACACGTGCTTGGGAATATCGGTAAATTCTTTTTCAAAGCCGGACTCGTCAAACGGGTCAAAGAACTTACCCCGGGAGATGGCCAAAGAAGCAAGCGCAAAGCTGACCGGGAGTTGAGCTTCAAGGGTGTTACCCAGGATCGTTGTAACGCCGCGGACAGCCGCATCGATGCCATGCTCGTTGAGGCTCTTGAGAAAATCGTATTCTTCGCTTAATTGTGGCTGCACGCCGCAACAGCCCGACAACACGGGCAAGGGTCCCACGGGGATTTCATTGCTCAGCTGTCCGAACAGCTTATCTGCATTTTTTCTGGCGGCGCCGGGTTGCCTGGTGCACCTGTCTGAGACTATCCCATCGACTTTGGCATAGGGTTTCACGCCCCGGGATTCGGCATGCTGGCGCGATTCAAGGATCAGGAACGCACCGGCGCTGCCCATGATCATGCCCCCATCAGTGCTTTCGCGATTCCAGACTGATTCATGTTCGCCCTGCCACAGCGTATGGCCAAACTCCATCAGCATGGTCATGTCGGCGCGCTCGGCGATATAGGCGCCCCCGACCAGGAAAAGATTGCCCTGACCATGACGTATCTGGGCTACGGCTGTTTCCAGTGCCGTGACACCGGCCGACTCCTCACCCATGAAAGTACGGGACGAATCGGTCACGCCGTGCACGATGGATATATTTCCGGCCATCAGGTTCGAAAGCTGCGCCAGGAAAAGCGTGGGGCGCAATTCAGTGTTCAGTGCCTCGTTGAGTACAGGACCGTAATTGTCAACGCCTGCGATTTTCTCCATGATGTCTGCGTCGACTTCCAGGTCGCGCTCACCGCCGCCGGCAGCGACGATCATATTGGTCGCAGCCAGCAGGTCCGGGTTGTGTGAGATACCGGCATCGTCGAGCGCCAATCCCGCCGCATACGTGCCCAGGTGCTGCCATTTGCCCATCTGCCGCTGGTCGCTACGTTTGGGAATTTGCGCCGCAATGTCGAAATCGACGATGGGATGGACCGGGTAGGGGGCCTGGTCTTCGGTGTCGACCGATGCTGCAGGCGTCTTGCCGGTGGCCAGTTGCGACCAGTGATCGTCAAGGCCTTCACCCAGGGAACTGACCAGTCCGATCCCCGTGATCCAGACTTCTGATTGCTTAGTATTCATTCTGTCACCCAGCCGAGGCACGGCTAATCTCGCCATACCGGTCGAGCATGTTGTTTTTCAAAGTATCATTTGGAAACGGCATGATCCGGAACATCAACTTGCTGTCACAGATTTTCTTTCCGTCGCGGAAGATACGGGCTTTGGTCGCTGCAAAACCGGAACCGTCATGTTCCAGTTCCGCTTCCACCCGCAAGACTTCGTCGGGCTCGACAAAAGTACGCATTTTTGCGCTGGTAACGTTAGCCAGGAACGGCATTTTCTCAAAATTGAGCCGGGCTAAAAGCATGAAACCAGAGGCCTGCGCCATCGTTTCTATCAACAGTACCCCCGGCACCAGCGGTGAGCCGGGGAAGTGCCCCTCGAATACCGTACTTTCTTTCGGAACGTCCGCCCGTGCCACGATGCTGCCCTTAGCGGTATCAAGCGACTCGACAGCGTCGATCATCTGGAAATATTCTAGCAGCATGAGAAACCGGGTTTCAGGCGGTTTTGGCAGCTATGAGTTCGTCGATCCGGTCACAAAGCTTGCCGAGGATGAAATAATCATCGACATCCGCCTTGTTCTCGTTCAGCTCCTCAGTCCACTGTTCCAGCGGAATCTTGATGCCGAAATGTTTATCAATGGCGAAAGCAATATCGAGGAAGTCGAGGCTGTCTATGCCGAGATCCGTAAAGGCGTTCTTTTCCGGCGTGATTTCCTCAAGGGGGATGTCGCTGGTGTCAGAGATGATCTCCGCAACAGCTTCAAAAGTCGTGGACATAAAAGTACCTATTTAAGTGATAAATTTTCGGGTGCCATGATAACGTGGCGTCTGCTACCAGTTCAACGGTTCAATCGCCTTGTTGACAGGTGGCGTCTGGACGGTAAATTTGGCGTAATGGCTATTGTAGTATATTGCTCTTAGCGGGTGTCAGATATTCACTTAACAGCGCGGACCGGAATGGTTTCGGGTGATTGCAGGAGGTTTCAATGTCAAGTATCGATCTAAAGTCCGGCCTGGCAGCTTTCTTCGAGCAGGACCACCGTGATTGTGACGCCCGTTGGGTCGATGTTGAGGAACTTCTCGACACAGAAGATATCGACAGCGCGCGTCCCGCCTGGACAAAATTTGAGGCCAGCCTCAGAAGACACATCGCGATGGAGGAAGAGGTCATGTTTCCTGCCTATGAGGCCGCCACCGTTGCGGGAGACGGTCCGACTGCGCCACTGAGAATGGAGCATCAGCAGATCATCCGACTGCTCGGAAAGATCGGTAAGGCTGTGGATGCTGGCCAAGCACGAGATGCGCTGGGTGCCGGTGACACATTGCTGATGTTATTGCAGCAACATAATGCCACTGAAGAAGACCTGCTTTATCCAATGGCTGAAAAGGTTCTCGGTCCTGACTGGGCCAAGCTGGCCGCAAGGCTCGAAGAGTACTGAAAGCACGCGGGTGGTTTACGCTACTCCGACGCACCTAAAACGGCGTGCTGAGAGCTATTCAATGAAAGCCGTTGGATGGTTTTAATTCAATAAAATACATTAAATATAATCAATAAGTATATGAATAAAATACTGAATAATCTATGCGGAATTTTCATTTTTACCTTTCTTGCGAGTTTTCCGGGTCCGGCCGCGGCGGACTTTGACGGCGACGCCCTGGCGGACTTTACCGAGCGGGGTATGGCGCTTTGGCACGTACCCGGCATGTCGGTGGCGGTAGTCACGCAGGATGACATCCTGTTTAAAAGGGGATTTGGCCGGACCGCGGAGGATGGTCAGGCAGTGGACGAGCACACGCTGTTTGCAATTGCCTCTACGACAAAGGCCATGGTTGCCGCCGGCATCCTGATGTTGGTGGATGAGGGCAAGCTGTCACTCGATGACCCGGTCAGCAAACATATCCCCGAGTTGCACTTTGCCAATCCGCTGCTGACAGAGCAGTTGAATGTACGCGATTTGCTGGCGCACCGTACCGGCTTGCCTTCGACCGACTACTGGTCGTTTTTCCAGGCCATGCCGTTGGCTGAACAGATCCGGCGATTGCAGGTGGTAGAGCCAGAGGCCCCCGTCCGGACCCGCCTTATCTATCAGAACACCATGTTCGAGATTACGGGGTTGTTGCTTGAACGGCTCAGCGGCCAGCGTTGGCACCACTTTCTGACTGAACGCCTGTGGCGGCCCATCGGCATGCTGGAAACCTATGGAACGCGGGCTGAGATAGGTGCCGAACAGGTGCATGTGACACCTCATTTCTACCGTGACGGAGAGTTAACCGTATCCGCCTGGGATTTTTCCGCTGACTACGCGGACGCGGCGGGGTCAGTCTGGTCCTCGATCCATGACATGAGCCTTTGGGCCCAGTTCCTGCTTCGCGGTGGTGTGACCTCAAACACCGAACGGCTTATTTCCGAAACAGCCATGCATGAGATGTTTGAACCGCACCAGCTGGCCAGTGCCGGGGACTTCTACCCGACGGTTGAACTCACACAACCCAACTGGAGGAGCTATGGGCTGGCGTGGTTTCAGCAGGACTTCCAGGGCAAAAAGATCGATTTTCATACCGGCAGCCTGTCCGGGATGGTTGCAATTATCGGGCTGGACCGGGCCGCTGGCAAAGCGATCGTCGTGCTGGGCAACCGGGACCATGCGGAAATGCGTCATGCCCTGTTGTGGGAAGTGATGGACGACAGCAGCGGAGAGGCCAGGCGGGATTGGAACCAGGAGATATTCGACTTATACGCCAGGGCGGCTGATGACGCGGCCGGGAAATGGCGGGAAATGGAACAGGATCGCCTGCAGGGCACGAAACCCAGCCTGCCGCTGACCGATTTTACGGGCACCTACCAGAACAATGTCATCGGTGATGTCGTGATTGAGCTCACCGGCCGGGATATGACGCTTAAAACCAGCCTGGTTGATTTCGAGATGTCTCACTGGCACGTCAATACGTTCGTGGTGGAATTCAAGGCGTGGGAAATGCAGGAATTCCTGAGCTTCAATGTTGACCCGGACGGGACGACAGGTTCATTTGAATTCTTCGGCAAAACCTTCAATCGCCTCGAATCCACTGACAACTGACCGGTTT
>Ga0316201_10004152_pt1 | contig 10872 bp, 12 predicted proteins | sample CS6wburrow_MG_FD_204516 | JGI IMG/M metagenome (GOLD analysis project Ga0316201, IMG submission 204516) | Coastal sediment microbial communities from Delaware Bay, Delaware, United States - CS-6 worm burrow | ecosystem: Environmental > Aquatic > Marine > Coastal > Sediment | place: USA... | reverse complement strand
GGGATCTCGGACAAGCAACGCGACGACCGCCTGCCGGCAGCCGATCTCGAGGTGCACCAGCGCTTCGACCACCACGCGCCCAGCATTGACGTTTTTCAGGGTGATCGTGAAGACCTGTTGCGCCGACTGCGAACCGTACGCAGGCAATTCAACTACCACTGCACCTGCATGGACGCAGGATAATTGGACCAACGACATGCTTGTTTCTGACCCAGCGCCAAACACCGGCCTTAAAAGCCGCCTGCTTGTTCTGTGTATATTGGCGATTGTCACCGGGGTCTCCCTGGGCGGGCCTGCCAACGACCAACAAAAGGTCGAACAGATGACCGCAGATTGCAGACTCGAGGCAGAAGCCGCGGGACTCCAGGGCGCGGACCTGGATCAATTCATCGAACAATGCGTCGCCGACCTGATGTCGGTCGAGATTCACAACCTGCACGAAGACTGAGCCGACCGCCATTGGCCGTGGCGAGCCCGGTGACGACGATTCACTGCGCCGCAGCTGCAACCTCGACCAGCGCCTCATAAAGCGCATCGTTCTCCTGTGGGGTGCCAACCGTAGGGCGCAGGCAGTCAGAAAGCAGCGGGTGCGCGCCATCAAGGCTCTTGATCAGTACACCGTGTTGCCGCAGCCCACTGAACCAGGCCGACGCCAGGCCCGGCGGCGTGCGCAGGAGAAGGAAATTGGCCTGCGAGGGAAACACCTCAACACCGTCCAGACGTGCGAGACGCCCGGCGAGACGCTCGCGCTCGGCGCGGATGCGCCCGGTCTGTTCATCAAAGATCTGTTTATGGCTCAACGCAAAATCCGCACTGGCCTGGGTCAGCACGTTGATGTTGTAGGGCAGACGAACCTTGTCGAACTCATCCAGCCAGGCCGCCGGCCCGGCGAGCAGACCCAGGCGCAGTCCGGCCAATCCCATCTTGGAGACCGTACGCATCACCACGAGGTTGTCGAACTCGCCCAGGCGCTGCATGAATGAGGCATCGGTGAACGGCGCATAGGCCTCATCGACCACCACCAGCCCAGGCGCAGCGCGGATAACGTCGACAATCGCCTGCTCGTCAAACAGGTTGCCGGTCGGGTTGTTTGGATAAGCCAGAAACACCACTGCGGGCTGGCATTCGTCCATCGCCTGCAGCACAGCCGGCAGATCGAGACTGAAGTCATCCGCCGCCAGCGGAACCCCGGCATAGTGCATGCCGCAGAAGGTCGCGATCATACGGTACATCACGAAGCCCGGATCAACCGACAGCACAGTACGCGACGGCCCCGACAGGCTCATCGCGATCATCTGGATCAGTTCGTCCGAGCCATTGCCGAGGAGTACACGCATGCCCGCAGGCACACCCATGGCATCGACCAGGCGCTCACTCAGGGCCTGCGCAGTGGGGTCCGGGTAGCGGTTGACGTCAGTACCGCGCAGCATCTCGACCCAGGCATCGCGGAGGGATTCAGGCCAGGTGTAGGGATTTTCCATCGCATCCAGCTTGATCAGCCCGGCCGCGGGCTGCACCTGATAGGCCGCCAGCGAGCGGATCTCGGCGCGCACCCAGCGTTCCACCAACTCGTTCAGGCTGCTCAATGGCAGTATTCTCCGTTGTCACCACCGGCCGACGCCGGGGGATCGGCCAGCCGTGATTCAAATACAGCTGGCATCAACCCTCATCTTCGTCAAGCCGGTACTCCGCCGAACGCGCGTGCGCCTCCAACCCCTCGCCACGCGCCAGTATCGATGCGGTCCGACCCAGGGTCTGGGCGCCGGCCGCCGACACCATGATCAGGCTGGAGCGCTTTTGAAAATCGTAAACACCGAGCGGCGAGCTGAACCGTGCCGTACGGGAGGTCGGCAAAACATGGTTCGGCCCGGCGCAGTAGTCACCCAAGGGCTCCGAGGTGTGACGCCCCATGAAGATGGCACCAGCATGCTGGATCTTGTTGACGTAGGCCTCTGGATCCGCCAATGAAAGTTCAAGATGCTCGGGGGCAATGAAATTGCCAACCTCGGCGGCCTCGTCGAGATCCCTGCAAACGATCAGGGCGCCGCGCACCCGCAATGCCGTCTCGATAATCTCGCGCCGCTGCATTTCCGGCAGCAGCCGCTCGATGCTCTGCTCGACGCGCGCCACGAAGTCGGCATCCGGGCACAACAGAATCGATTGCGCGTCTTCGTCGTGCTCGGCCTGTGAGAACAGGTCCATGGCGACCCAGTCAGGGTCGGTCTGGCCATCGCAGATGACCAGGATCTCGGATGGTCCGGCCACCATGTCGATGCCGACCTGCCCAAACACCGTACGCTTGGCGGTAGCGACGTAGATATTGCCCGGCCCGACAATCTTGTCGACCGCCGGGACCGACTCGGTGCCATAGGCCAGAGCGGCAACCGCCTGCGCCCCACCAACCGCAAAAACCCGGTCCACCTCGCACACATGGGCTGCAGCGAGCACCAGTTCATTGAGTTCCCCACGCGGGGTGGGCACGACCATGATCAGCTCCTTCACACCGGCCACCTTGGCCGGCAGGGCATTCATCAGGACCGAGGATGGGTAGGCGGCCTCGCCACCCGGCACATACAAGCCAACCCGATCCAGGGGCGTGACCTGCTGACCCAGCACGGTGCCGTCGGCCTCGGTGTAGGTCCAGCCTTCCATCTTCTGTCGCTCCGCGTAGGCGCGCACACGCCCGGCCGCATGCTGCAGGGCCTCACGCTGATCGCCCGGTATCGTCTCCCAAGCCTGCTGCAGACGTGCCAGCGATACCTCCAACTCGGCCGGGGACGTGGCCTCCCAGCCGTCGAAACGGTTGGTGAAATCGACCAGCGCGGCATCACCGCGCGCCCGGATATCGGCGATCACATCCTGCACCACCCGGTTGACGGCGCTGTCGGAGACCGATTCCCAGGCCAGTAGAGCGTCGAGTTGCTGCTGGAAATCCGCATCTGCGGTGTTCAGTTTTCTGATGTCGGCCATACCGTTAACTTCCGAATTCAATGGCCCGCGGCAAGCGCGGGAGATGCGCCAAAAAGGAATCAGGCCCAGCCGCAGCGCGGTGGCCGCCGGAGGCCAGAAACGATGATCGCACGCTGGCCAGGATTTGCCAGTCGAACACAAATTGAAGCAACGTTCAGTCGCCGTCAACAGCCTCGCGCAGGGCATCGACCAGGGCCTGTACGGTACGATGTTTCATCTTCCATGAGGCCTTGTTGACCACCAGACGGGAGCTGATGTCGTGCATATGCTGAAGCGGTACCAGCCCGTTTGCCTTCAGCGTGTTGCCTGATTCGACCAGATCGACGATCACTTCGGAAAGGCCGACGAGGGGGGCCAGTTCCATCGAGCCATACAGTTTGATGGTCTCGACCTGCTGTCCGCGCGCGGCAAAGAAAGCGCGCGCCGAACTGACGTATTTGGTTGCGATGCGCAGCCGGCGCGCGCTGATATTTGCGCCGGGGTGGCCAGCGACCATCATGCGGCAACGTGCTATCTTCAGGTCGAGCGGTTCGTACAGGCCCTCGCCGCCATGCTCCATCAGGACGTCTTTGCCGGCGACCCCAATATCGGCCGCGCCCCATTGCACATAGGTCGGCACGTCGGTGGCACGAATCAGCACGAACTTCACCAACGGATGCGACGTGTCGAGGATCAGTTTGCGGCTGGTCTCCGGATCATCCCGAGGCTCAATGCCCGCCTGCCCGAGCAACGGCAGGGTGTCCTTGAATATGCGCCCTTTGGACAGCGCGATGGTCAACGGCGATTCGATTGTTACGACCATATTCGGTCCCTCAGCCAGGCACCCGGCGAATCTGAGCGCCGAGCCCCGCGAATTTGTCCTCGATATCCTGGTAACCGCGGTCGACATGGTAGATGCGATCGACCACGGTCTCGCCATCGGCCACCAGCCCGGCCAGGACCAGGCTGGCCGAGGCACGCAGATCGGTCGCCATTACCGGCGCCCCGGTCAGTCGCGGTATGCCACTGCAGATGGCCGTATTGCCCTCCAGCTTGATCCTCGCACCCATGCGCTGGAGTTCCTGCACATGCATGAAACGATTCTCGAAAACCGCCTCTGTGATAGTCCCGACACCCTCGGCAACACTGTTCAGCGCGGTGAACTGGGCCTGCATGTCCGTTGGAAACGCCGGATATGGCGCGGTATGGACATTGACTGCCTTTGGGCGCCGGCCATGCATATCCAGAACGATGTAGTCTTCTCCGGTCTCGAGTTCGGCGCCAGCCTCGTGCAGCTTCTGCAGCACCGCGTCCAGTTGCAGGGGGTCGGTGTCACGCACCCGCACCCGGCCACCACTGATCGCCCCCGCAACCAGGTAGGTGCCGGTCTCGATCCGATCAGGCAGGACGTCGTAGCGGGCACCATGCAGGGACTTGACGCCCTCGATCTGGATGGTCGTGCTGCCGGCGCCACTGACCCTGGCGCCCATGGCGTTCAGGCAGTTCGCCAGATCAACCACCTCAGGTTCGCGGGCAGCGTTCTCGAGGATCGTGACCCCGTCGGCAAGCGCGGCCGCCATCATCAGGTTTTCGGTCCCGGTCACGGTCACGATATCCAGCACCAGCCGCACGCCTTTGAGCCGGTTTGCCCGGGCCTTGACGTAGCCGCCTTCGACGGTGATCTCGGCACCCATCGCGCGCAGTCCCTCGATGTGCAGGTCGACGGGACGCGAACCGATGGCGCAGCCGCCGGGCAGAGACACGTCGGCCTGGCCGCAACGTGCCAACAGCGGCCCCAGGACCAGAATCGATGCGCGCATGGTCTTGACCAGTTCGTAGGGCGCGAAAGGATTGTCGAGACGGCTCGCATCAACCTCGACGTGCATTTTCTCGTCAAGTGTCAACTCCACCCCCATGCGCCCAAGCAACTCCATGGTGGTGGTTATGTCACGCAGGTGCGGAATATTGCCGATTACCATGGTGTCCTCGGCCAACAGGGTCGCCGCGAGAATGGGTAGCGCGGCATTCTTTGCGCCGGAGATACGCACGTCGCCGGACAGGGGCTCGCCGCCTGTGATGATCAATTTATCCATGGGATGCCTGCACGACGATCGCGCCTAGGAGCAAAAAAAGGGCGTCAATGATAAAGAAATTTGCGCGCTTGCGGGAGTGCGGTGCGCAGGCCGCAACATTTCAGACCGAGTCAGGCGTCGTTTTTCGCGATCAATTCTTCGCAGCCCGACATGCGTGCGAGGTCCAGCAAACCGGTGGGAAGGTCTACGAGTTGCAGGCGACAGTTGTTCCTGCGCGCCAGATTGCGCGCCTCGACCAACATGACCAGACCGGCACTGTTGGCGCGGCTGATATCGGCCAGAGAAAGCGTCAATTGCCCATCCACGGACAAAAGCCTCTCCAGCGCCAGCCAGGTCTGCGGAACCGAATCGAAATCCAGCACGCCATCCAGCGCCCAGCAACCCTCACCACAGGGTTTCAGGGCTGCCTCACTCACCGGTCTATTCCGCGGTTCATCTTCGCCAGCACACTGATCAGACCGTCGATACCAGAACGACGCACCTGGGCAGCAAATTGGCTGCGATAGTTGGTAATCAGGCTGACGCCGTCGATCACGACATCGTAAACCATCCACTTGGACTCATCGCGCCGCAATCGGTAGTTGATGGGGATCGATGGTGCGCTGCTGGATGCAGCGATCCGCGTCGGGATCATGACATCGGAGTCATCCGGCCGGTATTTCACCGGCAGGTACTGGATCTGTTGGCCGGTGTAGCCCAGCAGCGCGGTCGCATAGGTGCGGACCAGCAGTTCCCGGAACTCGTTGGTCACAGCCTCTTTCTGGGCATCGGTGGCATCTCGCCAGAACCGTCCCAGTGCCGACTGAGACATCTGGCGAAAATCGAAATGCGGCAACACCGTGCCCTCGACCAGCGGATAAATCAGTGTCGGGTCCGCCTCCAGATCCGCCTTGCGCGCAGTCACCTCGGACAGGATCTTATCACCGGTCTCGCGCACCATTTGCTGCGGGTCTTCGACACCCGCCACGGCAAAGGCAGACAAAAGGAGCAGGCCGGCGACCAGCCAAGGCATCTCGATGGGTATCCGCATCACTTTGCTCCTTCTTGAGCCTTGCCGTAAATGAACTGCCCGATCACTTCTTCCAGAACCAGGGCAGATTGGGTAACGGCAATCTCGCTGCCCTCCTTGAGCACCTCATCGCTGCCGCCCGGATCGAGTCCGACGTATTGCTCACCGAGCAGACCCGCCGTCAGAATCTTGGCAAAGGTATCATTAGGGATATTCGCGTATTGCGAGTAGATTCCCAAAACGGCCACCGCGCGGAAATCATTGGCGTCGTAGTAGATATCAAGCACGCGCCCGACCTCCACACCGGCAAGGGTGACGGGTGATTTCTCCTTCAGACCACCAATATTGTCGAAACGCGCCAGGACCTTGTAGGAGTCGCCCGCATTTATGCTGCCCAGGTTGCTGACCTGCATCGCCAGAAAAAACAGCGCCACGAAGCCTGCCGCCATGAAGGCGCCGACCAGTATCTCGATTTGTCTCGTTTTCGACATCGTCAGTTCCCGTTTGCGCCCTGTCTCGTAAATCAAAGCCGCCGCGGAAGATCCCGCACGTGTTCCTGGCCGGCCCTAGTTGAACATCAGTGCGGTCAATACGAAATCCAGGCCCAGCACCGCGAGCGAGGAATGCACCACAGTACGGGTCGTCGCTCTGCTCACCCCTTCGGATGTCGGCACACAATCGTAACCCTGAAAGATCGCGATCCAGGTGCACACCACGCCAAACACCACTGACTTGACCACGCCATTGAGGACATCGTCACTCCAATCGATCTGTGACTGCATCTGCGCCCAGTACGTCCCCTCGTCGACCCCCAACAGCCCGACACCGACGAACCAGCCGCCGTAAACACCCAGTACGCTAAACATCGCAGCCAGCAGCGGCATCGAGATTATTCCGGCCATCAGACGCGGTGTCAGCACACGATGTTCGGGGTTAACCGCCATCATCTCGAGGCCGGAAAGCTGCTCGGTCGCCTTCATCAGGCCGATTTCGGCGGAAAGTGCCGAACCGGCGCGACCTGCAAACAACAATGCGGTGACAACCGGCCCGAGTTCCCGCACCAGTGAGGCCGCGACCATGACGCCAAGGGTAGCCTCTGCGCCAAAGCGGGAAAGGATATAATAGCCCTGCAACCCCAAAACCATGCCGACGAAAACGCCAGACACGGCAATGATCAATACAGTCAGCACGCCGACCGACAGCAACTGCTCCAAAAGCAGCCGCGGCCGCCGGATCATTTGCGGCAGACCGCGCAGCATCCCCAACATCAGCAGATTCGCACGTCCCAGACGAGCGGCGAATGACAGCCCGCTGCGCCCGAGCCTGGCCAGCCAGTCCATTATTTCGGGTCTCCGAACAGATCGCTCTCGAGATCCGGAGCCGGGTAATGAAACGGCACCGGCCCGTCGGGCAGACCGCCGATAAACTGGCGGGTCCATTCGCCACCGCTGTCACGCAACTGTTTGGGCGATCCGGACTCGATCACCCTGCCATCCGAGATGACATAGATCAAATCGGCAATCTGAGACGCCTCTGCAACATCGTGCGAAACCACCACGCTGGTGATGCGCGCCGCATCATTGAGGCGCCGGATCAATTGCACCAGCACGCCCATGGATATCGGATCCTGGCCGGTAAACGGCTCGTCATACATGATCATCATCGGGTCCAGCGCGATCGCGCGCGCGAGAGCGACACGCCGCGCCATCCCGCCGGAGAGCTCGCTGGGCATCAGACTGTGCGCACCTCGCAGGCCCACTGCCTCGAGCTTCATCAGCACGAGCTTGCGAATCATCGAGGAATTGAGCCTGGTATGCTCACGCAACGGGTAGGCGACGTTCTCGAATACAGAAAGATCCGTCAGCAACGCCCCACTCTGGAAAAGCATCCCCATGCGCATCCGCAGACGGTAGAGCTGGCTGGTCGACAGCGCATGCACATTCTGTCCGTCCACCTCTATGGACCCTGCATCCGGGGTCAACTGCCCCCCGATTAGCTTCAGCAAAGTGGTCTTACCCGTACCGGAGGGACCCATTATCGCGGTCACACTGCCGCGTGGAATATCAATGTCGACGCCATCGAATATCGCCCGAGACCCGCGGTAAAACTTTAATCCACGGATGCGAACCAGGGTGTCAATTGGGGCAGAATGTCGATTCATCGGTATTCAGTTGGCCACATGCCAGGAAAACCCTTGGGGAAGCGGGCACACTCAGGGAAGTGAGATCGCGATTCTGCGGACCCCGCCAGGGTGCGTCAAGCGCGCCTCCGCGGTGCCGTCAGATCCGTCCGATGACAATATCACTGTCAATCCGCGCGCGCCCAGCCTAGGCCGGGGAGCGGCCCTGGGCCTTTGGCGTTAGGATGGGGCTAGGCTTGTTTGCAACCGCCGGCACTTCGATGGCCAAGATTCTGACCTTCAAACCGCGCAAGGCGAGCCAGCGCCACCGCGGCAAAACCCTTTGCCTCCACGGCCATCACAAATGGCTTGTCGACAAAGAATTGGTGTTCGACGTAAAACTCGGCAGGTTGGTCAACCGTTACCGCTGTGCGCGCTGCGGGCAGACCAAGGTTCGCGCAGACTGACAACGATTCGATGACTGGGTGGGACGGCCCTGATCCCGGATGTGGCGGGACGTGGCACCTGGGCCCATGGCATCATCACGCCGTTGAAGGCCGCCATTCGGATATGCTGCTTACGTACCCGCCTGGGCTTGATCCTCTGATAGTCCGGCGCCGTTACCGCTCAAACGCGAGGAGAATTAGGACAAATGGGTTCCATGGCGGCAAAACTTCGCAGAGCCGGCGTCAGCGTCATCAACGTAGAAAGCGCAGCGGTCATGGCGCTGGAGGCTCGCGTCAACGAGAATTTCGTTTCTGCCTGCGAATACATGCTGGCCTGCAAAGGTCGCGTTGTGGTTATCGGGATGGGAAAATCCGGCCACGTCGGCAGCAAAATCGCCGCCACCCTGGCGAGTACCGGAACGCCGGCATTCTTCGTTCATCCGGGCGAAGCAAGCCATGGCGATCTCGGCATGATCACGCCGTCGGACGTGGTTCTGGCCCTGTCCAATTCGGGGGAAACCCACGAGATTGTTTCTATCGTGCCACTGATCAAGCGCAAGGGCGCACCGCTGATCAGCATGACGGGCAAACGGGACTCCACACTGGCGATCGAGGCCGATGTCAACCTGGACGTCAGTGTGGCCAAAGAGGCCTGCCCGCTCGATCTGGCGCCCACCGCCAGTACCACTGCGGCGCTGGTGATGGGTGATGCGGTCGCCATCGCCCTGCTCGACGCGCGTGGCTTCACGGCCGAGGATTTCGCCCTTTCGCATCCCGGAGGGAGCCTCGGTCGCCGCCTGCTGCTGCATGTGCGCGACATCATGCACAAGGGCGACCGCATCCCGGCAGTGGCAGAAGACGCGCCGCTGCGCGATGCCTTGATGGAAATGACCGCGAAGGGACTCGGCATGACGGCCGTGGTCGACACCAGCAGCCATGCAGTGGGAATATTCACTGACGGCGACCTGCGCCGCTGCCTGGACCGCGGTATCGATGTCCGCGAGACCAACATCTCTGAGGTAATGATCCCTGGGGGTAAACGCATTGCCCCGGACCGTCTCGCGGTCGATGCACTCAATCTGATGGAAGAGAATAAAATCAATGCCCTGCTGGTTATCGACGCAAACCAGCGTCTTTGCGGGGCGCTCAATATGCATGACCTGCTGCGCGCAGGCGTGGTGTAACTCAGGAACAGACCATGCAGGATATACAAGAAAAGGCCGCCGCCATCCGTCTGATCATATTTGACGTCGACGGCGTCCTCACCGACGGCAGCCTCTACATTGGCGACGACGGGCAGGAATACAAGGCATTCAATTCCAAGGACGGCCACGGCATGGTCATGCTGCAGCATTCCGGAGTCGAGATTGCAATCATCACCGGACGTAGCTCAGAGGTGGTAAAGATCCGCATGGCCAGTCTCGGGATCCAGCGTGTTTACCAGGGCAAGCGCGAGAAACTGCCGGCCTACGAGGAACTCAAACAGTCGACCGGCTTCAGCGACCAGCAGATCGCCTATGTGGGAGACGACATCGTCGATCTGCCGGTAATGACAAAGGTCGGGCTCGCGATTGCCGTTCAGGACGCCCACGTGCTCGCCAAACAGCATGCCCACTGGGTGACGCCCAGCGGCGGTGGTCGCGGTGCGGCGCGCGAGGTCTGTGAGCTGATCATGGACGCGCAGGGAACCCTGCAAGCGGCACTGCTGCACTATCTCGACTGAGTATGCCGCACCTGCGCCCATTTCTTGCCTTCATCTTGGTCGTGATTGCGGCGGTCAGCTGGTGGCTGGCACCTTCGGAGGACCCGACATCCGATTACGTTGCGAAAAGTGGCCCGCGCGAGATCGATCACTTCATCACGGGCCTTGACGTGACCCGCATGTCGCCAACGGGCCAGCCCGCGCATCGCCTGCGCGCAGTCGATCTGCGCCATTTCATGGATGACGACACTACCGAATTGGCGCGGCCTCATCTGAGCGTGTTCCAAGAGGAGGCACCGCCATGGGAGGTGAACGCGGAACGTGGCTGGGTTTCGGCGGACGGCAGCCTGATTTTGCTTTCAGGAGAGGTGGTGATCGAGCGCGAAGGCGATGCGAGCAAGCGCCCGGTGCGGATGGTTACCAGCGAGTTGCGCGTGCAGCCGGCTGAAGACTATGCGGAAACTGACGAAAAGGTTAGGGTAGAGAGCGAGGTCGACTGGATCGACGCGGTCGGCATGCAGGCTTGGCTGCGGCCACCCTCTCGGCTCAAGTTT
>Ga0316201_10004151_pt1 | contig 10872 bp, 10 predicted proteins | sample CS6wburrow_MG_FD_204516 | JGI IMG/M metagenome (GOLD analysis project Ga0316201, IMG submission 204516) | Coastal sediment microbial communities from Delaware Bay, Delaware, United States - CS-6 worm burrow | ecosystem: Environmental > Aquatic > Marine > Coastal > Sediment | place: USA... | reverse complement strand
TTGCGCACTACCGTATAGGAAAAATCGACGCCTTCTTTGGCCATATCCTGTTTCATTTTTTCCAGTTCTTCATCCGTTGTGTCTTTGTTGATGGTGATCTCGATTTTTATCCCATCATCGAGCGTTACCCAATTTAGATCATTTTTTTCCCCGGCGGGAACATATACTTCCTTAGTGTTAAAACTGATAAGGAATAAAGCCAGGGCCGGTAGTACCAGGGCCGACTTCAATACATTTCGTTTACTTGATTCTGATTTTTGTAACATGACGATTCGTTTTTTGATTAATGAATTATAAAAATGATTGACTATAGGTAAGGGCATGCTATTGCCCGAAACTTTTAATAAAGCGTATTGGTATTTTTTTATAGAGGGTACCGAAGTGGTTGCACTGGCATCTGCCAGAAATTCAAGGTTTTGTCGGATAGTATTGCGGTATAACCAACTCAAAGGATTGATCCAGAGAATTATAGTCACCAAATGACTCACCAGGATATCAATCGAATGTTTTTGGGAACAGTGTGCTTTTTCATGTTCTAAAATGGCCTGCAATTCAGATGTCGTATAATAGGCCGGGTTATAGATAATGTAGTTAAAAAATGAAAATGGTCCAATGTTTTTGGAGGTTTCGATAAATACAAAACCTTGGTCTTTTCGTGCGGTGTTATTATTAAAAATCATAGTCCGTAATGACCATAACTGGATACCGAATCGTCCTAAGAGAATAACAACTCCGGCATAATAAATACTGGCTGCAAGCAACCAGGGGTCCAGGGAATTTTCTGTAACTACCACCATATCTGAAGTAGACATACGGGCCAGAGGAGCAAAGGGGGTAGGGGTGATCTCTACATACACCGGGATCGTGATAAGCGGTAAGACAAGGGCCGAAAGAATCCCTAAAAGAAGAAATCGCCTGTTTTCCTTAAACAAGGTCTCTTTTCGTAAAAAGAGGAGATATACAATATAAAACAGGCCCAAAATTCCGGATGCCTTAACGAGATACATAAAGAAAGCTTCCATCACTTATTTTTTTCAATGAGGTTAATAATTTCTTGTAACTCTTTTACAGAGATCTTTTCTTCTTTCGCAAAGAAAGATACCATGCTTTTATAGGAATTATCGTAATAGTCGGCTATAGTGGCATTGATAAATCGTTTTCTGTAGGCTTCTTTTGACACTATGGGATAGTATCTATGCGTATTCCCAAAAGCCTCATGCGCCACATACTTTTTGTCCTCCAGATTTCGAACAATGGTCGATAGTGTATTATAATGTGGGGGATCTTCCTTGATCTCGGCCATGATCTCCTTAACAAAAGCCTTTTCCAGCTTCCAAAGGATCTTCATAACTTCCTCTTCTTTGTTGGTAAGTTTTTGCATCGCTTTTTATTGTTTTCTCAAACGTATTACTAAAAAATTAGTTAAACAACTATTTTTATAGTTATTTAACATTTTTTATAGTTTATATGCGACATATCCCTTGCGATTTCCTTGTTATTAAAAAGTTGATTATTTTTTACCGGCGAATATCTCCCTGAGGATTGGGCTATCTTTGTTAAAAAAGCGTATATGCAGAACCTTCTTTTTATAGTCCTGGGCCTTATATTGCTTATTCTCGGGGGTAATTGGTTGCTGAAATCGGCTGTAGCGCTTTCCTTGCGACTCAATATTTCAAAAATCATTATTGGGATGACGGTTGTTTCCTTTGCTACTTCCGCACCCGAGCTTATTGTCAGTATTAATGCGGCGATCGACGGGTTTCCGGATTTGGCTTTAGGTAATGTTGTAGGTTCCAACATTGCCAATTTGGGGCTTGTTTTGGCAATTATTGTAATATTAGGGCCTATTGACGTCCGAAAAGCTTTTTATATAACGGACTGGCCGGTGATGATGGCGGCATCCATCTTATTTTTCTTTTTTATTTTCTTCGATGGAATTCTAGAGGCTTATGAAGGCATTATCATGGTTGTATGTCTCTTTCTTTTCCTGGTTTATCTATTGCGTTTTCAGGAACCGGCGGTTGTTGAAGAAGAGATTCCGGAGGATATTAAACCTATCCCACTCTATAAGGCCGTATTGTTTCTTGGCCTGGGGGGAGTTGGGCTTTGGGCAGGCTCAGAATTTCTTATTAGGGGGGCTGTAGGACTGGCTGCCTATTACGACATAAGTGAACGTATTATTGGGATAACCATTGTCTCTGTGGGCACTAGCATACCCGAATTGGCGGCTTCTATTATTGCTATCCTTAAAAAGGAAAAGGCCATTAGCCTTGGCAATTTAATAGGTTCCAACATTTTCAATCTTTTGGCTGTTATGGGAATTACATCGATGATCACTCCAATTCAGGTCATTGATCAGGGATTGCAGACCAACGATATTTTTTGGATGCTTGGTTTTGCCTTTCTGATATTGCCGCTCGTATTTATTCCCAAAGGACTTCGATTGGGCTGGAGAGATGGGATTATATTATTAGTGGGATATGCCGCGTTTTTATATGTTTCCCTTGGTTAAAGGAACGTGAGAATTTCTTTAGCGCAGACTGCTACAAAATAAAAAACCGTTTCCGGGTCTTCCCAAAAACGGTTTTTGAATGTGTTAAGCTTTGCTTTTAAACTGGAACCGCTATGTTCGCAGATTTCACGGTTTTGATTATTCTACCGGCAATTTTGTAAGGATCACCATTAGAAGCAGGTCTTCTGTCTTCCAACCATCCTTTCCATCCCCTTTCTACAGTAATTATAGGAATTCGAATGGAAGCACCCCTGTCAGATACCCCATAGCTGAAATCCTTAATAGAGGCCGTTTCGTGAAGGCCGGTGAGTCTTTCATCATTAAAAGCACCATAGACATCTATATGATCTTCGGCTACAGGCCTGAACGCTTCACATATTTGTTCATAGATTTCTTTGGAACCACATGTGCGCAAGGTTGTGTTGGAAAAATTAGCATGCATTCCGGAACCATTCCAATCGCCTTTAACAGGTTTTGGATGTAATTCAATGTAGTATCCATATTTTTCGGTTAGCCTGTTCAATAAATAACGGGCAATCCAAATCTCATCTCCTGCTTTCTTGGCGCCTTTCGCAAAGCACTGGAATTCCCATTGTCCGGGTGCTACTTCCTGGTTGATACCTTCAAAATTAATACCGGCAGCTAGGCAAATATCCATATGTTCCTCCACAAATTCACGTCCCCAGGTGTATCTTCCACCTACAGAACAATAATATTTGCCCTGAGGCCCGGGAAATCCACCTCGTGGAAACCCTAACGGTAAATCTGTTTCAGTATCCATCAAGAAATATTCCTGCTCGAAACCAAACCAGAAATCATTATCATCATCATCTATTTGCGCTCGATGATTAGACGCATGAGGTGTGCCATCTGCATTTAATACTTCTGACATTACCAAATAGGCATTGATCCTTTCAGGATCTGGGTAAATGGCAACTGGTTTTAATAAACAATCAGAGGATCCTCCCTCTGCCTGCTCAGTAGAGCTTCCATCAAAAGACCAAATAGGACAATCTTCCAATTTTCCACCAAAATCTACCTCGATTTTAGTTTTACTTCGTAGTTCTTGGGTTGGCTCATGTCCATCCAACCAGATGTATTCTAATTTTGTCTTACTCATAATCTTAAAAGTTAATTTGATTCAATTTTTCGATCTTCAAAAATAAATTATTTTAAATAGTTCTGTAAAAAAATAGGGGGTATTTATCAAAAAAATCGACATAATTATTAACACCCCTGTTTTTATGGGGGTAATTTGTAATATTACTTAAATTATACGTGATTTTGTATGAAATGTTTAATTTAGCCATTGGATTTTAAATTTGTAAATAATGAGTAGTATCCGATTGAACGCTATTTCCCAGAGCATGCAAAGAAATGCAGTAAAAGTTGAACATGAAACTGGTCGAAGATCAGAAATTTTTGCCAGCCATGTTTTCAATGAAGCACGTATGCTTCAGTACCTCACCAAGGATGCCTTGAAAAGTGTACAAAGTGCTATTTTATCGGGCTCCAAGATAGATCGCAAAATGGCCGATCAGATAGCAGAATCTATGAAGGCCTGGGCTATCTCCATGGGAGCAACCCACTATACACACTGGTTTCAACCCCTTACCGGGTCTACCGCTGAAAAGCATGATGCTTTTTTTGATCTGCTTCCGGATGGCAAAGCTTTGGAAAAGTTTGGTGGGGACCAACTAGTGCAACAGGAACCGGATGCCTCCAGTTTTCCAAGTGGCGGAATTCGCAATACCTTCGAAGCTCGTGGGTATACTGCCTGGGATCCTACATCACCGGCTTTTATTTACGGAACTACCTTGAGTATACCTACCATATTTGTTTCATATACCGGTGAGGCATTAGATACTAAGGCACCGCTTTTAAGGGCCCTTCACAAAGTAGATGAAGCAGCCACGGCGGTTGCCAAGTATTTCGATAAAAATGTCTCCAAGGTACATGCAACACTGGGATGGGAGCAGGAATATTTTCTTATAGATAAAGCCCTAGCCAATGCACGTCCCGATATTATTTTAGCGGGCCGCACCTTAGTAGGACATTCGGCGGCTAAAGGACAACAACTAGACGACCATTATTTCGGCGTAATACCATTGAGGGCCATAAGCTTTATGCGGGACCTTGAAAAAGAGTGTACGAAACTTGGAATTCCTGTAAAGACAAGGCACAATGAAGTAGCTCCCAATCAGTTTGAACTTGCGCCGGTATTTGAAGAGGCGAACCTTGCTGTAGATCATAATCTTTTATTGATGGATGTCATGGAAAAAGTGGCAGACAGGCATAACCTTAGAGTACTTTTTCACGAAAAACCATTTGCGGGCATCAATGGTTCCGGAAAGCACAATAACTGGTCATTGGCTACAGATACAGGGGTTAATTTGTTGAGTCCGGGTTCAACTCCCATGAAAAACCTTCAGTTTTTAACATTTTTTGTCAATACCATAAAGGCCGTAGATACCTATGAGGAACTACTGAGGTCGTCCATAGCCTCCGAAAGTAACGATCATCGACTGGGCGCCAATGAAGCCCCACCCGCTATCATCTCCATCTTTATAGGCAAGCAATTAACGGAGGTTTTGGATGAGTTAGAAGGAGTTTCGAAGGGGAAATTGTCTCCTGAAGAGAAGACAGAACTCAAATTAAATGTGGTTGGGAAAATTCCTGAAATAATGTTAGATAACACGGACAGAAACCGTACGTCTCCCTTTGCCTTTACCGGGAATAAATTTGAAATGCGCGGGGTAGGCTCCAAAACCAATTGTGGCAAACCCATGATGGTATTGAATACCATTGTAGCCAAGCAGCTGCAGGAATTTAAAAAGGAAGTAGACATTCTTATTAATAAAAAGAATCTAAAGAAAGACGAAGCAATATTCAATATTCTGCGGGAATACATTAAATCTTCTAAAAGGATTCGGTTCGATGGCGATGGATATAGTGAAGCCTGGCAAAAAGAGGCGGCAAAAAGGAAATTGAGTAATAACAAAACCACCCCTGCCGCTCTCCAGATCCTCACCTCAAAAGAAAGTTTAGCGCTTTTTGACTCCATGGAGGTAATGAGTGCTACCGAGGTAAAAGCACGCCGGGAGGTAGATTTAGAGACCTATATTTTGCAGACCCAAATAGAAGGTCGGGTCTTTAATGAGTTGGTTAATAATCATATAATTCCTGCGGCAATTACCTACCAGAATAAGGTTATCGAAAATGTTCGTGGGCTAAAAGAGGTATACGGGGCAGCCTATAAAAAAATGGCAGAGGGACAGCTATCCATCATTGAAGAAATAGCAACACATTTAACCGCCACAAAAATGAAATCTGTTGCTATGACGGAGGCCCGGAAAAAAGCAAATGCACAAACAGATGTCAATAAGAAAGCCTCTGCGTACTGTGATAAAGTACGCCCTTATTTTGAGGACATTCGTTATCACTGTGATAAACTAGAACAATTAGTTGAAGATGAATCATGGCCTTTGGTAAAATACCGGGAGCTATTGTTTATTAAATAGTCAAAATTGTAAATATTTAAGCCTGCATTATTGCAGCTTTTTTAAACATTCGCCTATTTTTGCCGTAAACCAGTTCCCATGAGTTCTCCCACCAGCAAGAGATATAACCAAAGAGGGGTTTCCGCTTCCAAGGAAGATGTTCACAAGGCCATAAAAAACCTCGATAAGGGATTGTTTCCAAAGGCATTTTGTAAAATAGTCCCGGATTATCTTACAAACGATGATGCTTATTGTTTGGTCATGCACGCAGACGGCGCAGGCACAAAATCTTCCCTGGCCTATATGTACTGGAAAGAAACCGGCGATCTTTCTGTATGGAAAGGTATCGCACAGGATGCACTGGTCATGAATCTGGACGATTTGTTATGTGTGGGGATCACAGACAATATTTTGCTGTCTTCTACAATTGGCCGAAACAAGAATTTGATCCCGGGAGAGGTCATTGAAGCCATCATTACAGGAACTGAGGAGCTGATACATGAAATGGCCGGTTATGGAGTTCGTATCCATTCCACAGGAGGGGAGACCGCTGATGTAGGCGATTTGGTAAGAACCATAATTGTAGACTCAACAGTAACGGCAAGAATTCGAAGGGATAAAGTAATTGATAATGCCAATATCCGCGCAGGGGATGTTATCATAGGTTTGGCTTCCTATGGGCAGGCCACCTATGAAAAGGAATACAATGGTGGTATGGGCAGCAACGGGTTAACGTCTGCCAGGCACGATGTATTTTCGAAGCAATTGGCTAAGAAATTCCCGGAAAGCTATGATCCTTCAGTACCCAATGATCTGGTTTATTCAGGTAAAAAAGGCCTTACGGAAAATGTAACGGATACACCGCTCGATGCCGGAAAATTAGTACTGTCGCCAACCCGAACATATGCACCCATCATTAAAAAAATACTGGAGAAATTCAGTTCCAAGGATATTCACGGGATGGTACACTGCAGCGGGGGTGCCCAAACCAAGATCCTGCATTTTATAGACGAGCACCATGTCATCAAAGACAATATGTTTCCCATACCCCCTTTATTCAGGCTTATTCAGGAACAATCCGGGACGGACTGGAAGGAAATGTACCAGGTGTTTAATTGTGGCCATCGCATGGAGATCTATGCCAATAAGGCTATTGCTGCTAACCTTATTGCCATTTCGGAAAGCTTTGGAGTACAGGCCCGGATTATTGGGAAGGTAGAAGCGCATAGCACCAAAAAGCTTACAATCAAAAGTGAATTTGGCACCTTCGTTTATTAATACATACGATTCTTCCCAATAGTACGTTCTTTTTATACAAAATACATTGTTATGGAACGGAAAGAATTTTTAAGAACATTAGGTGTTGGCGCTGCATTTGCCCTGACTTTTCCTTGTGTCCAGGGTTGTTCTAAGGATGGAGATGGTGGTAACGAGGTGCCTACGGGCGTCGATTTCACCATAGACCTTACTTCCAGTGAAGGGTTGCAATTGCAGAATAATGGTGATTTTATCCTGAAAAATGAGGTAGTGGTTGTGAAGAATCTGCAAGGGGATTTTATTGCCGCCAGCCAGATATGCAGCCATCAGCAAACAGACCAGGTTCGCTTTATTAGTGATGATGGGGGTATATTTGCCTGTTCTACCCATGGCTCCAGATTTTCACAAACAGGGACTCCTTTAAATACCATTACGAATAACCCATTGAAGATATTCAACACCGAATTAAACGGGGATATCCTTCGGGTTTTTGACTAGTAAATAGTATATCAGGAAAAGTACTTTTACCCGTAAATCGAGGAATTGGCAGTAGCTGGTATCCTTATCTTTTTGCGATTTATATCTCCGTTATTGCTTCATATATTGTAAGGAAATGCCTTTAAAAGTTGTAAATTCGCAGCGAAAGGGAAGACAGACCATGTTAGATAAATTGAACATTATAAAACAGCGTTTTGATGAGGTTTCTGACCTTATCATACAACCTGATATTATCCAGGATCAGAAGCGCTACGTGCAATTAAACAAGGAATACAAAGATCTTAAAGTACTTGTAGATAAAAGGAAAGACTACATTGAACTGACCAATAACCAGGCGGAAGCTGAAGAAATTTTATCAACTGGTGGGGCCGATCCTGAAATGATGGATATGGCTAAAATGCAATTAGAAGAGGCTAAGCAGGCATTGCCTAAACTTGAAGAAGAAATAAAATTCCTTTTGATCCCAAAGGACCCAGAAGATGCCAAAGATGTGGTGATGGAAATACGGGCAGGAACCGGGGGCGATGAAGCCAGCATTTTTGCAGGTGACCTGTACCGGATGTATGCGAAATATTGTGAATCTAAAGGATGGAAAACCAATATCATTGATTTGAGTGAAGGTACTAGTGGAGGGTACAAAGAGATCCATTTTGAGGTTACCGGTGATGATGTGTATGGCACCTTAAAATTTGAAGCAGGAGTGCATAGGGTACAACGTGTTCCTCAGACAGAAACACAGGGGCGGGTACATACCAGTGCTGCAACGGTGATGGTATTGCCGGAAGCGGAGGATTTTGATGTTCAAGTAGATCCAAAGGACGTCCGGATCGATTTTTTCTGCTCCTCAGGCCCCGGCGGACAATCTGTCAATACCACCTATTCTGCGGTAAGGTTAACCCACATTCCCACTGGGATCGTTGCCCAATGCCAGGACGAAAAGTCGCAGCATAAGAACAAGGAAAAGGCATTTAAAGTGCTTCGATCCAGACTGTACGACATGGAATTGCAGAAAAGGCAGGCGGAGGATTCTGCCAAACGAAATTCTCAGGTAAGCAGCGGGGACAGATCGGCAAAGATCAGAACCTATAATTATCCACAGGGCAGGGTTACAGATCACCGTATTGGACTAACACTCTATGATCTTCAAAACATAATTAATGGTGATATTCAAAAGATCATTGACGAACTGATGCTGGTAGACAATACCGAAAAATTAAAAGAAGCTTCAGAAATATTTTAAGTATAGTATGACCACAAAGGAACTTGTTGAACAGATTCATAAAAAAAATTCCTTTTTGTGCATAGGCCTGGATACCGATCTGGATAAGATACCTGCCCATCTTCGGCAAGAGAAAGATCCTATTTTTACCTTCAATAAGGCGATTATAGATGCAACACAACACCTGTGTGTGGCCTATAAACCAAATATTGCTTTTTATGAGGCCTATGGAATAAAAGGTTGGCAAGCTCTCGATAAAACCATCCGTTATTTAAATACTGCCTATCCAGAACTATTTACCATCGCTGATGCAAAAAGAGGGGATATTGGAAATACATCTACCCGCTATGCCAAAGCTTTTTTTGAGGATCTGGATTTCGACTCCATAACAGTGGCTCCTTATATGGGACGGGATTCTGTGGAGCCTTTTCTTGAATTTGAAAATAAGCATACCATACTCCTGGCACTAACCTCCAATGCCGGTGCCTTCGACTTTCAAATTAAAAAGGCTGGGAAGCAGGAATTGTATAAGCAGGTCATTGAGACTTCCAAATCCTATAAGAACGCTGAAAATTTGATGTATGTAGTAGGAGCTACGAAGGCGTCCTATCTCAGTGAGATACGCTCTCTTGTACCTGAAAGTTTTCTATTGGTTCCCGGGGTTGGGGCCCAAGGGGGTAGTTTGGAAGAAGTCTGTAAATATGGCTTAAATAGTCAGGTTGGCTTACTGGTTAATTCATCGAGGGGTATTATCTATGCATCAGCCGGAACTGATTTTGCTGAACAGGCAGCCAATAAGGCAGCAGCCTTACAAAAGGCAATGGCGAGGATATTACAAAAGGCACATATTAATTAACTAAATTATCCAGGGTTTTCTTGATCTTCAGTGCCTTCTGTTCGAAGAACTCTCCTAATTGAGTCTCGGCATACTTCGTGTCTGAAGCCATAGAGATAAACGCCTTGTAATAGCTTTCTAATCTAGAACCTGCATGTGATCCACTTGTAATAGGGGTTGTAGAACCCACCCTGCAATACTGACCTTCCATAGGATATTTCTTTTATAGTAGATACGGAGCAAAGAAGACTTTGGTTGTCAAATTCGTATAGAAAAAGCCAAATTTCATCTAATTCATCCAATTTTTAACAAAAACTGAATACTCAGAACAAAATTTAGATTTTACGGCCGCTTGAACACCTTTTTTACTCTGTCCAAGTTTTGTATCTTCCAAAGGAAATGTAAAACCTATTATATGAGGGCATTCTTATTTTTATTGGGATCTTTATTTATAACAAGCATATGTTTAGGGCAAGCGGAACAATGTCCTTGTTGTACGGAGCAGCATGCAGCTTTTGATTTTTGGGTAGGCACTTGGGAGGTAACCCTCCCAAACGGTAATATTGCCGGTTTTAATACAATAGAAAAACAACAGGATGGCTGTATGTTACAAGAAAACTGGTCAGGGGCCAATGGTCAGTATACGGGAACCAGTCTCAATTTTTATAACCGGAATACTACCCAATGGGAGCAACTCTGGATCGATAATTCCGGAAATCCCTTAAAACTAAAAGGGAATAGGGTCAATAATCAAATGATACTCAGTTCAGATCCATTTACTCAGGCTGATGGCGAACTATATATAAATAGAATTACCTGGACCCTGAATGAGGATGGAACAGTTCGGCAACTATGGGAAGTTCTTAAAGACGGAACAGCGGTCAATGTGCTTTTCGATGGCCTCTATACTAAAAAAATGTGATCGTATTAATTTCTTAAAAGTATTCGCAAGCATTCGGTTCAATAGAACGCATAAAAAAACCGGCCACTACACCGGTTTTTTAAACTAACTAACTCAAAAATACTAACTCAAATAATACGGGTATAAAAT
>Ga0316201_10004150_pt1 | contig 10873 bp, 7 predicted proteins | sample CS6wburrow_MG_FD_204516 | JGI IMG/M metagenome (GOLD analysis project Ga0316201, IMG submission 204516) | Coastal sediment microbial communities from Delaware Bay, Delaware, United States - CS-6 worm burrow | ecosystem: Environmental > Aquatic > Marine > Coastal > Sediment | place: USA: Delaware... | reverse complement strand
CTGACAGGCATGCGTTTTGAGATAGTTAAACCCCAATATGATGATAACGGTAAACGGCAATTGATACCCACAGGAGAGGAGCCGGTTTTTCTTGCATGTGATGAGGTCCTTCTGGCAATTGGGCAACAGAACTCGTTTCCTTTCATCGATCAGGAATGCGGAATAGAGTTTAATGAATGGGGATTGCCCGTACTTGACCCGGTAACGCTGCAATCGTCAGTCCCTTCTATTTTTTTTGGCGGAGATTCTGCATTTGGTCCTGGAAATATTATCATCGCTGTTGAGCATGGCCATCAGGCAGCAATATCGATAGATCTTTTCTGCCAAGGCAAGGATCTGCATGACAGACCGCTGCCACACGTCAGCCTTGACGGTCAAAAACTTGGTTACCATGACTGGCTCTACGATAGTTATGTGACTGAAGATGAACGCCAGGCGGTGCCGATGGTTGATAAAGCCAAAACACTCAAAGATCGTCTCATTGAAGTAGAGTTGGGATTCCCCGTTAAAACAGGAAAAACCGAAGCCAAACGTTGCCTCAACTGTGATGTGCAAACCGTTTTCGATTATTCCTTATGCATTGAATGCGATGCTTGTGTTGACGTCTGCCCGACAAGCTGCATAAATTTTATTGAAAACGCTGAGGAAGATGTGCTCAGAGAAGGTCTTCTGGTTCCAGCACACAATAAAAATACCGATTTATATGTCTCCGAAGAATTGCCATCCGGCCGTGTCATGGTCAAAGATGAAAATGTCTGCCTGCACTGCGGCATGTGTGCTGAACGCTGCCCGACGGCTGCCTGGGACATGCTTAAATTTATCTATAAACCTGCAGTAGCAGGAGAAAAATGAAAAAAATTGAACGAACAAACGATTTCGTTATTCGATTTGCCAATGTCAACGGCTCCGGGTCGGCAAGTGCTAATAATCTGTTTGCCAAGGTCATTTACCGGCTTGGCGTGCCGGTAAGCCCTAAAAACATTTTCCCGTCAAACATCCAGGGGCTGCCGACCTGGTATGAGGTACGGGTGAATGAAAAAGGCTACCTGGGCAGAAGGGGTGGCGCAGACTTTATCATCGGGATAAACGGCCAGACCTTCAGGCAAGACTTCGATATGGTGCTTCCTGGCGGCTATTTTTTGTATGATTCAAGCAAGGAACTGCCGGAAAGCTTCCAAAGAGATGATATTACCGTGATTGGAGTACCCCTGACCTTATTGTGCAACAGTGAATTCAGCGATCCTAGGTTGAGACAGTTACTCAAGAACATCGTTTACGTCGGAGCGCTGGCGTACCTGCTGGATATTGGTTTGGAACCGGTTGTAGACTCGATAAAAAAACAATTCAGTAACAAGCCTAAATTGGCTGAACCGAACATAAAGGCACTGGAAATTGGCTACGACTATGCCCGTGAAAACCACCCCGACAGCTGCTCCTTATCCATCAGACCATCTGAGGCGGTCGGAAACCGAATAATCATAGACGGCAACAGTGCCGTAGGACTCGGCGCCATATACGCTGGGGCAACGGTTGCTGGTTGGTATCCGATAACTCCGTCGACATCCGTGGTAGAAGCTTTTGAGCGATTTGCCAAGCAGTATCGTATTTCTCCAGAAAATGGTAAAAAAAACTATGCAGTAATACAGGCAGAAGATGAACTTGCCGCCATCGGTATTGCCATTGGTGGCGGCTGGAATGGTGCTCGCTCCTTCACTGCCACCTCAGGACCTGGAATTTCATTGATGAGCGAGTTTCTTGGTTTGGCTTATTTTGCAGAAATTCCAGTTGTTTTAGTCGATGTTCAACGCAGTGGCCCGAGTACAGGCATGCCGACCAGAACGCAGCAATCCGACATTCTCACCTGTGCCTACGCCTCGCATGGTGATACGCGAAACGTCCTCTTGCTTCCCAGTGACCCTCTTGAATGTTTCCAGATGACAGCAGATGCCTTTGATCTGGCCGATCGCCTGCAAACCCCTGTCATCGTTCTCAGCGATCTTGACCTTGGCATGAACGACCACCTGTGCGAACCATTTGAGTGGGATGATGAGCGACGTTATGATCGGGGTAAGGTATTGAATTCAGAAGATCTCGACAACATCAAGGAAAAGTGGGGCCGCTACCTGGATGTCGATAAAGATGGCATTTGCTATCGGACGCTGCCAGGCACACACCCTGAAAAGGGAGCCTATGTGACACGAGGAACATCCCATAACGAATTCGCCGGCTACACTGAAGAAAGCTCCGCGTATGAACGCGGTATGAATCGCATAATGGGCAAATGGGAAACCGCCAGGCGTCTGGTTCCGTCACCAGAAATTGTCATCAGGGATGAAACATCCAAACTTGGAATGGTGTTTTTTGGTTCATCGACATATGCAAGTCTAGAGGCTATCGATAGACTGCAGGAAAATTCCATTTTCATAAACAGCATGAGGATAAAAGCGTTCCCCTTTCAGGCAGATGTATTTAATTTCATTAACCGACACGAAATTGTCTTTATCATTGAACAAAATCGTGATTCACAAATGAAAATACTGATATCCGGAGAGTGTCAGGTTTCGCCGGGCAAGATTGTCTCTGTTACTCATTTTAATGGACTGCCTATCACGGCGACGATAATTACCAACCGCATTCACTCTACCTTGCTTACCTGCGGAAAAGACTTCCTCTCATCCAAGACTGTTGTCCCGGAGGTACTATCATGAGTTACACACGGCCTGCCTTTCGACACCCTGAGGCCCAGAAAAACAAACTCGGCTATACACGAAAAGCTTATGAAGGGGCCATATCGACATTATGTGCCGGATGCGGGCATGATTCCATAAGCAGTGCTATTGTCACTTCCTTTTTTGAGATGTCGGTAGAACCCCATAGAATTGCAAAACTTTCCGGCATTGGCTGCTCTTCAAAAACACCGGCCTACTTTCTGAGTCGGTCGCATGGTTTTAATTCCGTTCACGGCCGAATGCCGTCCGTTGCCACGGGCGCCAATATGGCCAACAGAGACTTGGTTTATCTTGGTGTCTCAGGAGACGGTGACACGGCGTCAATCGGTATGGGCCAATTTACTCACGTTGTCAGACGAAACCTCAACATGGTGTACGTTGTCATGAACAATGGCTGTTACGGTCTGACAAAAGGCCAAGACTCAGCCACTGCTGACAAAGGATCTAAAACGAAAAAAGGTGCTCCGGTTTCCCTCGAATCAATTGACCTCTGTGAATTGGCTATCCAGCTCGGAGCAGGGTTTGTTGCCCGCAGTTTTTCAGGAGACAAGAAGCAGTTGGTGCCGATTTTCAAAGCAGCCATCGCCCATAAAGGACTTGCTTTTGTCGATGTTATTTCACCCTGCGTAACCTTTAACAATGCGCCGACATCAACCAAAAGTTACTCCTATGTACGTGAACATATTGAGGCAACCGGTACCTTCGATTTCATTCCTTTGCGTCAGGAGATAACAACAGAATATCCCCATGGAACGGCAATTCCCGTCACCCTGCATGATGGTTCAATAATCAACCTCTTTAAACGTGAAGACAAAGAAGTTATCACCAGTAAACGGGATGCCATAGCATCACTCGAAGATGCCAAAATTGCGCAACACATTCTCACAGGAATCCTTTACCTTGATCCCGACAGTGAAGACACCCATGATATCCTTGGCACCACAGATACTCCTCTTAACCAACTGAACGAAGCTGATCTCTGTCCCGGAAACGATGCTCTGCAGAGATTCAACCAGAGCCTGCGCTAATATTCCACAGGATAACTATCTCGGCCAAAATAAGGCACAAGCTCTGCCATGATACATCAAAGAGGTTTGAAAATCGTTCTATCTTCTTCATGGTTGATTTCATCGCCTATCACGGCTACCATAGAATAGTTTTTATGTACTGATCACTTCTCGGTAAGCAATTCATCGATCGCGGTTCTTCAGAGACTTAATGGCGGCTTTATTCTGTAATTATTTTAAAAACTTGCGAAGATTATTAGGGAAAAAAATTTTTCTGTTAGCAAGTACCGGTATGATGAGCCTTTCGGCTCATACCTGTCTGGCCACCATAGATACTCCTTTGGATATAACCTTGGCACAATTTAGGCAGGTTCCATGTCTCACCGAAGAACAATATTCCTACTACAAAGGAATCATTTATTCGCTTTCCTATTCCAAAAAGAGAGCCCTCAGAGCCTTTTGCTCTCTTCCCGACCTTAATGCGCCTGAGGCCATTAACACACTTGAAAAATTGGTATTTTTCCCTTTAAGCTTTGATCAGGCGAGGTTTTTAGAACTATTCCTTTCACTATCAGGGGTCACCGCTTACGACGGCTGGCAGTTTCTTGAAAAGACAAGCAACCTTGAATTTACCGAAATTCAGACAATCGGAGAATTGGGACAGATCAGCAATCTCACCCCAGAAGACGTCTACTATGTCATTAATGCAATCGCCACACTCGAAGACAGCGGCCGCTGGGCGGTAAAAGCTCTTTTATCACTCCAGAACCTGAGTGCGGCAGAGGCCCGTGCTGGAATCAAGAGCATCTCAGCGATGAGCCAAAACCAACATAGAGCTGCCGAACAAGTATGCGAACTGACCCGCTCATCTCCTCATCGCGTCGTTGAGATGTTACAAGCCATAAGTACCTTCGATGATACTGATGCTGCTCATATTGCTGCACTTTTTACCAAAGCAGCGCTCTCAATTGAGAGCGCATTGAATTGGCTCAAAGATTATTTTTCTTACCCTGAAGATAGTCAGGAAAATATTTACTACTCTCTATCCGAAGCTGAAAAGACGACTCTACTAAACGCCTTTTCGGGTGCCTCCGACTATTTGATTTGGAAAATCAACAACCTTCACAGTGTGACCAATGAATTTGGGGGTGAAATTGCAACAGGTACGCTTGTGCGAAGCAGTTCTGAAACACTCCAAGAACTTTTCGAAAAACTTCATCCTGGTGCCCAGCGACGCTACAGCAAAGCATTTCAGCAGGCAATTGTTGCTAATAGAAAATACGATGCTGCGGCAGCCCTTAAGCAAGCCACAGTACTTGCCAGAATTCTGACAGCTCAAGACCTGACGTCTGCCAACATTTACATTCTGCTGTCCAGGGGGAGTGAACTGTACGATTCATCGTTTCGGGACGTCCTTGTTCCGGTTCTGAGCAAACGAATTCAACATTCATTTAATGCCAATCTTCTGGAGTTCCTGATCAATACCGACCCTGAGAACGGCTTCGTATCAGACTTTATTGTCAGTTGTGCACAAAAAGGTAAACTGACCGCCTTTTTTCCAACAAACCCATCAGAACAAAGGAAAATCCTTGATCTTGTTACAAGGTCTGCTTTTCAAAACGAACAGAGTTTGATTCTTTTTTCTGCGACCTTTTCAACGCTTCTTCAGAAACTGCAGCCGGCAGTACGGACATATCTTCTTGAAGAAATAATTGAAACGATCAGGCTTCCGGCCTCAACCTTTGCCTTGCAATTACGAGTCATCCTGCAATATTATCTTGAAAAACATCCGGAACTGCTTTCTGCATCAGATCAAGATATGCTCTCTGAGGTCATCAAACGTTATGGAAGGGTCGATCTGTCAGCTTTGATGGCAACTGATTTTACCCGCTGGAAGTATGACGGCCGCTTAAGTAGTTTGTCAATCTTCCAACATGATGATGATGGCAGAGCCTCATATCTTTCCAATGCCAGAAATCTCATCGAGCATGGCTACAAACCGCGGCTTTCAGAAACGCTCAGTTTACTCCCCCAAAATAGTCTCATCACTAAACAGGCGCAAGAGTTACTGGTAAAAGAGAAGAAAAAGCCTGGCAGCGCCATTGGCTCTTTTTATACCCTATCTGTCAGAACTCCATTGATTATTGAGTGGTATAAACACGTCAATGATATTGAACTCTCCCACGCCGTCGCCGTTTATCAGGACAGGATCACCCAGCGTCAGTTGTTGAAACTATACGTAAAAAATAACCTTGAGATGTTTGCCCAGCGGGGGCATAGTTATTGGAGAAGAGAACAACTCCTTGAGCCAATGCAATATCTGCTCGATTCTGGTGAGATCACTCAGCAAGATATCAGTTCTCTCAATCGGTTTATGAGTATTGGGTCCTGTGGCGGGATCAGGGTCTACAGCGAATTGAACAAGCTTTTCGACAATACCATTGATATACTCGCGACAGTTGGTACCGGGAAAGCCGTAGTCAACGATCCGTATAACCAGAGGCTGTTTGAAATAATCGCTACAGCCGAGGATACCATCGGCTGGGAAGAGATAGCTAGAAAATCCGAGTCAATCTTTGCTGAGGAACGAGGGAGTGACTACCTGCTGCCTGGATCCTTACCGGCCATTCTGCACAAGATGATGGATACACGCATTTAAACGAAATGACCATTTACAAGCGGACTGAACTCGATACCTTATTCGAGGACATGAGACCTCACCGCCCGAAACAGATCTACCTCTGTTTTGGCGAGCGCTACCTCTGCAGGCAAGCGGCTGACCGTATACAAGAGAAGCTGCTCAATCAGATAAGTGGCGCAGTCCATGTTATCGACGGCTCTATTGAAACGGCTTCCCAAATCCTTTCTCGCCTCCTCAGTTTCAGTCTGTTGCCAGGACTCCAAATTTATCGTGTCGAAGATAGCCAGTTATTTTTGTCTCGGGACATTGGCGTTGAAATCTGGGTCAAAGCACGTCAGGCCTATCAGAGCGATAAGCGCATGGCAGCAGCGCGACATCTGCAAACATTACTCAATTCGGCCTCTATTCCCCGTCAGGGTAACCGCGTGTTCTCAGATATATCATCTGACCAGTGGCAGAAACTCTTTGGCTTTCCGCTCCCTGAAGAAGACCTGTCCTGGGCAGATAGTGTAATCAATGCGGTTGGCGCAGCTCCCCCTGCCTCTGCAGATGGTATGGAGGATCGAATGATCTCAGCTATTGAACAAGGATTTCCAGCTGACAATGTTTTGTTACTCACTACTGAACACGCTGACAAACGCAAGAGGCTTTTTACGCATTTCAATAAACACGGGATGATCATTGACTGCTCTGTCACACACGGAACCTCGCGGGCGGCAGTAAAAGAGCAAAAAAGCGTTATTCGTGAAATGGCCCTCAAAACACTTGCAGAGTTTAAGAAAACCATCGAACCAAGAGCCTTGGAACTACTTTTTGAGCGCGTTGGTTTTCACCCAGTGGCCATTGTGATGGAGATGGAAAAGCTCGCCCTGTTTACCGAAAACGCCTCAAAGATCACCCTCAGTGATCTTGATCTGATGGTTTCACGAACAAGAGAGGAAGCACTTTTTGAACTGACAGATTATTTCGGCAAAGGAGACAGGACGAACACATTGATAACACTTAATAATTTAATTCAGGATGGTGTTCATAACCTGGCCATCCTGGCAACGTTGCGAAACTACCTGCGTAAGATGATGGTTTTTCGTTCACTGCAAAACACCTCTCCTCCCGAGTGGAGCAAAAAGATGAGCGCACATGAGTTTCAAAATAGCTATCTTCCTGCTCTTAAAGAGACCGCTGTCTGGCCGAAAATGCTCAAAGGACATCCGTATGCTTTGTATATGAGTTTTAACAAAGCTGCAGCTTTTTCAATTAAATCACTCAAAAGATCATTAACCGTTCTTCTCGAGGCGGAGTTCAGGCTCAAGGGAGCCCCATTGCCTCAACGTATAGTCCTGGAAGAGCTCATGATTTCACTTATTTCGATGACAAAATCAACGACATCGTGAACCACTGTCTGTAATTAGCATATTGAAAACGAACCGATTAATCTTATAATTATCGGATAAAGGAATTAAAGAAATTCATACAAGCCAGTAATAGCTCGTAATACGAATAGAAAATGGGAGAGAAGAAAGGAGATCTTCAGGGCTCAATCTTAACTGAAGATGTGACAGAAACAAAGGAACCATTATTGTATAAAGTCTTGTTGCACAATGACGACTATACAACAATGGAGTTCGTTGTTTTGATATTGGAAAACATATTTCACAAATCAAAACAGGAAGCAACCAGTATTATGATGAACGTCCATAATGACGGAGTTGGCGTTGCGGGCATTTACACCCGGGAAATATGCGAGACAAAAATTGTCATCGTGCATGAGCTCGCCAAAAAGAACCAATTTCCATTGCGCTGCAGTATGGAAAGAGAATAGCAGAACCACAAGTGAGTATTATCTATGTTGAGCAAAACACTCGAAACATCACTAATTAGAGCCATCAAGGAAGCAAAGACACATAACCATGAATTCGTCACTGTAGAGCATATGCTTTACGGTCTGCTTCATGATGAATTGACAACCTATATCATCAGTGAATGCGGTGGTTCCGTTGATACCTTGAAACAGCGGCTTGAATCGTTTTTCAGTGCGGAGATACCAACCATTTCATCATCTTCGAGTGGTGACCCAACCCAAACCATTGCATTTAATCGAGTTTTGCAGCGCGCAGTTGCTCATGTCCAGAGTTGTGGAAAAAAAGAAGTTGATTCAGGAGATGTCCTGGTAGCTATATTCTCGGAAACAGAGTCCCATGCTGTCTATTTTCTCAGTTCCGTAGGGGTTGGCAGAATGGCGGTTGTAAATTTTATTTCCCATGAGTTACCTGAAGGCCTTCAGCAAGAGCCTCTTCCGAAACCACCTTCGGGACCTGACGGCCCAAATCAAGCATCTCAAAGTGAAAAAGAAGATAAGTCTCTTGCCGACTACACCATCAATTATTCGTTAATGGCCTCTGAAGGAAAAATTGATCCTCTCATCGGCAGAAACGACGAGATCAACCGTATGATGCAGGTGCTGTGCCGTAGAAAGAAAAATAACCCACTGCTGGTAGGAGAACCGGGGGTTGGTAAAACTGCCATGGCTGAAGGCTTGGCGCTGCGGATTCATGAAGACAAGGTGGCGCGGAGCAAAAACCAGAAACCAATTGTCCCGGACTTGCTGAGCGATGTTGAAATCTATCTCTTGGATATGGGTTCACTGGTTGCTGGGACAAAGTATCGTGGAGACTTTGAAAAGCGACTCAAAGGTGTTGTTTCTGCCATTGAGAAAAAAGAAAATGCCATTCTGTTTATTGATGAGATGCACACTATAGTCGGGGCTGGGGCAACCAGCGGTGGCTCGATGGATGCATCAAATCTGCTCAAGCCGGCGCTGCAGTCGGGCATTCTCCGCTGCATCGGCTCAACCACCTATGAGGAATACAAAAATCAAATCGAGAAGGACCGGGCACTTTCCAGACGCTTCCAGAAAATTGACATAGAGGAACCTTCGGTGAACGATACCGTGCAAATCCTCAAAGGATTGCAGACGCAGTACGAGAAGCACCATTTTATCCGCTATTCCAAAACCGCTGTCAAGGCAATGGCAGAACTTGCTGACCGCTACATAAACGAGCGCTATCTACCTGATAAAGCAATAGATGTCATGGATGAGGTCGGTTCACTATTTCGACTGGAAGGCCGACAGCACAGCATGGTGAAAGTTACCGATGTCGAAAAAGTAGTTTCCAACATGGCACGCATCCCGGCCCGTAGTAGAAAAGCGGCCGACATGGAATCTCTCAAAAGTCTCAAGAAAAAACTAAAGACCGTTATTTTCGGACAGGATAAGGCAATAGAGGCTATTGTACAGGCAGTAAAGCGTTCTCGAGCCGGACTCGGAAACCCTGACTCTCCCACTGGTAGTTTTATATTTGCCGGCCCAACGGGGGTTGGGAAAACAGAAGTTGCACGACAACTCTCCCAGGCACTTGCAGTCCATTTTGAGCGCTTTGATATGAGTGAGTACATGGAAAAACACGCGGTCGCTCGCTTGATTGGAGCTCCCCCGGGCTATGTTGGCTTCGACCAAGGCGGGTTGCTGACAGAGGCAATTCGCAAGCACCCATATAGTGTTTTGCTGCTCGATGAAATTGAAAAAGCCCACATGGATATCTACTCCATATTACTGCAGGTAATGGACCACTCTACCTTAACCGACAACTCGGGCAGAAAAGCCGATTTCCGCAACGTCATTATCATTATGACCACAAATGCCGGAGCCCGTGAAATGGCAGCAAATACCATCGGCTTTATGGGTGACAAAAAAGACAAGGGGGCCAAGGCCGTCGACAAGCTCTTTTCACCTGAATTCAGAAACCGGCTCGACGGCATCATCACCTTTGGTTCCCTTGATAATGAAGCGATGAAGCGAGTTGTTGATAAACTCATTGGCGAACTGGAAGGACAACTCTCTGAGAAGAAAGTACGTATTAATCTGACAGCGCCCGCGCGCGAATGGCTTGCTAAAAAAGGGTACGACCCTGATTTTGGAGCCCGTCCGCTGAGACGACTGATCATGAGCGAGATAGGTGACAGGTTATCTGAAGAAATTCTTTTCGGTGAGCTCGTACGCGGCGGTCTTGTCAAGGTAGGTACAAAAAATAACGAGTTAACCTTCACGTATGAACAGTAAAAGATAACCTTACAGAAGAGGTGGGCCATGGGAGATTGTTTGTTCTGTAAAATTGCTGCCGGCGATATTCCTGCCAACAAATTGTACGAAGATGATGACGTTCTCGCCTTCTGGGATATAGCTCCGCAAACACCCAAACACTTCCTGGTAATACCGAAAAAACATTTCAGCGGTCCATCGGCAATCGATGAAAGCAATGAACAACTTGTCGGCAAGATGATGAGAATTGGTGCTCACGTTGCAGCGGAAAATGACATAGGTGATAACTTCAGGGTGATTTTCAATAACGGGCCCGATGCAGGTCAGGTAATCTTCCACATTCATATGCACATACTTGGCGGGCGAGTGATGAACAAGCTGCTAGACTGAAAAACCCTGC
>Ga0316201_10004149_pt1 | contig 10874 bp, 8 predicted proteins | sample CS6wburrow_MG_FD_204516 | JGI IMG/M metagenome (GOLD analysis project Ga0316201, IMG submission 204516) | Coastal sediment microbial communities from Delaware Bay, Delaware, United States - CS-6 worm burrow | ecosystem: Environmental > Aquatic > Marine > Coastal > Sediment | place: USA: Delaware... | reverse complement strand
ATAAGCCATAGTATGATCCTATATGGTGAAGATAGAATAACACCAGCCAAAAAGGTGGCAATGGCGCTCGCAGAATTGATCACCACAAGATATCCTAAAGATACATTGGATATCCTTGTTTTTGGTAATGACGCTTGGCCTATAGCCATCAAGGACCTGCCATATTTAAAGGTAGGCCCTTACCATACTAATACAGTTGCCGGATTGCAGCTTGCCATGGATATGTTGCGACGTAAACGAAATACCAATAAACAAATATTCATGATCACAGATGGCAAACCAAGTTGTTTGCGTTTGCCAGATGGTGATTATTATAAAAACAGCAATGGCCTTGATCCTTATATAGTTAATAAATGCTATGCCATGGCACAACAAGCTAGACGTTTGCATATTCCAATAACGACATTCATGATAGCACAAGATAGTTACTTGATGCAATTCGTTCGAGAATTCACACAAGCCAATCAAGGAAAGGCATTTTATACAGGAATCAAGGGATTGGGAGAAATGATCTTTGAAGATTATGAAACAAATAGAAAAAAAAGAATCAAAGGATAATATGAATATAGAAAGCATCAAGACTTTTGGAGAGTTAAAAAAAGCAGGTTATTCAAGTCGCACCATTAAAGACGAACTCAGAGATAACTTAATTCAACGAATACAAAACAAGGAAACGACTTTTGAAGGAGTTCACGGCTATGAGAACACCGTGATCCCTGAACTGGAAAGAGCGATACTATCTAGACATAATATTAATTTATTAGGACTGAGAGGTCAAGCCAAAACGCGTTTAGCGCGATTAATGGTGAAACTATTGGATGAATATATACCAGTGGTGGAAGGGTCTGAGATCAACGACGACCCCTTCAACCCTATTTCGAGATACGCTTTGGAATTAATCTCAGAAAAAGGAGATGACACGCCTATTGAATGGTTACACAGAGACCATCGTTTTGCCGAGAAATTGGCAACTCCAGATGTCACTGTTGCCGATATCATTGGAGATGTAGATCCCATAAAAGCAGCAAACTTGAAATTGAGTTATGCAGATGATCGCGTTATTCATTACGGTATGATACCTAGGGCAAACAGATGCATTTTCGTGATCAACGAATTACCTGATCTTCAAGCAAGAATTCAAGTGGCACTTTTCAATATACTGCAGGAAGGGGATATCCAGATTCGAGGATTCAAATTACGATTACCATTGGATATGCAATTCGTATTTACCGCAAACCCTGAAGATTACACGAATCGTGGAAGTATCGTTACGCCATTGAAAGATAGAATTGGCTCGCAGATTTTAACGCATTATCCTGGAACCATCGAGACTGCTATGATCATTACCGAGCAGGAGGCCAAGTTAGACGAGAGACAATCCAAGCAAATACATGTGCCCGAATTGGCTAAAGAACTTTTGGAACAAATAAGTTTTCAAGCACGAACCAGTGAGTTCGTTGATGCTAAAAGTGGTGTTAGTGCTAGGATGAGTATCACGGCTTTTGAAAATCTTTTGAGTACTGCTGAAAGAAGAGCATTGCTTGCAGGTGATGACAAAACAACCATTAGATTGAGTGATTTTATAGGTATTATCCCTTCGATTACAGGTAAGGTCGAACTGGTTTATGAAGGAGAACAAGAAGGAGCTGCATCCGTAGCCAATACCTTGATAGGAGAGGCCATACAGAGTTTGTTCCCTAGTTATTTCCCTAAGATAGAAAAGCTTGAAAAACCTGATGAAGAAAGTCCGTATGATGAATTGATTCATTGGTTCTTTAACGGGAGTGGTTTTGAGTTATTAGATGATATTACTGATGAAGAATACCAACAAACCTTGGATGAGGTTGCGCCCTTGGACGACTTGATCAAAGAATATCAACCCGATATTGATAAAGAGGATGTTTACTTTGAAAAAGAATTCATTCTTTGGGGGTTGGTGCAATTCAAGAAACTAAGCCAGCATCGATTTACGGAAGGTGTGCAATTCAAGGATCCTTATGGCAGTTTCATAAGTGGCCTTTAAGATCAGTTACGTGCCTTTATATTTGCTTTGCATAGTTTAATGATTTCAGCAATGCGCTTCTGTCTGGTTTCTTTACGCTTAGCTTGTTTTAACCAGTATAAATAGCTTTTTCGAGAACCTCTAGGAAAATTTTCGTAATTCTCGAAAGCAATACTATTCTTGTCGAAAGCTTCTTGAAGATCATCAGGAATGATTCCATTTTCTACATCATCTAATGCTGTCCAACTGCCAATTTCTTTAGCGGTTTCAATAGCTTTATAACCAGCTTCATGCATTAAATCATTAGTAATCAACTCGTCTATGTGCTTTTTGTTTCGTGCACTCCAAACACTTTTAGGGTTTCTAGGGCAGAAGTATTGACGACGTTTGCCATCACCGAGGCTTTTTACTGTAGAATCTATCCAACCAAAGCATAGAGCAACTTTCACGGCATCTTCCCATCGCATGGTTGGTATATTCATTTCTAGTTTGTAGAAAATCAAATAAACGCCGTTTGATTTATCATGATTTTGCCGTAACCAATCGTACCAGTCGACATCACGTTCAAAATAAAGTTCTGGATAATCCAAGGTCAACTATAATTTTGTGGAATTGACTAAAAAATTCGCATCAACTTTTATATCATCATCTTCAATACTCATTGTTTGCCAGATAGCTTTTGGGAACAACCATTCTTGTTTGCCATCAATAGTAATTTTTATGGGCATATCAAAATTTTCAACGATCTCTGTATAGCGATATTTCAACGTATTATTTTTGATTTCATATTCCATAGTAGGGATGCGTACATCTCTTAAATACTGATCGAAGAATTCGGTTAAATCAATTCCGGATGTTTGGCTCAAATAATTTTCCACCTGCTGTGTCGTGACAGTTTGATGATAAAACGTTTTGTTTAATCCTCTTAATATCATTCGCCATTTTTCATCATCTTCAATAAGCTGTCTTAAGGTGTGAATCATATAAGCACCTTTGTTGTACATATCTCCAGAACCTTCTTTATTCACATTATAATAGCCAATTATTGGCCTGTCATTTCGAATTACCTGTCCTTTCCCTACAGCGTATTCATCTCCCGCTTTTTTTCCAAAATGAAACTCGAGATATAAGCTTTCTGAATACGCCGTAAACCCTTCGTGAATCCACATATCTGCAATATCTTTATAGGTGATATTATTGGCAAACCACTCATGACCAGCTTCGTGAATGATAATAAAATCGAATTTTAGGCCCCAACCGGTTTTTGATAAGTCTTTACCTAAATAACCCTTCATATACTTATTACCGTAGGTGATGGAGCTTTGATGTTCCATGCCTAAATATGGCACTTCAACCAATTTAAATCCATCCTCATAAAAAGGATAAGGACCAAACCAATGTTCAAAGGCTTTCATCATTTTTGGTGCATCCTTGAAATGCTCTTTTGCTTTTTCAAGATTGTCGCGTAGAACATAATAATCCATATCTAGATTACCTTTTTCACCATCAAATACTTCCGAAAAATGTACATAATCACCAATATTGACATTAACACCATAGTTGTTGATCGGATTGTTTACGAACCAATGCGTCGTTATGCTATCGTCATCATTTTCAACAATACTTTTTAGTCTTCCATTTGAAACATTCATTAGGTCTTTTGGAATCGTCACATGAATATCCATACTATCAACTTCATCATACATATGATCTTTATTGGGCCACCAAACACTAGCACCTAAGCCTTGACAAGAGGTTGCTACAAAATGGTTTCCGTTTTCGTCTTTTTTCCATGAAAAACCACCATCCCAAGGTGCTTGAACAGCTTCTTTTGGGTTTCCTTCGTAATGCAATTTTATAGTATGGACCGAGTCAATGTTTTGTGGACTTTTTAATGTTATGAAATGCGCATTACCATCATGTTCAATCTGTAATTCTTTTGAAGATTGCGTTGCTTTAGTCAATCTTAAAGGTGATTGTAAATCAATTTGCATTACATTATGATTCTTTAAGACTTTATATTGGATAGTGTTTGTTCCAGAAATATATTTATTGTCCGGGTCTACTTTAACATCTAGATTATAATGAGTTAAATCCCACCATGCTCTTTCTGGTGTAATTGTGCCACGCAAAGTGTCTTGTCTAGTGAAATTGGTTTTTTCTGTAAGAAGTACCTGTGCATTAATGAATGACATAGGAATTATTAGCACAACGATAAGAGCAATTATGATTGTCTGTCGCATGAAAACTAGTGTGTTAATTAGCGAAATGTTTTATTTGGAAAAACAACAATGCTTTCGTAGCCATCCATACCAACGGCTGCTACCCCAAAGAAAAAATTGTCGACCACAATGCCATCTAATGTGAATTCTGTTACATCACCAACATATCTGCTGTGATCCCAAGTTGGTGACGTCGTGTCTCTCCAGTAAATTTTGTAGCCAACAGCACCATCGACCGTGTCCCATTTAAACTTGACAGAAGGTTGAACGATGCCGCCAATAGAAACGCTTTTTGGTGTAGGAGGGGCTGAAGCAATACTCGCTAAATTGATAGCATTGACAGTTGTCAGTTTTTTAGCATAATCAAAATTCACATGCTCAAAGGTGTCGCCATAATTGATGCCATCTTCAGTTCTAATATCTTGATGTTGCTGCGTATAGTTCTCATGAGCTTCCATGATTCGTATTCCAGCAAAACCAGCATCGTTAAAGGGCCTATGATGACCTCCTCGCCCAAAACGATCCAATCTGTAAACCATCATCGGGTTCATTTCTGGCATATATGTTTTTGTTGTTTTGTGAATATAACGGGCTAGTTGTCTAGAGATCCCATCTACTTCGCCACCATAAAAGCGTCTAGCGTTTCGCTCTCGTTCAGTTTCAGTAGGTGGTACTGGTTCAGAAAATATCCTGAACGTGCGATTGTCGATAACGCCATCGACGCCCTTAATATTTCCGATCATGTCGTTGTTCAAGATGCCCACTATATCCCAGCCTTTTTCCTTTGCATAAGCGGCCAATCCCTTTCCACCAAATAAGCCTTGTTCTTCTCCAGAAAGGCCTACATAAATAACACTACTCTCAAACTTGTATTTTGAAAGAACCCGGGCTGCCTCAATGGTGCCAGCCATACCTGAGGCGTTATCATTTGCACCAGGCGAATCTGACGTGAAATTTGTTGGATTAGATACTCTCGAATCAATATCTCCGCTCATGATGATAAATCTATTCGGATATTTTGTGCCACGCTGAATAGCGACTACATTGACCACCATCACATCATGCACAATACGTTGATTCGTTCCTTTTTCAACTAAATCTGATTGATAGAATACCTCAAGACAGTTATTACAACGATTGGAAATATCATCGAATTCTGATTTTATCCAACGTCGCGCGGCACCAATGCCTCGTGTATTCGATAGTGTATCACTAAGGGTATGCCTAGTGCCAAAATCGGCAAGGGTTTTTATATCTTCTTTGATGCGTTCTGCAGAAACGGCATCTATGATATCATAGATCTTTTGGTCGGTTTGCGCATTTATCATTAAACCGCAGAGTAATAAGGTAATCTTGAATATATTTTTCATTTTTGTTTTTTTAGGATGTGTTAGGTAATTTTATTGAATGAATGTCACTTTATGGATCAAACCGTTCTCTATTTCGTAAATGGCAATCGCCTGTAATACTTCACCATTGGCTGTTACTTGCTCTTTATCTATCACTTTATTGCCAATGATTATGCGCTTTGTAACGATAGCATGTAGATCGGGTGTCTGGTCAAACCACTGTTTATAGCTTTTTCTCATGGCTTCTTGTCCTTTTGATGATAATTGATCAGGATATTTAAACAGGGATATATCACTTGTATAGGTTGCCATGAAGGCGTCAATATTCCTATCATTATAGGCTTTGAGTTGCTCATTTACGATAAGCTCTGGATTTGACGTGATTTTGGTGTCCGATATGAAAGTCATGGATTGAATCTTCTGATCTCCCGTCTTGTAAACAGTTGCCTGCCGATAGTTCTTGTTATTAAGAGAGACAAGTTCTTCGTCTACGACCATGTCCTTAAAGTCCATTCGGTTATTAGTGTTGACTCTTGGGTTTTCGTTGTTTTCGAAAAAGCGCTCATAATTAGCCCTCATTTTGTCCCGTCCCTCATACAATGTTTCATTAGGAAAGCGATTGACCTTCACATTTTCAGAAAAGGCATTTACGAATCCATCAAGATCACCAGCGTTAAATGGAGCAATATGCTTCTGTACAATACTGCTTGCAACAGAAATTGTATTGGATTGGGTTTCAGATGTGGTATCACTCTCTTTTGGCTGGGCTATTGTATTTGCGCCTATATCCGCTGCTATCAAAAGTTTCGATGAAATAGTATTGGAAGCAATACGGGTAATTTTGTTAATACCCATGGATTTTAGGTCCATTATTTCTTTCCAATCAGAATTCTTTTTGGTGTCCAGAGCGTAAAGCAGATTATCTTTTGCAGATAGTATGGTACCATTTATTAACCAACATATGTCTTCAACACCAGGAATCGTATTGGCAATGACTTTGGTAACACCTGTTTTTGGGTCCAGCGATTTTATTTGCCAGTTTGTACTATCTCTTTTGGATATGTAACTCACTAAATTGGTGTTAGGGATCTTATGGAAAGATCTTCCCACGTTCGTCTCGTATTTCCTGCTAGTACCTTCTTTAAGGTTCGTCGTGAATAAGTTAAGGCCATTGTCTTCTATAACTGCTGAGACTATGATGTTGTCATTGAACCATGTATAATAAGCGACAACCAGATCTTTTATTAATTCAGAATTCTCTGCATTTCTCAGATCATATGCATATAAGCGTTGTTTACCATCTTTATCCAACCGGACGGCTGACACTTTATTGCTATTGGGTATTTTAAGTGGTGTGTATTCACCGCCTTCGGTAAAACAAAGCCATGTCTTCGAACCATAATTCGTGCGATACTCGAGGATATCTGTCTGACCGTTTCGTGTAGATGAAAATAAAATGGCATTGTCGTTAATAAATGAAGGCTGATTATCATAACCTTCATTGTTAGATATATTTTTACCGTTTACCAATAGAAGCTCTCCAGAGTCGTAGCTAACATCAAATAAAAAGATCTCTGTATTGGATTGGCCAGAAAGGAGAATAGTGAAAAGTAATAATGAAGAGGATAGTAATTTTCGCATTGGATAAGTTATTTGCATAAAGATATGAAAGTTAAAAACAAAAAAACCCGATTCTTACGAATCGGGTTTCTTAATTTAGGCACTTCCAATCTAGAAGCAATACTTGTTTTCTTCTTTGACTTTTTCGGCAATTTCCTTACGCAGATCAACTATATCTGGATAGTTCACGTATTTAGTGAAACGTTTCAACCCCATAAGCATCATGCGCTGTTCATCGCCTTCAGCAAAGGAAATTATGCTTTCCTTTCCTTTCTCTTCAATAATATCTACTGCGTGATATAAGTATAATTTTGCCATGGCTATTTGCACCGATTGCGCTTCTTCTCCAAAGCGTTTCGCATTTTTCTCAGTTCTCAGTATCGCTGATTCTGCCATATAGATCTCGATCAAGATATCTGCAGCCGCTATTAATAACTGTTGGTGGTCTTCTAGATCAGGACCATATTTTTGAACAGCACCACCAGCAACCATCAAGAAGGTCTTCTTGAGTTTCTTGATCATTTCTTTTTCTTCCGAAAACAATTCAGAATAATCTGGGGTCTCGAATGATGGAATTCCCATTAGTTCCTCCTGTACCGCTTGTGCAGGACCTAATAAGTCAACATGGCCTTTCATGGCTTTTTTAACAAGCATGCCTACGCAAAGCATCCTGTTTATTTCATTGGTGCCTTCGTATATACGAGCGATTCGAGCATCTCTCCAGGCCGCTTCCATTGGTGTTTCTTCAGAGAAACCCATGCCTCCAAATATCTGGATGCCTTCATCAGACGCATTTTGTACATCTTCAGAAACGGCAACTTTCAATATCGAACATTCAATCGCGTATTCTTCAACACCTTTAAGTTCGGCTTCTTGGTGAGTATTCCCAGCAGCTTCGCGCATCGCAATCCTATCTTCAATATTCTTTGAAGCTCTATATGTTGCTGACTCTCCAGCATAGGCACTGGCAGCCATTTCTGCCAATTTTACCTTGATGGCACCAAATTCAGATATGGGGGTCTTGAATTGTTTGCGCTCATTCGCATATTGAACAGCGGTGGTCAATATACGTCGTTGAGAATCCAAACATGCTGCAGCCAATTTTATACGGCCAACATTCAAGGCGTTCATGGCTATCTTAAAACCATTTCCTCTTTCCGATAACATGTTTTCAATAGGCACAACGGTATCGTTGAAAAATACTTGACGCGTTGAAGAGGCACGAATACCAAGTTTATGCTCTTCTTCACCCATAGTGATTCCGTTAGGGTTGTCTTTATCGTATTCTACAATGAATCCAGTAATGTTCTTGTCATTTTCAATACGTGCAAACACGATCATTAGTTTACAGAAACCTGCATTGGAAATCCACATTTTCTGTCCATTGATCTTATATGTCTTCCCATCACCTGATAGTTCAGCGGTGGTTTTACCAGAATTGGCATCACTACCAGCACCAGGTTCTGTCAAACAATATGAGCCAAACCACTCTCCAGAAGCCAATTTCGGCACATATTTTTGTTTTTGTTCTTCTGTACCATAAAGAGTGATCGGCAAGGTGCCAATACCCGTGTGTGCTCCAAATGCGGTGCTGAATGATCCAGTGCCACTTGAAATGTAATCGCAAGTCAATACCGTTGAAACAAATCCCATTCCTAGTCCGCCATAGGCCTCAGGGACGGCCACACTAAGAAAGCCAAGATTTCCTGCCTTCACCATACACTCCTCTGTGAATGCAAAGTCTCTGGCCTCAAATCTTGCTTTATGGGGAATGATTTCACGATCGTTGAATTCCATCACGGCGTCTTTCATCATTTCTTGTTCTTCTGAAAAATCTTCAGGTGTGAAAACGTCTTCACATTTGGTTTCCTTGACCAGGAATTGCCCGCCTCTTAAAATGTCTTTTTCTGTAGTTTCCATTGTTTTTTTTTTAGATTATAGAAGATAGAAAATAGAGTATAGGCTTTAACTAAGACTATTTTGAAATCCCATTGTCATTTTTTTGGAATTCTTCTATTTTTTCTTCAAGTATTTTTAGATTGTTTTCGTTTATATAATTTCTGTGTCTTGCTACTAAAAGCTGAGTTCCTAATTCGAAAGAAGACCCTAAAGAGATGTCCAAATAATGCCTGAAAGATTTATCTGTCCTTGATGATCCTTCGGCAATGTTACTTGGCATTGATACTGAACATCTACTAATTTGAGAACTTAAATCAAATCTTTCGTGCTGCGGAAAATCCATTAACAAGTCTGAAATATCATTTGTAATCTCTAAACCTAGTTTCCAAATTTTTAAATTCTTATAATTATGTCTCAATTTAGCACTCACTAAAGCTTTTTTTTCTCTTATCTATATTCTTTGTTCATTATTTAGTTCAAAAATTCGAAAATACCACAAGCACCCTGACCAGTGCCAACGCACATTGTTACGGCTCCATACTTTCCTTTCATATCACGTTTACGCATTTCGTCAAACAATTGCACTGAAAGTTTGGCTCCGGTACAACCAAGTGGATGCCCCAAGGCAATGGCACCCCCATTTACATTGACGAGTTCCGAATTAAGATCCAATTCGCGAATGACCGCCAACGACTGCGAGGCAAATGCTTCGTTCAGTTCAATAAGTTCTAGGTCCTTCTGTTCCAAACCTGCTTGCTTCAATGCTTTTGGAATGGCCTTTACGGGTCCTATACCCATGATCCGAGGTTCTACGCCATCCGCAGCATAATTTACCAATCGGGCAATTGGTTCTAAATTCAATTCTTTAACCATGTCTTCACTCATCACCATGACAAAGGCCGCACCATCACTCATCTGTGATGAATTTCCAGCAGTAACACTCCCACCTTGTGCGAACACAGCTCGTAATTTTGCCAATGCTTCTTTATTGGTGCCTTTTCTTGGACCTTCATCTTTGGTTACAGTATAAGTTCTGGTCGCTTTCTTGCCATTCTCGTCAATATATGTCTGCTCAACATCTATAGGGACAATTTGATCTTGAAAACGATTTTCTGCCTGGGCCCTTAAAGCTTTCATATGCGAATTGTAGGCAAATTCATCTTGGTCTTCTCTTGAGACCTTGAATTGATTCGCCACAGCTTCGGCTGTATTTCCCATTCCCCAATAGTATTCTTCATGACCAGCTTTTACCAAATCGTAATTAAGTTCTGGCTTGAACCCTGTCATAGGCACGGCACTCATGCTTTCTGCACCTCCAGCTATAATACAATCTGCCATTCCTGATTGTATTTTAGCAGCCGCTATGGCGATGGTCTCTACACCCGATGAACAAAATCGATTGACAGTAACCCCCGGAACATCAACAATATCCAATCCCATTAATGAAATTAACCGTGCCATGTTGAGACCCTGTGAGCCTTCGGGCATGGCATTTCCAACAATGACATCGTCAATGCGTTTCTTGTCCAGATCCGGTAACTCTTTCATCATATGCCGAATCGTTTCAGCAGCCAACTCATCGGTTCTCTTAAAACGGAACACGCCTTTTGGTGCTTTGCCAACTGCGGTTCTATATGCTTTTACAATATATGCGGTCTTCATAGTTCTATTGTTTATTTTTAATGCGAAAAGAGAAAATGGAGTAGATAAAAAAGACGTTCAAATCTGTCTCTAAATATGGTCGTTGTGGTTCTCTTTTCTAATCTCTTTATTCTTTCTTTT
>Ga0316201_10004147_pt1 | contig 10874 bp, 10 predicted proteins | sample CS6wburrow_MG_FD_204516 | JGI IMG/M metagenome (GOLD analysis project Ga0316201, IMG submission 204516) | Coastal sediment microbial communities from Delaware Bay, Delaware, United States - CS-6 worm burrow | ecosystem: Environmental > Aquatic > Marine > Coastal > Sediment | place: USA... | reverse complement strand
CGGTGGAGCCATGGAAATCGATAAACACCGCGGCAAATCCTTGCCCGGCATACGTTTGCGGATTCCAGCGATAATGAAAGCTGTTACTGAAGCTACCCTGTGGTCCACCGTGAATCAGGAAAGCGATAGGGTATTGCTTGCCTTTCTTGAAACCCGCCGGTTTTACCAGCCAACCATAGACCGTTGCACTGTTCGCGCCGGTGAACGAGAACTGCTCGTAGTCGCCCATGGCGACGCCATCAAGCTGCGGACCGGAAAAATCAGTGAGTTGTCGTGGTACCTCGTCACCCGTCGCCAACACGAAGAGTTCGGTCGGCGACTTGAGGTCGTTTCTTGCGAATACGATGCCCTGCGGTGCGCTGTCGACGGCACTTACACTCCCTTCTGCGACCAGCTTGTCCATGGCGCCGCTATCCAGGTCGATTCGCCACAGCGTCTTGTTGCCGACATCCTGCGCGTTGGCATAGATTGCACTGCCGTCACGAGAAAACGTCAACGACGACGGTGAGCGATCCCATTCGGCCGCAAGTTCCCGGGTGTTGCCAGACGCAAGGTCCCTGATCATTACGCGGAAGCGATCTGCCTCGAAACCCGGTCGCCGCATCGCAAGGTAGGCAAGGCTCTTGCCATCGGGGCTGAGGACGGGCTGGGTATCCCAGGCGGGGTTGGATTTCGTGAGGTTGACAGTTCGACCCTTGCCATTTGCAGGCGCCGAGTAGATATCAAAGTTTGTCGAGGTCGGCTCCTTGCTGTCCCGTATACGTGCCGCGAAATACACCGTCGCGCCATCGGCTGATACGGCATATTCTTCGTTGCCACCCCAAACCCGGGAGGGCACATCGGCGTCGACGGCCGCGCTGACAAGCACGGCGTCGCCATCCTTCGCGATGCCGTCTTCGAGTGGCATGGCGAACAGGCGCGAACGCTTCTCCGTCAACCAATGGTCCCAATGCCGCATGAAGAGACGGTCGTAAGCGACGCCGGTGGTTTTCACTTGCTCGAGCTGTTCGTTTCGGCTTACCGTGCAGCCGAGATCTTCACAATCGACGTACGTCTGCAGTGACACAACGAGCCTGTTGCCGTTCGCACTGACCCGGTAGCTGCCGACGTCGAGCGGCAGATCCGTAACCTGGGTTGCCTCTCCGCCGTCGAGCGCGATGCGCCATACCTGCGAAGAGCCACCTCGTGAAGACAGGAAATAGACGAATCGGCCGTCGGGCGACCAGGCGGCATCCGTGTCGTTTGCGGCATGCGTGGTTAGCGGACGGGCGTCTCCGTCGTCCGTTGCAGATAACCATAAGTCGTAACGGCCTTTGCCCGCGTCCATATCCGTTTTTCGCAAGGTGTATACGACCTGCTTGCCATCGGGAGAAACGGCTGGTGCGCCGACGCGATCCAGGCGAACCAGGTGCTCGGCCGAGAAGGGCTCGGCGAAAGCAAATTGTGCACTGCAGCTGATGAGAATTAGCAGTGAAATCAGGAAACGGTTGGTCATCTGTGTGCCTCTACTAGTGTCATTGTTGGGTTGTAATTCGGCAAAGCCCGGGTCTTGCAGTCTGGCTCGCAGCGTTGTTCCCGTGAACTACGTTTTTGCCACGCGCAAGAAGTCCATGACTTCATCATAGGTCGGCGCGTTCATAACGCCTGGAAACCGCGTGCAGACGATAGCGGCCAAAGCGGCAGCGAAGTCGATCATCTGCTCGTCGGTCCACCCCTTCACAAAGCCATAGACTATTCCAGCTCGGAAGGAGTCGCCACCGCCGGTCGTATCCACCGCTTCTACGGTATACGGATGATGAATACTGACGGATCGATCGGGCCGCGCGTGCCAGATGGCTTGGTCACCAAACGTGAAGATCACCAGGCCATCGCAATTGTCCTGATACTGGCGAAACAAATCCTCGAGCTCATGATCCCGGTAGTTCTCTCGAATATACGACTCCGCAATCACAATGGCCGATACGTGTTTGAGTATGGGATCATCGTAGCGACAGTCGACGGTGATCACGGGAATGTCCGCGCCAGCGCCGATCTCCGCCGCTCGGTAGGACGCTTCCTTGAAAAACGGGTCGAGGCAGATGGCTTTTGCCTGACGAACATCATCCTCGTGCGGCTGATTCCAGGCAGCGTCGTCCTGCAGTCGGCAGTAGGTCCCGAAAATTGTGCGTGTGTCCTTTGCGGCAAACACAACCTCTTCCACGCCAATGTAGCCCTCTCGCAAAGGCAGTCGCGATGTGTCGATCTCGTAACCTGCCAGCAGCGCCTTGGTACGCTTGCCATTATCGTCGGCGCCCACCCAATTGCCATCCAGCTTGACGCGCGCACCAAGCCTCGCAAGGACAATCGACGAATTGGTGGCTTCGCCCCCCGTCATGTGCCGGACGTCGTCAATCTCCGCGTAGCCTTCGGCGCCCGGGAATTCGCCTTGTATGCCGTACAAGGTACTCGACGAGACAACGCCGAATGAATAGACATCATGAGAGTTCACTATGAGATAAGCCTTCTTGTTCTTTTTCGTCGCGCGGGCCGCGCCGCCTTACTGACCTGACGTCATGTCTACCATCTTCTTGACCGTGTTTATGTTGCGCGCCGTGCCGTGCTCTGCCGCCGGGATCCGCAGTTTCGACTGGCTGACGCCGTTCGGATAGTGAACGTAAATCTCTCGCTTGCCAATGCGCACTTCCTCCTCGACCAGCCGCACCGCATTGTCGACAGCGTCCGGGGGAGCCTTTCTCTCCAGAAAGACGACGAACGTGAAATTGGGCGCCTTGCCGGCAAATGGGCTGTCGTCCAGTATCCGCCGCATCTCAGCCGCCGTCCGCACGAACACGGCCACGGGTTTGCCTGCGTACGCCGCCAGCCTTTCCTCCAACACCGACTTTATCGCTTCTTCCGACTTGTCGCTGTTGAACGCGACGTTACCGCTGGCAATGTAGGTCTTTACGTCGCCAAAGCCGAGTTCGGCGAACATCTTTCGCAGGTCCGCCATCGGCAATTTGCCGGTACCACCGACGTTCACTGCGCGCAGGAAAGCGACGTACCGGGTCATAGGCTCAAATCATCCTTTCGATTGGGCAGGGCAGGCAGCACAGCCAGGTCTTGAGATGCTCGTTCACGCACGCACGTTTGAGAAGGTCTGGGCAATCACCTTCCACTCGTCGTTCAATCGCCTGGCAATCCACGTGAACTTGGTTTTGCCGTCTTCCGAAACGTCGATGACGACCGCCGTGTTGCCATGCACGGCCATCAATTCGTTCGTTACAGTAAACGGCGCGATGTCCATGCTGATTATGAAATCGATATAGGTTGTTCGATCTACCGTCTTTCCGGACGCAAACGTTGATACGAAGCCCTCGTCCAGAATACGCTCGAGCGCCGCTCTGTCATCAACAACCTCGGCGTCGATCCACGCTTCTACCAATGCGGTCAACTCTGCCCTGTCTGCAGGCGTGGGGGCCGATTCGGCCGATTCTTCGGCGTCTGCATTGGAGCCGACCAACAGCGCCGCAATCATGATTAGTTTTACCAGTTTCAAGGCTGTCTCCATCCGCTTGTCTATCTGAAGTAAATCCAGAGTACCGCATCGTTTCAAAACCCGCCTCGGCTCAGAAGTTGCCAGACGCCACAATAACCTTCGAGTGATGTCAGACGCGCGCTTTCACCAGCTCGACCGTTTTCCAGTTTCTTGCGCTGCGCTCCGAATCCGTATCGCAATGCGCTTTGACCGATGCGACCGTCTTCACGTAGTGGTGTGGGAAACTATGAAATTGCATCCCCTCCAGCACCAACTCCTTGTACCAGTCATAGGGTTGGAGAGAATCGTCCACATGTGACTCTTCTGCGATGTAGGACTCACAATCGCCGAAACGCGGGATGCTCAGCAATATCTCGGAGTAGCCGGCCCCGACACCTTCGATACTGTCTAGCGTCAGCTTGTCTGCAGCGCTCAATTCAAAAATCGCAAAGTGAACCCCGGTGTCGCCGGAGGCGATACTGCATTTGCCGGACTCGTCTCTGCTCCGCTTGTGAAAGCAGAGCGACCAATTCGGCAGGAAGCCGACACCGATCAGTTGCGCTGACGGTGTCCGTTCAGTCAATCTCGATGGGTGCAGGTTGGAACCGTAAGCTGCGTACTTCATAAGGCTGTGTCGCACCTGACAATCTTGTGAATCGCGCGTTGCATCGAGTACGCAGCATGCTACAGCGCGTCGAAGAACTCCTCCTGGCGCTTGCGCTCCTCAGCGTCGGGCAGCCTGCCACTGGCAGCACCGATGTTGTCCTCGACGTGATGCAGCTTGGTCATGCCGGGAATGCTCAGCGTCGCCGCAGGATGCCCGATCGCGTACTTCAGCAGGAACTGCGCCCAGCTCCTGCAACCGAACGCCTCGGCCCAGTAGGGCACCGGTCGGTCACCGATCTGTTGGAATAACCGCCCCCCGCCAAAGGCGCGATTGATCATCACGGCCATGCCGCGGTCGGCAGCGAGTGGCAAAATTCGCTCGGCCGCTTTGCGTTGCTCCAGCGAATAGTTGACCTGGATGAAATCGAGATCTTCCATGCGCATGACCTGTTCAAACTCCTCGTACTGCGCATACCGTGACGTTGTGATGCCGATGTAGCGGATCCTGCCTTCCTGTTGCCACTCACGCATTACCGGTAAGGCGTCTCGCCAGCCAAGGAGGTTATGCACCTGCATCAGCTCGATGCGATCCGTCTTGAGGCGGGCCAGCGACTCCTGCATCTGCTCTATGGTGCCGGCGCTGCCGTCTGTGCGATCGGCCTTGGTCGCGATGAACAGATCCTCACGAATACCCAGCTCGGCGATCAGATCCCCAAGCACCGACTCCGATGTGCGGTACATCGGCGCCGTGTCGATGACGGTTCCGCCAAGGCGATGAAAGCGCTCGAGCGCTTCACGTAATGGCGTGCGCGCGGCCTCGGCCTGGCCCACGCCGTAGCGATTGGTGCCGAGCCCGATAATAGGTAGCATCTCGCCTGATGACGGGATCGCCTTTTTCAGCAGGCTGTGTGGTTCGGCCGCAGCGGCAGGCCCGCCGATAGCGGCGAGTGATGCCATACCGAGACCTGCTTTGGTGAATTCGCGTCGGGAAATCTTCATGCGCGCTCCTGTTCCAAGCCTTTACCCTGTATTGCCTTGCACGACACTGGCACAATCAGAGATTACCTGAAACCGGTTGAGAGCCGCCAATGCCAGGACTGTACTTCGAGGAATTTGAGGCTGGTCAGATCATCGACCATCCGATACATCGGACCATCACCGAGACCGACAATGTGCTGTTGACGACGATGACGCACAACCCGGCCGCCCTGCATCTCGATGCCGAATACATGAAAACGACCGAGTTCGGCAAGCCGCTGGTCAACAGCTGCCTGACATTGAGCTTCATGGTCGGGATATCGGTCAACGACACCACGCATGGCACGACGGTGGCCAACCTCGGCTGGGACGAGGTGCGCTTCCCGAAGCCGCTGTTTTGCGGCGATACGATTCGCATACAGACCGAGGTACTTGAGCTGCGCGATAGCAAGTCCCGCCCTGACAACGGTATCGTGATCTTTGCGCACCGGGCGTTCAATCAACACGATGAGCTTGTCGCGGAGTGCAAGCGCTCGGCACTGATGCTGCGAAAGCCCGCGTGAATCGCAGCTTCCTCTTCGTACCGGCGGACAGCGACCGCAAGCTGGCGAAAGCGGAGAGTGCTGGCGCCGACGCCTTGATCCTCGATCTCGAGGACTCGGTGGCGGCTGAAGCTCGTCCCGCGGCGCGTGCGAACGCAGCGAGCTACTTGAAGGGCAAGGAAAACGCCTGGGTGCGCATCAACCCGCTCGACACCGACGACGCCATGGCCGATCTAGGGGCTGTGATGCCGTCGTCACCGTGCGGCATTGTCCTGCCCAAGCCAGGGAGTGCCGCGGATGTGATCGCGCTGTCGCGTCGGATGGACGTGCTGGAACAGAAGCTGGGCATCGAGCAAGGGCGAACGCGCATTATTGCGCTGTGCACCGAGCGGCCAGAGGCGCTGTTTACGTTGAACAGCTATACGGGCGCTACGGAACGCTTGTTTGGCCTCTCCTGGGGCGCCGAGGACCTCAGCGCTGCTGTTGGCGCGAGCGCCAATCGTGACGAGGACGGTAACTGGCTGCCGCTCTACGAGATGGCACGCTCGTTCTGCCTGCTCGCAGCGGCGGCCGCGGAAGTTACGGCACTGGATACGGTCTTTACGGACTTCCGAGACGAGGAGGGACTGTTACGCTATGCGGCAAACGCGCGGCGGGACGGCTTCGGCGGCATGCTGGCTATCCACCCGGCGCAGATTGAAATCATCAACTCAGCGTTCTCACCGAGCGCTGCGGAGGTTGAGCGGGCACAACGTATCGTGGCGTTATTTGAGGAAAACCCGGGTGCAGGCACCGTCGGGCTGGACGGCAAGATGATCGATCGGCCACACCTGCTGCAGGCACAGAGGATTCTGAAGATGTCGCAAAGATCCAAGAACTAACCAGTACACACCAAGGCAGACCATCATGGCGAAAGAAATCTATCCGGTTCCGGAATCGGTAAAAGCACGTGCATTGATCGATGAGGCGGAATACGAGGCAATGTACGCGCGCTCCGTTGAGGATAACGAGGGCTTCTGGGCGGAGCAGGCGAAGCGGCTCGACTGGATCAAACCGTTCACACGCGTTAAAGACGTTTCTTTCGCCAAAGACGACCTGCATATCCGCTGGTACGACGACGGCACGCTGAACGTCTGCTACAACTGCGTCGATCGGCACCTTGAAACAAAGGGCGATGACGTCGCAATAATCTGGGAAGGTGACGACCCGGGCACGGACCTGACGATTACTTATCGCGAATTGCATGAGCGTGTCTGCCGTTTCGCGAATTCACTCAAAGCACTGGGTACCAAGAAGGGCGATCGCGTCACGCTCTACATGCCAATGATCCCCGAAGCGGCGGTTGCAATGCTCGCCTGCGCGCGCATCGGTGCGGTGCACTCGGTGGTGTTCGGTGGCTTCTCGCCGGATGCACTCGCCGGCAGAATCCAGGATTGCTCATCCAATATTCTGGTCACCGCCGACGAAGGACGCCGCGGCGGCAAACGCGTTCCGCTGAAGGCTAACGTCGATGCGGCGGCTGCGAATCCTGACGTCACGACTCTTGAGAAAGTGCTGGTCATCCGCAATACCGGCGCGGACGTCGATATGGTCGACGGCCGCGACGTCTGGCTACACGAGATAGAACAGGACGTGGATGCGGATTGCCCCTGTGAGGAAATGGGAGCCGAAGATCCGTTGTTTATCCTGTACACCTCTGGCTCGACAGGCAAACCCAAAGGGGTTCTGCACACAACCGGTGGCTACCTGGTCTATGCGGCAATGACGCATGAGTATGTTTTCGACTATCACCCGGGCGACGTTTACTGGTGTACAGCGGACGTGGGCTGGGTAACCGGACACAGCTACATTGTTTACGGCCCGTTGGCGAATGGCGCGATCACGCTGATGTTCGAGGGCGTGCCCAATTACCCGACCTCGGCGCGCTTCTGGGAAGTCTGCGACAAGCACCAGGTCAATATCTGCTACACCGCACCAACCGCCATCCGGGCGCTGATGCGTGAAGGCGATGAGCCGGTCAAGAGCACATCAAGAGAAAGTCTGCGACTGCTTGGCTCGGTAGGCGAGCCGATCAATCCGGAGGCCTGGGAGTGGTATTACCATGTCGTTGGTGATTCACGTTGTCCGATCGTCGATACCTGGTGGCAGACGGAAACCGGCGGCATTCTCATCAGCCCGCTGCCGGGCGCAACGGCGTTGAAGCCGGGTTCCGCGACCAAGCCTTTGCCTGGTGTCATGCCGGTCATCGTCGACGGCGAAGGCAATCCCCTGGAGGGAGCCGTTGAAGGCAATCTGATCATTACCGATAGCTGGCCGGGGCAAATGCGCTCCGTATACGGCGATCATCAGCGCTTCGTCGATACCTACTTTGCAACTTTCGAGGGCAGCTATTTCACGGGCGACGGCGTGCGCCGCGACGAGGATGGCTACTACTGGATCACCGGGCGCGTTGACGATGTCCTGAACGTCTCGGGCCACCGTATGGGTACGGCAGAAATCGAAAGTGCCCTTGTGTCTCATGCGAACGTCGCCGAAGCGGCGGTTGTCGGCTATCCGCATGAAATCAAGGGGCAGGGCATCTATGCGTACGTCACCTTGATGGAAGGTGTCGAGGCAACGGACGAACTGCGACGTGAATTGCAGGTCTGGGTTCGCAAGGATATTGGACCTATCGCCAAGCCGGACCTGATTCAGTGGGCGCCGGGACTGCCGAAGACGCGTTCAGGCAAGATCATGCGCCGCATCCTTCGGAAGGTGGCGGCCGATGATTTCGGCAACCTGGGTGATACCTCGACGCTGGCGGACCCGGCGGTCGTGGAGGATCTTATCGAGAACCGACAGAATAAAGCCGGATAATTTTATTCAGGCTTTCAGCTGGTCGGGGGAGATTTCCTCGGCCATGCTGTTGTCGAGTTCTTCGATAAAGCTCTGATCAACCTTGTCGGCGTCATCGTCTGCTGCGGGCTGTTCGACCATGATCTTCTGTGGCTCGAGTTTCTGCGTCACCATAAGGCCCGGATCGGTCTGGCTCATTTGTGGGGGCGGAGGCAGATGCTCCCGGTCATGGCGCTGGTATTCTGCAACCTGGCGCTCGTAGGCATGGACAAACTCCTCGCCAAACATCTGCGGGAATCGACCGCCGCCTTTCTCCGTCATGATGGGATACAAATCGCGATACAGGTCCCAGTACTTGGACTTGTTCATGAATCCGAATAATTTGCCGCCAGTCATCGCGCGGTCGAAACCCTGCTCGAGTTCGTCTGGCTCAAAACGATCCGCAAATTCTATGAACGCGCTGTTCATGGCATCAAGGAACGCATTCTGGTGGTTTAGCAGGTCGTGGCAGGCTTCTTTGACAGCATCCTTAGCGCCCAGGTAGTCGCCCTCATCGCCGACCAGCAATTGCTTGATCAGATCCGCCGGGCTCTCCGAGAACTTCAACGGGTTATTGTGGCGCGGCAATACGGTGGTCTGATCCAGTCGAAACGCATTCTTCAGGTCAGCGCGTGCAGCAAGCAGGGCGATGGTGCCTTCAACAAACTCGCGCAATACCTGGCCCGCTGTCAGCATCATCTCCGGGCGATTAACTGCCGGATGCAGTTCGGCCCGTGTAATCCCGATACCATCGAGAAACGAGTCGAACAGGTCATCTGCCGAGACTGCTACAGCTGGTTTTTCCTCGCGTACCGGCTTGGCATCGTTGGCAGCGGGCATTGCGGGGGCGCTCTTGGCCGGTGGTTCTGATTCGTCGTCTGAGTCTATGTCACCGAACAAGACCGACTGGAACTCATCGTCACCGGTAATCTCGTCCTCGTCGAGCAGTTTCATGCCCGTTCGCAGGGACACTTCGTCGACAAATTGTTCGGAATTATCCGGGGCTACCGAGGGATCCTCGTCGAGGGGCATGACGAGACTCTCGCCGGAATCCAGAGAAACCGTAAACTCGAAATCGCCCATGCGCATACGATCGCCGTCGAACAGTCGCCGCGGGTTGCCTTTGCCGACCGGCTCGACCTCGTCGTTGAAGTAGACGCCATTGCTGCTTGTATCCAGCAAATAGAAGACGCCGCCTTTGTAGTCGATCGTCGCATGGCGACCTGAGATATACCGATCGGGATCGGGCAGGATCCAGTCGTTTTGAAGAGCTCGGCCGATGGTGCCGCCTGCCTCGTGGAACTCACGTTCCGCGTCGTCACCGACGAGTTCGCGGTGGTCGCTGACAATTTTAAGCTGAAGTGCCATGGCTTCCCTCTCAATTCAGCGTTTAATTGTGCAGGGAATCAATAGGATACGCTGATACCCAGTTCACATAATAGTAGCTGCGCGAAGCGCCTAAGGCCTTGATTTCCTGTAAACTGCGCCATATCTCGACTTTTTGGGCAGGCGGCATCGGCGATATGGGCAACAAGCAACTCTTCAAGGTCGTTTTCATGAGCCAGGGGCAGGTCTACGAGATCTATGCCCGGCAAGTCGATCATGGCGAACTGTTTGGCTTTATTGCGGTTGAAGAACTGGTTTTCGGTGAGCGCACGACGCTGGTCGTAGATCCGTCCGAGGAACGCATCAAATCAGAATTCGAAAACGTGCGTCGAACCTACCTTCCCATGCACTCGATTATTCGTATCGACGAGGTCGACAAGCAGGGAGTCAGCAAGATCAGCAAGCTTGAGGGTGGCAACGTGGCGCAGTTCCCAATGCCTGTGTATACGCCAGGCGATCATAAGAAATAGGGCGCCGGCGCAAGTAATTCCGGCCCATGAGTATTTTTTTAGAGCGCTTCTTGTATCATCCGGGTTCGGACACCACCCAACCGCCAACTAAGGTCTCGAAACCAACATGCTGGAATTGCCCGGACAGTCGGCGCTGTCCAATTTTCGACTGGCGAAGCTGACTCGTGCATTGCAACGAGCCGATGAGCGCGTAAAAGCGGTTGATGCGAACTTCGTCTACCTGGTCGATACCAACGCCAAGCTCAGCAAGCAGGATCGCACGCGGCTGAACGCATTGCTTCACTCCGGTGGTGGTTCCGGAAAAGTTGGAAAACTCACGAAGAAGCTATACGTCGTGCCGCGCCCTGGCACAATTTCTCCCTGGTCGAGCAAAGCAACCGATATCGTTCGAGCCTGTGACATCGACGCCGTGGAGCGTGTCGAGCGCGGCATCTGCTACGGCATCAGGTTTTCGGCTAACGTCGACGATGACGCATTAGCAGCACTGCACCCGTTGCTGTTTGA
>Ga0316201_10004146_pt1 | contig 10874 bp, 10 predicted proteins | sample CS6wburrow_MG_FD_204516 | JGI IMG/M metagenome (GOLD analysis project Ga0316201, IMG submission 204516) | Coastal sediment microbial communities from Delaware Bay, Delaware, United States - CS-6 worm burrow | ecosystem: Environmental > Aquatic > Marine > Coastal > Sediment | place: USA... | reverse complement strand
ATCCATGACCCTCGCCCTTCCGATCTACCCCGACCTAACGACGGAAATGATTGAACGCGTCGTCGAAGTCATCACCGATTTCCACAAATAAACGCCAGCCCTCATGAGAAAATTGAAAACAACCTCCGCACTGATCGTCGCAAGCGTCGTGCTGGGTGCCTTCTTTACCGGCTGTGCGTCTACCCGCACGGAGAACGGAGTCACCATTCAACAAAAGCGAAGCTACAATCCGCTGAACTATCTCCCTTGGTAGCCTCTGATAATCGTTCATCTCCTTTGACACTTCTGCGATGAAAATCCAACGAGGCGAAATCATTGCACGCAGCCTGACCGGACGCTGCCCCAACTGCGGCAGCTTCGGTATGTTTAAAAACTGGTTTCGACTTCACCAGAACTGCACTGGTTGTGAAATGCAATTGGAGAAAGAAGAGTCCGGATTTTATTTTGGAACGACCTCTATTGGCTATGTCCTCGCGATTATTTTCGTGATTATCCCAATCTGTATACTCGTGGTATTGGATAAAATCGGCATGTGGACAGGAGTCACCGTAGGAATTATCGCATCCATCCTTCTCTGCGTGCTCCTCTACCCGCTTTTACTCAGTTGGGTAATTATGAGCTACTACGTCGTTTGTCCCCACGAGCTACCGGAGAACTCAAATTTGGATTCTGGGAAGGCAGTATAATGCTCCTCGAAAAACCTGTGCTTGCAGAAGCCGAATGGCAAACACTCGCCCTCCGCCATCGGACGCGGGCCGAGAAGTGGACGGTACCCTATCGCTCACGGCGCGCTCAGGGGAAGATGCACCCAATTTACGATTTTCTCTTCATCTACTACCGCTTCGCTCCCGCGCTGCTCGAAAACTGGTCGCCTGGGACCGAACTCGCTCTGCAAGCTTCCGAAATCCCCGAAGGTTTTAACGAAAAGTTCTACAGCCTAAAGGACGATCAACTCTTTCTCGACACCACAAAGCTAGATGCAAAGACCGAAAAACGTCAGCGTTGGAGTCTAAACTTATGCCGTGCCACTCAAAGCCGACCTGCCCAATTCGGCTGTTTTGGAATGCATGAGTGGGCCATGGTTTACAAAGGCGGGCCCGAGGGTCGTGCCCGCCATGAGGGAACTTTACCCATGCGCTTATCCCAGGTAGAAATCAATGCCATCGTCGAAAGTGCGCCCATTTGCTGCAGCCACTTCGATGCCTTCCGTTTTTTCACGGATTCGGCTATGCCGTTTAATCGCATCCAACCAACTCAAGACTCGCGTATGGAGAACGAACAATCCGGCTGCCTTCATACCAATATGGACCTCTATAAGTGGACCGCAAAGTGCATGCCCTGGGTCGGATCAGAACTCCTTTGGGATACTTTTGAGTATGCCATCAAATGTCGCGAAATCGATATGCGTGCGAGCCCCTACGATTGCAGCAAGCTGGGCTACGAACCGATCCTTATTGAAACGCCAGAAGGACGCAGCGAATACGAACGTGAGCAGCGAGCGCTATCCCTAGCCGCTCAACCACTTCGAAATCGACTGATCCAGCGACTGGAAACGATTCTTTCGTAAGAGAGGCCCCCCTTACTTGATCTTTACCTTGATCCCCCGTCGCATGAATGTCGGCACATCCAAGTCTTCACCTTTGTATTCATTACGGTCGGTTTTATCGAAGTAACCGCGCTGCGCCTCTACGTCGATAAAAGTGAACTCATCTTGATTGGCTTCGACTTCCTTTTTTCGACGAAGCTTGGAAGAGTGAACTGGCTTGGATCTTGTGTTTTCACGAGAAATTTCAGTTTCAAGGCCAAGCCCACTAATCATCGAAGTGCTCTTTTTCGACGGAGCAACCGGCACTCGATCCATGTCCGCTTTACCTAGAATACAAATCTCCAGACTCTCATGGCGGCTCTCATCGATGACTGCCCCAAAAACAACGTCACCACGAGTACTCAAGCGCTTCGAGACATCGGACATGATTTCATTGACCTTCGATATTCCCAAGTCAGCACCGCCAATAACATTAACGATAATTCGATCGAGCTGAGCAGGCCGATCACCCATATGAAGCAAGGGGCACTGAAATAAATCATCCAGCGCATGCTTCACGTAGTCGCCCCCAATGGAAATACCGGTCCCGAAGATCGTCTTGCCACCGCGATCATGAAAGACCGAACGCAGCGAACCGAAATCCTGATTAATCAAGCCCGTCTTCAGTAGCATCGCGCAAAGCGAATTCACACCGCGCCCAATCCAGCGATCCGCTACGGCAAACGCATTGAGTACGCTGGTATCTTCCTCTCCCTCTTGGAGAAGTACGTCATTTGGAAGCGGCACCAAGCCGTGCACAATTTGACGCAACTCACCGATACTTTCTTCTGCAATATGTTTTCGGCGAGCACCTTCGAAACTAAAGGGCAAAGTCGCGAAGGCCAACACCAACGCTTCCGTCTTGGCGGCTACTTGAGCAATCACGGAAGCAGCTGCACTGCCCGTGCCACCCCCTAAACCAACGATGAGGATTATCAAATCGGTATCGGCAATCATTCGCGCAATCGCGTCGCGATCCGACTCGGCCGCAGCTTTGCCGATCTCGACTTCGCCACCGGCACCGAGTCCGCGAGTGATCGAACGTCCAATCAACAACTTCTCTGCGATTGGCGAATTTGCCAACGCCTGCGCATCCGTATTAATCGCGGCGAGACGCACATCACCCAGATCGTCGAGTTTCAAACCATCCACCGCATTTGTACCTGCACCACCCACCCCAATGATCTTAATTTTAAGATCCGTCGCAGCCGTGCTTTGGCTAAAAAGATTCTCTGTTTCTAAACTCACGGCTTAATCAAAATTTAAAAGACTACCGATGCGGCGTAATATACCGGCTGGCTTTACAGAACTCTGTGATTCTTCCTGCCCGGTCAGCGCATAATGCAAAAGCCCAAGCACGGTGCTGTATTCAGGCTGCCTTAATTCATCCACAACATCCTGAGGCCCTTCCGCAACGCATGCATCCAAACCCAGGCTACGCTTGGCCGCTTCTTCGATCCCCGTCAGACGTGAAGTCCCGCCCGTCAAAAAGATACCGGAAGCGATATCACTCGGCACCAAGAGATCTGCATCGATCAGTTGCTCTTTGATTATATCAAATATTTCCGACACCCGGGCCTCGATTATCTTGGTAATTGCTGCCAGCGGGTACTCCCGGTCGCCAATCGTCAAGTCGCCGAACAGCCAAACTTTTTCATCACGATCGGCGCTGTTGTAAAAGGCGCGTCCATTTTTCACCTTAAACTCCTCGGCACTCTTTCGCCCAACCCTCAGGCCGATGCTTAAATCATTTGTAATGTGATCACCCCCAACTGGAACGACGCCAGTTTTCACGATATAGCCTTTTCGATACAAGACATAATCGGTCGTTCCGCCCCCGATATCGATCACAAGCGCCCCATTCTCCTTTTCAGACTCCTGCAAAATCACTGCGCCGGATGCGATACTGGAAATAATCATATCATTCACATCCAGATCGATTCCACGTATCACGCGAAGGCTATCGCTAACGATCTCACTATCCCCATGAACGGACCAATAGCCGACTTGCAGACAGCGGGCTTCTTTAGACAAAGGGTTCTCCACCTGACGACCGTCGAGAGAGAAAGGGTTTTGAATGTGATGGATATAAGTTCGGGAATTGGGTAGTTTCCTACGCTTTGCTTCTTCTTTGGCCTGATCGATATCGATACTCCGGATCACACCATCGGGAGAGCTCACATTCGTGGTTCCGACATTAAAGCCTCCCTGTATATGGCTCCCCGTTTGGGCAAGATACACCTCGTCGATTCGAGTCTGCGCATTTTTTTCCGCAGTTAATATGGCAGCATGCACGCAGTCGCTAGCGACATTCAAATCGGCAATAACACCCTTCTTAATCCCCTTTGAAGAACACGCACTGTGCCCGATAATATTAAGCCCCGAATCGCCGATAATTTCGCCAAGAAGGACCGCCACTTTGGACGTCCCGATCTCGACTGCACCGACTACTCTCGAATGACTCATAGTTTATAGAATAATAAAATTAGAAAGTTCCGATTCTACCACTGCTAAACTGCACCGCAGCGGAGCCGCGTAAAGAAAGATCGATTCGATCGATCGAAGGATCTCCATGATTCTGCACATAACTGAGAATATAGCTCAATCGATCCAACTGCTTACCAAAGTCGGAAACCGCGCTGAAGATGATCCGTGGCACCATCGAACTTCGCACCTCGATAACTTGGCCCGGCAGCTCAAGGTCACCCGAATAGTGCTCTAAAGACACCACTTGCCACGCACCGAACATTTCAGGGCTATTTTGACGGGCATATTCCATAAGTTCGGCCACTCGATCTATACCGCGCATCGGAAAATAGCCTCCATCGGGATTTTTGTAGGGTTGGACAAAAGGCAGGTGCTGTAACATCGCTTTCGGATAACCGACCCCCTTATAAACCGTGCCATCGCGAGCCACAATTCGCAGCACGCGCTTACCATCTTTGCCCATAGTCGCAAGACGAAGGACCGGCATACGTTCTTCGACGACGATCCGTAAATCGCTCGGAAAAACACGTTCAACCGAAGCAGACCTCACCTGCCCCTCGGCTTCGAGCTTTGCCTTCAACGCATAAATATCCGCCTCCATCATAGACATGCCGGGACGTAGCTTAATGACCGAACTCAACCAAGCGTCTGGTAACACACCGTTGGAATCAAACAGGATACGTTGAATCGGCTTCGAAGGTGGCGCGATCTGGATTGCCTCCTCCCGACTCTTAAGTCCGGTCACGACCCACACGACAACCCCGATGATAGCGATTAAAAGCGCGCAACTCACCGCCAACTTAATCCACTTCTCTTGGCGTCGTTTCTTAGCCTGCGGCGAATTGATCTTCCGTTGGCGCGGCCCTGCTAGCTCGCGCCAGCTTTGCGCTCCGCCTGCAGAAGTGCCCCCCTTATCTTTTCCAGATCCGATCATTGTGAAACTACCCCCCTTCCTCTTGTCTCAAAACGCGCAATCGCAGGTGCCACAAGTTCAGCGGCAAGCGCGACAAAATCATAACCCACGCAAGAAGCACTCTTCGGCAATAAACTCGTCGCGGTCAGTCCCGGCAAAGTATTGATTTCCAGAAAATACGACTGCTTCCCGTCCAAGAGAAAATCAATCCGCGCAAAATCCCGACAACCGCAGGCATCAAATAGACGCTCTGCATGTTCCTTGATCCTCGCCTCAATCGCAGGCTCTAGTTCGGCAGGAAAAATATACTCAGTCGAACCAGGAGTATATTTGGCTTTGTAATCATAAACCCCGGACGAGCTGACAATCTCGACAATCCCCATCGCCGCACCTTTCAAGACCCCCACAGTTAACTCACGCCCTTTGATACGTTCTTCAATCAGCCAATTCCCACGATGGATTTGAGAGAGTGTGACGCCCAAAGCAGATCGATGCTCCGTAAAATGGAGCCCCACACTACTACCTTGGTCGGCCGGTTTGATTACGAGGGAACTCCCTAGCGCTTCGATCACGTCATCCGCCAGCGGTACCTGTGCACCTGAAAACGTCATTCCCTTAGGCGATGGAATACCGAGACCAGCAGCAATTTCTTTCGTCTTATCTTTGGCCATGCAGAGGCGACTAGCAGCCGCATCGCTTCCGCAACACTCAACCCCGGCAGCTTCGCAGAGTGCCTGAAGCTGTCCGTCCTCTCCGAACGCGCCATGTAGTGCAGGAAAAACAATCGAACGCGTCGGATCGATCTCACTGGGCAAGGCATCCGCATCGAGTCGTAGCAACTGGACGGCGTGATGCACGGATAGCGCTTTGGAAATCGCTTCGCCACTAACGAGCGAGACTTCACGCTCGCTTCCGACTCCGCCATATAAAACAACGATTGATTCAGGCTTAGACACGGCCGGCCTCCTTTTTTGAAGGTTTTGTATCTTGCAACACGTCGTCCCACGACTGACCAACCAGTAGAACTTCGGGCTCAAGCAGGTAACCCGATTTATCTTTGACGATCTTCCGAACTCGACGCACCAGCTCAATCACATCCGTCGCAGTCGCACCGCCTTGATTCACGATAAAATTACCATGAACGTCAGAGACCTCTGCACCCCCGACGCGCATGCCTTTAATACCATACATATCAATCAACTTTCCTGCGTAATTCCCCTCAGGATTTTTAAAGATACAGCCCGCACTTGGAGCCCGTGGTTGGCTCTCTTTTCTCGAATTGGAATAGTTATCCATCCGATTGCGTATCGAGGCTTCGTCCTCGGAATCAGGGCTCTTCAATATCGCACCTAGGGCGATCCCCCGGCTGATCTCTTCAACCTTTCGGTAGCCGAAGTGAAAGGCCTCTTTGGGCAAATCCTGCAGTTGACCCGATTCGTCAAGAAACTGTACCCGTTCAACCACATCAAACATCCAACTGCCCATCGCACCCGCATTCATTCGCAGCGCTCCACCGACCGCCCCGGGTATACCTTCAAGAAACTCAAACCCAGCCAATCCCGCCTTAGCCGCATGTCCGCAAATCTCTTTTAAGCGTCCTCCGGCCGCGGCCCAAATACGCCCATCGGAAAGCGTTTCCACCCGTCGCCACGCAGGTGCGGAAAAACGAATAACCAACCCGTCAAAGCCTTCGTCCGGAACGAGTAGGTTGGAGCCACGTCCCAGAAAGAATGTTCTCAAGCCAAAGAACTTCGCCGCACGTAAGAGCGCCCTCAAATCCGTGAGATTCGAAGGTTCGGCATAAAAGCGAGTGGCGCCACCGACCCTCAGTGTCGTTTTATTCGCTAATGACTCGTTCTCTTTAAGAACACAGTCAGTCGAAACCCGACTAACCAAGAAGCCACGCCAAGCATTCTCCAGATTTTCATGAGATTGTATCCATTCAGAAAATACACCAGAGAACACATCGACATCCCCTGCACCTACAAAAACAACCGTTATCGGGATATCTTCAATCGCCGTATATAAACGCTGTATTCCAGCCAGATTCATCTCAAGGCATTGAGGTGCTTTTGAACCAAAGGCTTTAACCAGATCGTTCAATTCTCCTCCTTCGACTTGCGCTTCATGCGCGGCATAAAGCGGCAACAGAAACAACTCATCTGCTTGCTTTAGACTTTCAGCAAAAGCTGCTTTAAATTGCTTCGTACGCGAATAGCGATGCGGTTGAAAAACCACAATAAGGCGCCGCGCCGTCTCAGTGATGCTCAAGCTTTCGAGTAACGCTTCGATCTCCGTCGGATGGTGAGCATAATCTTCCATCACCGTGAGCTTCTCACCACGATAGAGTATAGACTGCCTCCGTGCCATGCCGGAAAAACTCAAAAGGGCATCCCTCGGAACGGAACCGCTTAATGACTCTACGACTGCACGCGCTGCGGCGGCATTGGATTTATTAAATCGACCCGGAGCTACTGAATCAAATGCGCCATCGGTTCGATAGGCTACGACATTCGAAGTCGTTGCTTCGCCAAAACGTTCCTTCAGGTCGCCTTCTTCGGGCAGCAAGACCTGAGACTTTGTTCGCTGAATCAATTGATGAAATGCTTCGTCAATCATCGCCTCCGTCGAGTAGCGATCTGCGTGATCCCAGTCTACGTTCAAAAGCAGGGTCACCTCCGGATTAAATAAATCGATCGTTCCATCGCTTTCGTCCACTTCCGCGATCAACCAATCACTTTTTGAATAACCGAAAGGTGCTACATTCGGTTCATTAAACAGACCTCCGATGATAAAATTGGCATCCGTATTTGTATGACGGAGAATGTGGGCGATCATACCCGAGGTAGTCGTCTTTCCATGACTGCCCACCACTGCGACCAGCTTCTTTGTACGGGAAAGCTCAGCCAGCATTTCTCCTCGACGTAGAATACGTAACCCCATCGAATTAGCTGCCTTGAGCAAAGGATGCGTTACTTGAATCGCACTGGAATAGACAATCGTAGTAAAGCCATCGAGTTGCTCCGCAAAAACAAAATCCCGCAGTTCAACGCCCGCCTGCAGCAATACTCGACGGATCGGTTCGCGCAGATGATCGTCAAATCCACAAATCGAATGTCCCGCTTGAGACATCCATCCTGCCAGCGGAGCCATCCCCATGCCACCCACACCTACAAATAAAAATCTCTCGGAAGCGGCACTCATACTGCGGACTCCAGTTTATCAGCTTTTGCAAGTACGCGGGCCATGCAGAGAGACTCGAGATCTCCAGCAATACGCTGACAGGAATCGAAGCGATCCAAATGTTCAAGATTCGACTTAAACCTACTTAGCAACCAATCGTTAAATATAAGATCTAAAACTTCATCTTTCAGACTATCGATAGCCTCTTGCTTAAGAAGCAAACCTGCGCCCTGCTGCTCATGCATTAAGGCATTCGCTTGTTGATGATCGTCAGCGGCAAAAGGGTAAGGAATCAGAATTGAAGGCGCGCGACAGCGAATAATCTCCGCAATCGATCCAGCTCCAGCGCGCGAGATTACCAAATCCGCAGCGGAAATAACATCTCCCATATTATCGGAAAATGGAACAAGCGTGGCCGTAATATCCTCACCATTTCGATCAACTTCATGAATTGTACTCTGTGTACTTTTCCCCAACCCCGTCACGCAATACACACTGATTCCAAAATTAGACATGGCCTCAAAGTTATGCGTCACCCAATCGTTCAGCGCCGACGCACCTTGACTCCCTCCGATTACAACAAGCAATTTATTCGGAACTGTGATTCCGAGGCGCTTCCAAGCATCTGCCTTGAGTGAATGCTTCACATCATGACGAACTGGGTAACCGTAATAGCGCACGAAGGACTGCGCCACTCCAGAGATACGTACTCCATCCGGCAAATAAATGCGCGTTGCTAAACGCTTGATCAATCGAATCGACTTTCCAGGGCAGCAATTCGCCTCATGCAAGACAACGGGGATACCTGACAGTCGAGCAATCAGACCGAGCCCGACCGAAAGAAAACCTCCAAAAAGAAGAACGATGTCAGGCTCTTCTTTGCGAAGTAGTTTCCGAGAGAACCAACAAGCGGAAAGAAGACTCCACACTGAGGCTAGGCGTGCTAAAAGGCCCCCCGAGAAGGCTCGGCCTGGAGTTCTCTGAAAATTCAAATGTTCGTATTTTGCAATCAATGCAGAATCGACCTGTTTTTGGCTAATCAGCAAGCGGCAGTCATGCCCCCTCTCTTGCAGCACTTCGGCCACGGCTATACCTGGAGCGAGATGCCCTCCGGTTCCGCCACATGCGATCACGATCTTACTCATAAATCGCGCTGCCTCCCAAGCACAGGCATTTCCCACGAACGAAAGCCGTTCAGAATTATGCCAATCAGGGTAAACATGAAGACGAGATTAGAACCACCGTAAGAAATAAAGGGCAACGACATACCCTTGGTCGGCAAACATCCGGTCACAACACCGATATTAATCAAAGCTTGAAAGGTGACGAATAATAGAGCCCCCATCACAAGTAGGTACTGGTACAGGTTCGGGGCACGCTTCAGTTGGAGCACGCCGATAAAAAAGAGTGTCATAAACAACACCACAACACCTGCAGTAAAAAGGAGGCCCAACTCTTCGCCAACGATCGCAAAAATAAAGTCCGTATGCGCCTCTGGGAGGAACGACATTTGTTGCCGACCTGCACCGAGCCCCACTCCGTGTAACCCTCCCGCACCGAAAGCTAAAATACCCTGCCAAAGTTGGTAGGAGCTATCACTTCGATTGCCCTCCACATCAAGGAAGGAAGTAATGCGCTTTAATCGTATCGGATCATGATACACTGCTACCGAAAATAAGAGTAACGCGCCGATGGCTGTCGGGATCAGAAATTTCAATCGCACGTCCGCGAGGAATAACATGACACCACCAACCAATCCACAGAGAAAGGCCGTACCAAAATCAGGCTCAATAATGATCAGACCGCAAATCACTGCGAGAATCCCACATGGCACGATAAAACCACGCATGAAATCATCCAAATTTCGACGATTCGCCGCGAGATAATGAGCCATTACAAAAAGCAGGCCCAGCTTACCCAGTTCTGAGACTTGCAAGCGCATCGGACCAAAATCCATCCAACGCTGCGCTCCATTGACGCGTACTCCGAGCCCGGGAATAAGCACGAGTACAAGTAAAAGGATGGCACCGCCTGCCAGAATAAAGGCATAGTCACGCAATGCCTCAAGATTCACCATCATTGCGATTACGCCGGCGACTGAGGCGATCACTAACCAGATGCTCTGCTTGCGCAAGAGAACCGTAGGATCATCGTGCATCGCCTGCGACGCACTGAATAAAATAACGAGACCGAGAAAAGTGAGCGAAATGACGATTAGGCTCATGAACACTCCTGCAGGCGGAATCCGCCAGAAGGAATTTCGCGAGACCGTACGGGCGCTCATTTATGTCACTGCCTTAGTAGAGTTAACCAAGATCAAACTACTCTTCCATCCGAATGACTGGAATTTCGACCGCGCTATCAAACATACTATCGGCATCAATCGTAGCAGCTTCTCCCTCAATCAGAGGATCTGCCTCGATCACACGAATTTCAACAGGAGCATTGCTGGCATTTACGGATCTCGAAGGCGTGCTTACGACCGGAGTAGGTTTTGGCTGAACAACGGTTTCCGTTTTAGAATCTACATTGGCAGCGCTGCCGCTTGCACTGACATTCAACTTTTGACCTACCTGCAATTTACGGGGGTCGGTAATGCCATTTAATGCCAGAAGCTCGCCGGTAGTCATACCATACTGACGGGCGATGGTAGCAGGATACTCACCTGCCCTGACGGTGTGCGTACGGGCTGAACCAGACGGTGCC
>Ga0316201_10004145_pt1 | contig 10875 bp, 8 predicted proteins | sample CS6wburrow_MG_FD_204516 | JGI IMG/M metagenome (GOLD analysis project Ga0316201, IMG submission 204516) | Coastal sediment microbial communities from Delaware Bay, Delaware, United States - CS-6 worm burrow | ecosystem: Environmental > Aquatic > Marine > Coastal > Sediment | place: USA: Delaware... | reverse complement strand
AGTGTTTTCGGATGCCATCCTGAAACGCGGCGAACTTGTCCGGGTCAGTACCCGGTGAACCGTCATCGTTACGCGAATGCACATGCACGAGTGCGGCACCCGCTTCGAAAGCTTCGTGCGTGGATTCGATCTGCTCGGTCACGGACTCAGGAACCGCAGGGTTGTGGCTCTTTCTTGCGACGGACCCCGTTATGGCTACGGTGATGATGCATGGTTCCGACATGGATTGTTGCCTCATTGCGACACTGGTCGGTGTCAGCATAAACGTCTATTGTACCCACAACGCAATTGCGGGAGAGAGTCATGAAAACCACGCTTGGGCTGCTGGTTTTGGCAATACCGTTCATTAGCCTGGCCGACGTCGTTGTGCCAGTGGAATCCGTCGAGAGTTTTGTCAACGTGCGGCAGGCACCGAAAGCTGACAGTGAAATTGTTGGTCGCCTGCAGAAAGGTGTACCACTGACACTCGTTCAGTCCGTCCCGGGCTGGAACGAAGTCGAAATTGATGGCGAAGGCACGACCGGGTTTGTCAGCGCAGACTGGTCGACCGTGATACCGGACGAACCTGATGAGGTCGTCGCGGAGGAGGTTGTCGAGGAAATCGTCGAGGAAGCGGTTGAGGAGGCGGTTGAAGAGGTCGTCGAAGAGGCTGTCGAAGAGGCTGTCGAAGAGGCTGTCGATGAAGTGCTGGAGGTCGCGGTTGAAGAGACGGTTGAAGAGGCCGCTGTTGAGGAAGTCGCAGAGGAGGTGATTGCAGAGGCCGACGTCGAGGCGGTCGTCGCAGAGGCTGTTGTAGACCAGGCATCTGAGCCGCCGGTGATCACCGGCGGAATGGGGCCACCGGGGCCACCGGGACCACCGGGTCCGGCAGGACCACCAGGACCGGCAGGCGAGGGAGGCATCAAAGGAACGGCTGGTTACCTGGTTCGTTTCAAGGACAAGACGACCGGCGGCGAATCACAGGTCTACGATGATGGTAACCAGATCGGCATCGGTACCACCGAGCCCAAGCAACGTCTCGAGGTCAACGGCAGCATTCAGATCCATGAGCAGAACAGCAGTGTGGCCGGTTTGATGATCACACAGTCGTCGGGCGAAACCGGGTACATCATGCATAACCGCGCCAGTACATTGACGCTTGGCGCGGGATCGGTCGACCGCATTACGATCGACCGCAACGGCTTCGTGGGTATCGGCGTTTCGCGACCCCTGCATCCGCTCGAGATGGCCAGCGGAGCGCACGTGACGGCCGGTGGCGTGTGGACCAACAGTTCGTCACGCAGTCGCAAAGAGAACATCAGTGAACTCAGCCTGGAAGAGGCGCTCGCAGCGCTCGCGGAGCTCGAGCCGGTGCAGTTCAATTACAAGTCAGATACTTCGGAATCTTACGTGGGGTTCATCGCTGAGGATGTTCCAGAGTTGGTTGCCACAGCCGACCGCCAGGGGCTGAGTGCGATGGATATCGTTGCCGTGCTGACCCGGGTCATCCAGGAACAGCAACGCAGGATCGAGGATCTCGAAGCGAAAGTCGCTGACTGAGTTATTCGTCGTTGATGTCTTACGTACTCGAAAACAAGAACGGCATGTCGGTGTCTGTATTGCCGCTCGGCGGAATTATCCAATGCCTGACGGCGCCGGATCGCAATGGTCGTTACGATGATGTTGTGCTGGGTTTTGATGCGGCGGGCGACTACGAAAACGGGCACCCCTGTTTCGGCGCGCTGATAGGGCGTTACGGTAATCGCATCTCTGGCGCCAGGTTCACGATTGACGGCGACAAATTTATCGTCGCCTGCAACGATGGAGCAAACCACCTGCATGGCGGATTTCGCGGTTTCGACAAGGTGAATTGGAGTATTGATGAGCCTGCAGAGGCGCACGGTCAGTCAGTGCGCTTGCGCTACATCAGCGCGGATGGTGAAGAGGGCTTTCCCGGCGAGCTAAGCACTACGGTTCTTTACACGCTAAGCGATGACGACGAGTTTCAAATTGACTACAGAGCGACATCGACGCGGCCGACGCCGGTCAACCTGACCAGTCACCCGTATTTCAACCTTGCCGGGCAGGGGAATGGTTCGATTCTTGATCATGAGCTCGAGATCGCGGCAGCCGCCTACACCCCTGTAGGCCCTGACCTGATCCCGATCGGTACTATCGATGCGGTCGAGGGAACGCCCATGGATTTTCGCGATCCGGTAGCCATCGGGGCGCGTATCGACTCACCGTCCGGGCAGCTGCAACGCGCGGGTGGTTACGATCACAACTGGGTGCTCGATAATCAGGAAGGAATATTGAAGCTGGCCGCGCGCGTGACCGAACCCGCCAGTGGTCGAGTGATGGAAGTATTAACGACTGAACCAGGACTGCAGTTCTATAGCGCGAATACATTGGACAATGTCATTGGTAAGGCCGGCGCAGTGTATGGGCCAAGGTCGGGTTTTTGCCTGGAAACACAGCATTACCCGGATTCGCCCAACCGCCCGAACTTCCCATCAACAATTTTGAGGCCCGGTGAGCTGTATGAATCGACGACCATCTATCGTTTCATTACAATTGCAGCACGCTAAGTAACCGGTCGACCGCATTGCGCTTAAAGAACTGTTACCGAACGAGCGATTTTCGAAAGCTGGCGAAGCAGCGTCTGCCATCGCCGATTTTTCATTACATTGATGGTGGTTCGGACGACGAGCTTACCCTGGCCCGCAACACGGCGGCATTCGATTCCGTTGATCTCATACCGAATGTGCTTGCCGGCATTGCTGAGGTCGACATGTCGGTGTCGGTTCTCGGTCAGACGCTCGACATGCCCCTGTTTTTCGCGCCGACCGCGATGCAGCGCCTGTTTCACCATGATGGCGAGTTCGCGATCGCGGATGCCGCGGCAAAGTACGGCACGATGTATGGCGTGTCGACGATAGGCACGCGCAGCATCGAAGAACTCGGCGCCCGCAACGATGCTGCAAAATTGTTCCAGATTTATGTGCATACCGATCCCGGGTTGACCAGCGATTTGGTCGCGCGTTGCAAGGCGGCGAATTTTGGCGCGCTGGCTTTGACTGTCGATACCATCGTCGCTGGCAATCGCGAGCGCGATTACCACACCGGCATGACGACACCGCCAAAGCTGACGCCGCGTAGCCTGCTCAGCTTTGCAACACACCCAGCCTGGACCTTTAATTACCTGCTACGCGACAAATTTGATCTGCCTAATATCTCAGCCACAATCGAAGCGGGCTCGAAGCGACGATACTCGGTCATGGAGTACCTGGATTCACAGCTGAAGCGCACTATCGACTGGGACGATGTCGCGACGATGATCGAGGAGTGGGGTGGCCCGTTCGCAATCAAGGGTGTGATGTCGGTTGATGATGCGAGGCGCAGTGTCGATGCCGGCGCCAGTGCGATCATGGTCTCCAATCATGGTGGACGGCAGCTCGATGGATCACGTGCGCCCTTTGACCAGCTTGCAGCTATCCTCGATGCCGTCGGCGGCGATATCGAAGTCATCGTCGATGGCGGAATTCGTCGTGGCACTCATGTACTGAAGGCGCTCGCGATGGGCGCAACGGCGTGCTCAGGCGGGCGCATGTATCTCTATGCATTGGCCGGTGCGGGCCCAGCCGGCGTCGACAGGGCGGTCAGTTTGTTGCGTGACGAGATCGAGCGCGACATGTTGCTCATGGGCTGTTCGTCGCTGTCGAAACTCAAGCCGTCGATGGTTGTCCAACGAACTTCGGCAGGCTGATAGTGCAGCAATTGATGGGACTCTCAAGGCACCACGGCCTTTGCGCCGTCACATTATTGTCTGCGTTGATTGTTGCCGGATGCGGTGGTGGAGGAGGTAATAAAAATCCACCGCCACCTCCCCCACCTCCGCCGGTCGTGGTCGGTCTAGACGCGCGACCCGATAACGCGACCTGTGTGGCCCCGGCGCGTGCGCCCGCCGGCACAAGTGTGGATGTTGTAGAAGCATTTCCAAATCTGCCCAACATTTCGTTGCCAACCAAAGTACTGGTCGAGCCTGTTGCAGATCCGCGCTGGTTCGTGCTGCGCAAGTCCGGTCAGTTGATGGTCTTCGATCCGGACAATGCAACCAGTACCTCGACCTTTTTGAACCTGTCAGGCGTTGTTCGCACGGCGTCCGAAGGTGGGCTTCTCGGCATGGCGTTTCATCCGGATTATCCGGCCGCGCCCGAGATCTTTCTTTATTACACGATCAACGGTGCGGCGACGGAAATGCGCTCGGTGGTTTCGCGTTTCATCCTCGATGACGTTGCTTCGCCAGGTGCTGGAACGGTTGAAGAAGTCATTATCGAAGTCGACCAATTCGCGAGCAACCACAATGGCGGCGATATCGATTTCGGCGCCGACCGCATGTTATACATCGGTCTCGGCGATGGTGGTGGCGGCGGTGATCCTCAGGAGACTGGCCAGGACACGACCAATCTGCTCGGCTCGATGCTACGTGTTGATGTCATCGATACGGGTGCCGGCTACAACATTCCGGCCAGCAACCCGTTTGCCGCTTTCGCGAAGTGTGGTCCGACACCGAACAATGCCAACCAGTGTCCTGAGATCTATGCCTGGGGTCTGCGCAATCCCTGGCGCTGGAGTTTTGACCGGCCTACAGGCGTGCTCTGGCTCGGCGACGTGGGCCAGAATCTCTGGGAAGAAGTCGACCAGATCGTCCTGAACGGAAATTATGGATGGGACTGTCGTGAAGGCGCTCATGACTTTGAGACCTCCGGGTGCAACGGTCCGTTCGTTGAACCGGTCAGCGAATACTCGCATGGCGTCGGCGAATCGATCACTGGCGGCCATGTGTACCGTGGCAATGCTATTCCAATACTCAATGGACGCTATGTGTTCGGTGATTTTGTCACTGGTCGCATCTGGGCGCTTTCCTCGGACGGAATGGGTGGCTATACGAACGAGGAACTGGCCAACACGCCTGACAACATATCGTCCTTTACTATCGATCAGGATGGCGAGGTCTATTACACGGATTATGGCGACGGCCGCATCATGCAGCTGGTGCAGAGCGGCGGCGGTATTGATCCGGTGCCGAACCTGCTATCGGCATCCGGGTGTGTCGACCCAGCTGATATCACCCGGCCGTACTCGGGAGTCGTTCCCTATGGTATCAATGCAACGTTCTGGTCGGATGGAGCAGACAAGGACAGGCACATTGGCATACCCAACGGCACTGCGATATCGATCAATGCCGAGGATGACTGGGACTTCCCGCCCGGGAGCGTCCTGGTCAAGAATTTCAGCCTGAATGGCAAACTGATTGAAACGCGCCACCTGATGCGCCATCCCGACGGAGCATGGGCCGGCTATACCTATGAATGGAATGCGACCGAAACTGAAGCGACGCGTGTTCGCGGCGGCAAGGTCGAGAACATCGATGGCCAGGATTGGATATTTCCGGACGAGGCGATGTGCCTGGCCTGTCACACCGCCGCTGCCGGGGTTGCCCTCGGTCCGGAAACAGGCCAGATGAATCGCGACTTCACCTACCCGTCAACGGGTCGGACTCATGGGCAACTGGAAACACTGGATGCTGTTTCGATGTTCTCGTCGCCTCTGCAGGGAGATCCGGCGACATTGCCTGTCATGCCCGATCCGATGGACGCGACGGCAGACCTCGGCGAACGTGCGCGTGCCTACCTGCACACCAACTGCGCTCAATGCCACCGGCCCGGGGGGCCAACCCCGGTGGGCGTTGACCTGCGTTATACGACCTTGCTTGCGAACACCGCTGCCTGCGATATCACGCCGACAGCCGGTGATCTCGGTCTGAACATGGCACGGATCATCGCTCCGGGCGATGCGGCGAGATCGGTACTTATCGAACGCATGAGTCGGCGCGACACGAGCGGCATGCCGCCGATTGGTTCGAGCCTCGTGGATACTGCCGGCGTGACGCTGCTCACCGATTGGGTGAACAGTCTCGCGAGCTGCAATTAGGGTGCTTTTTCGGCCGTTTCTGTGACGCTAATCAAGGGTTTTCTGGTCCCTAAAGCCCATAATTGCGGGCATTGGAGGGTTCATGAAGCAACTTGTTGTCACAATCGCACTTCTATTCGGGATTTGCCTGAGCGCAAACGCTGATGTCTGGAAGTGGGTGGATGCTCTCGGCAAGACGCACTTCGTCGACACCATGAAGCCTATTTACACCTGGGTCGACGAGTTCGGCAAAATCCATTACAGCGATACACCGGATCATGAAGATGCCGTCTCTGTACAGCTGGTGTGGTTGTCGACGGGAACGCTGGACGAGGTCTCCGAAACGAAAGACAAGCCCGAGCCAGGCGGCTATGCCTACCCGGGCGAAACCGCCGAGGATCGCGCGGAGCGTGAGAAAGCCGAAGCCTACTACTGCAAGCGCGCTACCGAGATCTACGATTCCTACCTGAATGCACCCCAGCTGTATCGCACCGGCGAAGATGGCAAGCGCGAGTACCTGAGCAAGAAAGATGCTGCGGCGACGATCGCTGAAACCAAGGCTAAAATGAACGAGCTCTGCGACTAGAAGCTCCTCTTGGATTCGATCAGAAACTGCACACTGTCGATCGAATCATCCCCATTCAGCGGAAACGCCACATCAACATGAATGATGCTGCGCGTGCCCGTGCGCGTTGGTGCCAGGCGTAGACCAAAGCCGACATCACTGAGCCAACCCAGGCTCTCGCCGCCGAGTGGATTGTCGCCCCAGGTACGACCGACGTCGGCGAATATGGCGCCACCAACGCGAACCAGCCGGAACGGATACCAATTCCAGAAATAACGCTGCTCCGCGGTCAGAAGTATCTTCGAGTCACCGGACTGGTAGCGCAAAGGGTATCCGCGCAGGCCGGTGTCGCCGCCGAGTTCGACCGGATTATCGAGATCCAGGTTGTTGCCGTACGTGGCGGAAATCGTTGTGAAGAAGGTGCGTTGATCGGACTGCTGGTTGTAAACGCGGGCGCTCACGCTGAGCAGTGCATTCACTGTGTCACCGCTTTCGACGCGGCCGCTCGCATCTGCCGACAGCAATACGGCGGATTTCGCGAGATCACCAAACGACCGGCTGGCGCTGAGCCAGTACAATGCCGCGTCACGATCAGCGCCAAAATCTTCATCGGACCAACCCAGCGTTGCGGCGATACGGGTGCCCGTCAGAAAATCCTCGGTTCTCTTTATCTGGTCGCGGTTTTGTGCCGTTTCGAACTGATCTTCCAGGATCTCGATCCTGAAAAACGGATACACCAATTCGCGATCGTTCGGGATGGCCGGCGGTAATGTCGCGTCGGGAACAGCCGAGAAAAGGTTCTCGTCGTATGCGGCGCCAGCCGTATAGCGGCGTACCCAACCCTCACGCAGTCCCGCTGACCAACCACCGAACACAGAAGCAAACTGCCGTTCGTGTCGAAACTCGGCAGCTTTCTCGCCGAGTTGGTAGAGCCTGCGTTCCAGGTCAAAGTCCGTACCCGATACGCCTGCGGTCCAGCGGGCATCGAGCGCATAAAACGGTCGAATGACCGAGAGCGAATTCCAGTGGCCGTCAGAGTTGTCGGAATAGTCAAAGCGCAGCTGCGTCCAGCTACGCCCCAAATTCCTGTCGCGAAAAGAGAACAACGTCGAATCCCGGTCGGTATCCTTTGCACGTGAGATCAGCACCTGTTGTCCCCAGCCGAACAGGTTCAGTTCCTCGAGCTTGACCGACGACCGGTTCTCGCCGCCGCTGCGCGATACAGAAAAACCGGGTTTCAGTGTCCATACATCGCGCGTATCAACCTGCAGGTCGACGGTGCCATCGTCGCGATTCACCGGGGTGATGGACGCGTCGTAGAAGAACGTATTGCGACGCAGTATTCGCTCGGATTCCTCGACCAGGCGCTTCGAGAACTCGTCACCGGTTGCGAACAATAGTTGCTGTTCGATCACTGAATCCTTGGTGATAATGTGCAACCGGTTGGCGAGTCGGTAAAAGGCGTTGTTTTCCTTCGGGTTTGATGGGTCAAATACATCCTGCTTGACGAGAATGATGTCGCCGATTACGACCTGATCGGATTCGAGGCGCCCCGGATCGAGCAATTCCGATGTATTCTCATCCGCCACTGTTCCGCCGCACCACATCAGTGCGGAGATTAGCGTTGCAACTGGTTTTCGAATTGAAAGGCTCACGTCAGGACGCTACTTAGGGGCGGCTAAATCAGTATAATCGGCTCGTCATCAAATCACAGTGGCTCGATATGCAAAATGAACTGATCAACGAAGGGCTGACCCTGATGCTGGCCGGAATGGGTACGGTATTCGTGTTCCTGACAGTCCTTGTGATCGCGATGACCCTGATGTCGCGGCTTGTTGCACGATTTCAGCCCACCCTGGAAGTCACCGGCACCGGAGATGACGAGATCGCGGCGATAATGGCCGCCATAGCGGAACACCGACGCCAATAATCTGAAGACGAATTCGATGAACAAAAACAACCCTCTTGGTATCACCGAGCTGGCACTCCGCGACGCACATCAGAGTCTGCTGGCGACACGCATGCGCATTGACGACATGCTTCCGATAGCCGACAAACTCGATCGCGCCGGTTTCTGGTCGATTGAAAGCTGGGGTGGTGCCACGTTCGACGCCTGCATCCGTTACCTCGGCGAAGATCCGTGGGAGCGTATTCGGCGGCTTAAAGAAGCGATGCCGAATACGCCGCAGCAAATGCTGTTTCGTGGCCAGAACATCCTCGGCTACCGGCATTACGCGGATGACCTGGTAGAGAAGTTTGTCGAGCGCGCCGCCGTCAACGGCGTGGATGTGTTCCGCATTTTCGATGCACTCAATGACATGCGAAATCTCGAGACAGCCGTCAAGGCGACACTGGCCGTTGGTAAGCACGCCCAGGGTACGATTTCCTACACCGTCAGCCCGGTGCATACCGTAGACCTGTGGGTCGATCTGGGCCGGCAGATCGAGGATATGGGCGCACACTCAATTTGCATTAAGGACATGGCCGGCTTGCTGAACCCGCAGGTCGCGTTTGACCTCGTCACGCGCCTCAAAGATACGGTCGATATACCGATTCACTTGCATTGTCACGCCACGACCGGCATGTCTACGGCTGCACTGATGAAGGCAGCCGAAGCAGGTATCGACGTCATCGACACGGCAATATCGTCAATGAGTATGACCTATGGCCACTCGCCCACCGAGGCGCTGGTCGCAATACACGATGGCTCGGACAGGGCCACCGGTCTCGACCTCATTCTTCTCGAAGAAATCGCCGCCTATTTCCGCGAGGTGCGCAAGAAGTATGCGCAGTTCGAAGGTGCGCTCCGGGGCGTCGATTCGCGCATTCTGGTCGCCCAGGTTCCGGGCGGCATGTTGACCAACCTCGAGAGCCAGCTACGTGAACAGAATGCTGGTGATAAGCTCGACGCGGTCCTGGATGAGATCCCGCGCGTTCGCGAGGATCTCGGCATGTTGCCACTCGTTACTCCAACATCGCAGATCGTCGGCACACAGGCGGTCATTAACGTTCTCTCTGGTGAGCGGTACGCGACGATCTCCAAAGAGACAGCAGGCGTACTCAAGGGCGAGTACGGCGCGACGCCGGCCCCCGTCAATGCCGGGTTGCAGGCGAAAGTGCTCGATGGCGCCGAACCGGTCACCTGCCGGCCAGCAGACCTGCTCGAGCCGGAAGTCGTGAAACAAACTGAGGAGCTGCAGAAGCTGGCCAGCGAGAAGCGTATACGACTGGCCGACGATGTCATCGACGACGTCCTTACCTACGCGCTGTTCCCGCAGATAGGGCTTCGCTTCCTGGAAAACCGTGACAATCCGGAGGCGTTCGAGCCGGTTCCTGACGGCAAATCCGTGGCTGTTGCAAGCGCTGCACCAGTGGCGAGTGCAGCGTCAGTCTATGCGGTGCGCGTCAATGGCAAGGCTTATACCGTCGAAGTGGCCGAGGGAGGTCAGCTCACAGATGTCCGCCCGGGCACGCAGGCGGCTCCCGCGCCCGCGGCCAATGGCGATGCAGTCAAGGCAGTACTCGCCGGCAATATCTTCAAAGTCCACGTTGCGGTCGGCGACGTTGTGGCGCAAGGCGACCCGTTGCTTGTTGTAGAGGCCATGAAGATGGAGACGGCAGTCGCTGCGCCCAAAGCGGGCACGATTTCCCAGGTACTCATCGCCGAAGGCGATGTCGTTGCCGTAGGCGATTCACTGGTCACGATCGACTAGGCCATGGAACTCATCACGCAAATTTGGCAGGGCTCTGGTCTTTATCAAATGAGTGGCGGCCAGGCCATCATGCTGCTGATCTGTCTGTTACTGCTCTACCTCGGCATCGTCAAGAAATTTGAACCGCTGCTACTGGTTACGATCGGATTTGGCGGCTTGTTGTCGAACATACCGGGCGTCGAAATCGCGACCGGCGATGGCCTGTTGCATCTCTTCTATGTTGTCGGCATCACGACCGGCGCGTTTCCGCTGATCATCTTCATGGGCGTCGGAGCTCTCACGGATTTCGGTCCGTTGCTTGCGAATCCAAGGACGCTGTTTCTCGGCGCCGCGGCGCAGTTCGGTATTTTTGCGACTTTGCTGGGCGCGCTCGCGCTGACATCTCTCGGCTGGGCGGACTTCTCACTCAGGGATGCGGCCGCAATTGGCATCATCGGCGGTGCTGATGGCCCAACCGCAATCTATGTCGCTGGCAAGCTTGCACCGGACCTGCTCGGCGCCATTGCCGTGGCGGCCTATTCCTACATGGCGCTCGTGCCACTGATTCAACCGCCCATCATGAAAGCACTGACCACCGAGGCCGAACGCAAGATCGAGATGGTGCAGCTTCGTGAGGTGTCGAAGACGGAGCGCGTGTTGTTTCCG